>Ga0206925_1049_pt1 | contig 26424 bp, 22 predicted proteins | sample Alteio_BWOrgHeat_62_FD_152944 | JGI IMG/M metagenome (GOLD analysis project Ga0206925, IMG submission 152944) | Enriched cells from forest soil in Barre Woods Harvard Forest LTER site, Petersham, Massachusetts, United States -... | ecosystem: Environmental > Terrestrial > Soil > Temperate forest >...
ATCAAAAAGTGCGTACTGACCTCCTGGGCTCAAGTCTGCTTTTAGTAAATGATTATGCTACTGCATTTGCAAGGGGATATTTTGATCCTATAAGCCATGACCCTTATTTTAAAACTGGGGGGAAAGGACGCAGTCAGAAAGATACAATGCTGGGAATTATTAACAATTATACCCTTGCAAAGTCAGATGGCACCCATCAAAACATATATACTGGGGGTGATACAATTTCACTTAGGGATATAGTAATTGGGACATTATATTGTGCGCCCCAAAGCTCTATTTCACTTTTAAGATCTTGCGCAAATGCGTATACTTGGGCATATATTGGATGTACCCCTTATAAAGATGCTGCATGGCAAATGTTCCGCAGCCTTTATCTTTCACAGAAAAAGGTTTTACAGGATAAACACAAATTAGACTCATTGGGATGTTCAAATTCAGGAATTACAAGCCCTAAAATCAAAAGGTACCCATCCATGAGTGATATGCTTTCATCAGTTGGAAGTGGATTAGACCTTAATGCTGCTGATATAACATCAAATAAAAGTAATACGGCTACTTATGTCCAGGCCCAGGGTGATTCTTTGTGCGTTTCTTATGCCAATTACTGGATGGCAAAATTGTCTAAGTGTACCTATGCACATCATTATGATTCCGTAAATATCCGCAAAAGATTGATTAAAGTATGCGAAGATGGATATTCTTCTACGAGTCCATATGGGGCAAGTACCATTGCACCAGGGGTTACGGATTCTTTTGTGTCATTCCAGGATGTATTAAATAATGCAGGAATATTTATTCCTGGTCTTTGTGATGCAAATCTGATAACAATGCCACAGCCTTATGGGCACGACTATTTTGATAAACAATCACCTAATGCCAACAATTGCTACTGCGACCATTCCATTGTATTTAATGATTCCGCTTGTAATTATCTTATGGATTATGACCTCCTTGGTGGTAAGTACATTGCAGGACCTCACACGTTCAATAATGGAAATTCCGCCTGTGGTTGTACAAATCGTGATTCTGTAAATATGATGACAAAAATTATCAGGACTGATTTACCAGATAGCCTAAAATGTGATAACTGCATAGGATGCAATGATATGGACAGCGCGATAAATGCTTTTTATGAATCATACTCTGGTATATTTCCGGATACATTATCAAATTTCCAGGCTATACTAACAAACTTTCTGAACGGGTATTTCTCATTTAACCTTACCTGGAATGATTACAACGGATACATAGCAAAATGTGCAGGAGTAACTGGGAACAATGCTTTGCAGACGTTTAAAACACTCTACAATGATAGTCTACCTACTGTTGATGCAGGGGAAAGTTTTGAAATGAGCGAACGCTTTAGCTTTTCACGTTTTACCCCATCCTATACTTTGCCGCCCGGAGAAAGCCTGTTAGATACCTGCGCTTGTAATCTTATTTTTAAAATCCGGCAGGATTCAGCAATGGGCTGGGGTGCACTTGGAAGTGCAATTCCAAAAAAAACCATGGCAGATATATTTTCAGATAGTTTAGGTAGTTCTTTTTTGAATATAAACTCAATATTAAAACAATGCCAGTATGCCTTAAAGAAAGATGCAGCGGATGATGTCAGTGACCCACCTTCACACTGGGGCCATGTTGCTTCATATGCGCTTTACCAGGCGGATGTTCAAAACCCGAGCGGAGTTGGTGTGCCTTCTTTTATCAGTTGCGAACCTGGGCCAGGTGTAGGACATACTTATCTAGACACAATACATTATCCACCTGATTGTGATTCGCTTAAATACACCTGCGTTGGCTTGAATAACTATATTGACAGCTTTAAAATGAGGCACCCAGGCTGGAGTATGGGCACTGGCTATTTTGTCGGAACTGATAGCACTAAAGTTTTTGCGGATTCTCTTAACCAAAGATTTAATCATGGAGGCTGTCACCCAATCCCTTTTAACAAATTCCAGATTCTGGCAGACCAATGCAAATCAAACAGCCCACATTGTTTTCCAGGCTATGGCGCTACATGCAACCTGATTCCAAATCCCCGATTAAGACAATTGGGAAATTTACTCCAGGTACTTGCCTACGATACTACTTTAATTAACGATAGTCTGAAACTGTATCCCCGCTATTCTTCTTATTTAGATTTTTTTCAATATTCATCAAGTACCCCTTGCGAAGTCAATTTGTATAAAACAATAATCAATATTGACGAAACCTCAATAGATATGCTGTTTTCTGACGGATGTGGAATGGATATAATGCTTCAGCTTTCCCTACCTACTGATGTCCTGGATATGGATTATTTATACCTTTTTAGTAACATTAGGATGGTAGATAACAGCCGGGATACACATACTTTTTTAATAGACGGAACTTTTCATAGAGGTAGCGGGCTTAGTGACACAACTGTGACCCTTAATGGACTACTTCCTAGTATTGATCTGGGAAGCTATAGCATGTGCGACAAGCTTTGTAATAGCCCCCTCACACCTCAAAAGACATTGCCTGATAGCAGTTGCCAGATTACATTAACAAATCAGGCCATTCAAAATGCAACGGTCGCTTATAATAATTATCTCGATTCTGTAAAACGTGCTTTCAGGGTTGCCTATATTGAAAAATGCCTTCATGCTTATAAGCATGAGCAATTTACCATCAAACATCCTGAAAGCGAATACCATTTCACTTTGTATTATTATGACCAGGCAGGCAATCTGGTACAAACCGTTCCTCCACAAGGTTATAAACCAATTAAGCGACAAACAGCCTTAGACAGCGTAGATGCCAACAGAAATAACCCGTCCTTACCTGCAGTGTATCCACAGCACGTCCTTTACAGTAGCTACCAGTTTAACACATTGAACCAGGCGATATGGCAGCATACCCCGGATGCAGACAGCTCCAGGTTCTGGTATGACCGGGTTGGAAGGCTTGCGGTGTCCAGAAACCGGCAACAAAGCAGTGATGGCAATTTCTCTTATACTAAATTTGATGCGCAGGGAAGAATAGTAGAGGTTGGGCAGGTTGCTACAAGTTCAACAATTTCTTATAGCCTGGTTCGTGATGACAGCCGATTGGCAACATGGCTTGCAAGCGGAACACATACCCAGATAACGCGTACTTATTATGATGTTACAAAATATTCGGTTTTATACAAAGACTTTAAACAACAAAATCTGCGGAGCCGAGTAGCAAGTACCACTTATCAGGATGCAGACGGCACTTCTTTTGATTATGGTACGCACTATAACTATGACATACATGGTAATGTACAATCATTGATTCAACAAAATACCAGTTTGGCGGCGATGGGCCAGAATTACAAATTGATAGAGTACTCTTATGATTTAGTGAGTGGAAAAGTGAATGAGGTAGCTTATCAGAAAAAAGAAAATGATGCGTTTTATCATGTATATCAATATGATGCAGATAACAGAATTACAAATGTACTTACCAGTAAGGATAGTGTAATTTGGGATGAGGATGCTACCTATTTTTATTATTACCATGGGCCACTTGGACGTATTGAACTGAGTGATAACAAGGTGCAAGGGGTTGACTATGCCTATACCATTCAGGGTTGGATACGGGGCGTAAATAGCGACATGCTGTATGAAAAAAGAGATATAGGGCGTGATGGTGACCATAGCCTAGCAGGGAATATAAATGTGAATGTAGCAAGGGATGCTTTTGGCTATAGCCTCAGCTATTTTAGTGCTGATTATAAAGCCATAAACCAAAGTGCCCCTAAATTTTTGACCAGCGAAACCGGAAGCCAATTGAATGCTCGGAGCCATGACCTGTTTAACGGCAATATAAGAAGCATGGTGACCTCAATAAAAGGAATGCAAACAATGGCCCGCGCTTTTAAATATGATCAGCTTAACAGGCTCGTAAATGTGCAGGGCTATACCAACCTGGATACAGGCACCCGAAGCTGGAAAAGCATCGGCAACTATGACCCTTATTACCGCGAGCACTTTACATACGACCAGAATGGAAATATATTACATGCCTACCGCAATGGTGACACCCTGCACAGTGGCTCTGCCCAGATGGATAGCCTGACCTACAAATACTACTATGGCACCAACAAACTAAAACAGGTAAGCGATGCCATAACTGCAGGATGGTACCCGCATGATATAGATGATGAAAGCGATACCACAAACTATTCCTACGACAAAAACGGCAACCTGACTGGTGACCAGGCCGGTGAAATAGCCACCATAACCTGGAGCGTATATGGTAAGATAAAAAACATAACCCGCACGGGCGGCAGCACCAAAGCAAACCTCTACTTTGCCTACGGGCCGGACGGCAACCGAACGATGAAGCTGGTGAAAAAAGGCACTACCCTCACTTATTTCTATTATGTGCGCGATGCACAAGGCAATGTAATGGCCACCTATAAGCGACAGGTAACCAGCGTGTCAACTACCATAAAAGACAGCGTAATTCTATCTGAGCAAGACATCTACGGCAGCAGCAGGCTTGGAATGCAAAAGCAGGAAAGGCTGATACAGATTTTCAAATACACCGGCAGTATTGATACTACTACTGGCAAACCAACAGTTACAACGACCGTACTAGATAGCAATTTTCACTATTCTGATAGTCTTTTCTCAAGAATAGTCGGTCAGAAACACTTTGAACTTTCTAACCATCTAGGCAATGTTTTGGCAACAGTCAGTGATAGAAAATTGCAGCATAGTTCAAATACTACATCAGTCGATTATTATTTGCCTGACATTCTTACTGCGAATGACTACTACGCCTTTGGAACTCCAATGCCTGGACGTGAATACATTTTGGATAGTTCAGATTCAAAAACAAAGGATACGTGTATTACATGTGGCCAAATAAAAACTGTTCTCTTAAATTATCATAGTACATTATTTGATTCCTCAGCACTAAAAGCCCATTTTGATAGCTCTTTTTCAGCGTTTCATCAATCTGGTTCTGGATGGCTAACGGCACTCAGAAATTGCAGGCTACTTAATGAATACTTCAGGTTTAATGATGGCAGGGTAAATTATTTTAGTCATGGATACGGAATGCAAGGTCAATATAATTTTGGGAAAGGTGATGTAACATTTGAAGCTTGGGCTAGAATTCCGGATAGCACTTCTGGCTCCCCATCCGGGGCAATTATCATGAATACTGCCCAATATTGGTATTCAGGCACATATGGTTGGTTTGGATGTATAATGGGATTATACAAAAAAAGGCCTTTTTTTACGATCGCTGATTTTTCTAAGTCTGTATCAATATTTTCAAACACTTATATCTCGCTAAATCAATGGCATCATATTGCTGTAACCCGGACAGGTAATACTTGGACTGATTGGAAAATATATGTTGACGGCAATGCTACTACAACTTCTCATTGGACAGGATCAGATTTTACGTTAGTTACTGGAAACACTGATACATTTGCGATTGGCCCAATTAGGATCGGGGATGATGCCACTTATATGCCTACACCACAACCTTTTTTTGGTGATATTAAGCAAGTCAGGGCATATAATAGGGTAATTAGTAGTTCAGAAGTAACTTCCAGTTATAATAGTGGCTGTGGTGCATCACCTTCTGATACAAACGGTCTGGTATTATGGGCTCCTCTTAATGATGGACCTGGCGGGTATACTTCAACCCCTGATCATGATCATAGCGGGTATAACAATACAGGATATTATTATAATACTGGTTTCCCATCAACATGGGATACACTTTGGCATCGTGAAATAGATACAAGTTGCATGGTTGCAGGTTCCCAAACTGTAGTTTGTAAAGTTACTTCTTCTCCAAAGCCGGCAAGATACCGATATAGCTTTAATGGAATGGAGAAAGATAACGAAATCACTGGCAATGACGGTGATGACTACACTGCCGAGTTCTGGGAGTATGACCCGAGGCTGGGAAGGAGATGGAATATTGACCCTGTAGTATTCCCAAGCCAGAGCCCATATGCCTGTTACAATAACAATCCAATTTGTTTTACAGATATTACTGGTGCAGAAGCCGTTGCTCAGAACAATCCAGGGAGTACACTAATTGGCCCTCCAGAACCACAGGGTGGCGACCAGTATACGGATAATCAAGGTAATGACCACTGGTTTACTGGTGGTAAAACAGGAACGTGGGAATTAGTTCCAACGATTAGACCAGATGCTTCTCAAACTCCTACAAAGCACGATAATACAAATGCATGGCAACTTGGAGTTGAATGGCTTACCGGCATTGGACCGAGAGAACATCATTTTACTGGTGGTGATCCACTAACTAAAGAATTACAAAAGCATGAGTGGATTCAGGAAACAAGAGATAAAATTGTAAATCAAATGCAAAGCAATGACCTCAAAGTTGGTAGACAATATAAAAATGATTACAGTTTATCAGGAACACAGGGGGTTCCAAAATATACTAAAGATTATTCAACTTTGCTTACTCTTGGTGCGACCGGAAATATTGCCGTAACTTTTCTGGGATCTTACAAATTGAATTACGTGGTAACATCGGAAGACATTCAAAATCATACCGCAGTTGTTCAGTTTACCATAACTAATCAGTCAACTATTCAGTCGGCAACACATCCACCAGTAATTGGTTATACTTCAGTTTGGCAAAAATACATTGGAGAACCATTGGATAAAGTCTTTTCAAAGGGGCCAATGTCAAAAACAACTCAAACATTTAATTGGACAGAAACAATAAAGTGGTAACTATGTCTATGAAAGCTTATTCTTTTTTAATTACTATTTTTCTATTCTCGAATTGCACTAACAATAATCAGGAGACAAAAATGCCCAAAGTACACGAAATATCAGGTATTTGGGTGAGTAAGGATAATGCAGTCCTTAGTCTTTTTAATAATGGTACTTGCAAAGCAGATTCATTACCAGCTGATGTATTTTTAAATTCTTATAAAGGGTTACGTTTGTCTGGTAGTGGAAAATGGGAGATTAAAAAGAGCAAGGGACCATTAAAATGGGAAATAAAGCTCGACATTGATTTTGGTCCTAATACATCGCCAACTATCAAAGAAAATGGAGTTGAAATTTCTTTACCTATTTCAGGTAGTGGGGTATTGGAAAAGTCTCCGCCTTGGAAAAGTATTTTTGTATGGATTGACGAAGATAGTGGTGAAAGATACGAGTTTAATAAAAAATGAATTTAGTCTTTCATTGCGCTGAATCAAATTGGCTGATTTTCTTTCTTTGCAGGTAATGTATGCTCATCCCTTCTTTTGATTGTAGGAGCTTCCCTGATCGGCCTGAATAAATCGCTATAACCGCAACCACAAAAATTGGAATAGCATCTAATTCCATATTCTTGAATAGCTATTGAATCTTCTCTTTTCAGGCTGTCAGGCGGCCACTTGCCATCTATAACCATTCCCAGCGTGTCAGTTGTATCCCTTTTACTTTGGCAATAAGCGGTAACTGACAAAAAAGCAAATAATAAAACAAGATAAATATGCCTGTCCGGGTAGTGCATTGCTCAAGTATTTGAAGACAAATCAACAACCTATTACCAACAAAACCAAGCCAAATTCGCTAAAAAATTCGACGCTCGATGAACAGAGTCAAATTAAGAAGGGTATGAAACTTCCTGAATCTCAATATCCATAAGTTCGCGGAGTGGAATTTGTAATCCCAATGAAAGCCCGACTATTATCTCAAATGTATGATTTCCAGTACCGTTTTCAATTCTTTGGATAGTGCGCCTGTCGATATCCGATGCAACTGACAAATCAAGCTGAGTCATGCCTTTTTCCTTGCGAAAGTTGCGTACACGCTCTCCAAAAACTATAAGACTTTGAGAATATTTCACTATTCAAAGGTCGAAGGGATAGTAAAAAATTAAGGCGGCACGTAAGTCGCTTTTTGAATTATATTTCTTAATTTTGTCTCATAAACAATCTAAAAGCATTGAACATGAGAACAAAGCATGAGTTTCTATTCCTAATGGTTATCTGTCTTTTGACTTTCGTTTCTTGTAAAAAGAACAATAGCCAGCCAAATAACAGCACTCCACCTAAGTCTACTGGACATATTACCTGTGTCCTGAAATCAAATCATACCGTGCAAATAGGAAGTAGTACGACCACATGGATCAGAAAAGATGGCATCTTTGACATCAATCTTCTTCAGCAGAACTCATCGGTTTTAGAAAAAAAATCCAATAAGGATTCTATTTCAATAGATATGGGCGAATGGAATCCTGGCTCATATGAATTACATGCTATCGTTGGTGCTTATATTGATGGCCAATATCCTGGCATTCTTCAGTACGATACGTTTTTCCAAATTCACGCCAACGTTGATGAAACATTTAAGATTACAAATTGGCATCAATAACAATACGTCACATTTCTCAATTTCAAGAATCGAATATTATACCGATCCATGGCTAAACAAATTTAGATTTTTATCCATTTCCTTATTATAGCGTTCTGCAATTTCTGCCTCGATTTCCTTCCGTGGCTTGGCATAGGTATCCCGCGACATGACAATAACTTCATCCTTAAAGGATATATTAAATTTGATTAGGGTCAAAGTATCGGCACTAAATGGCTGTGAAGTAGCACCGTCAATCATAAGTTTAAGATACATTGAATATCTGGGAAGGTTCACGAAGTCCGTTTTATCAAAAACAGGATGGAATTCTTTTTCAAGGTATTCAGCATCGGTAGCTCCGATCCTGAAAGCTATCATGGTTCCCACATTGCCAAAAATTGCTGCCCTGATAGGCTCTGATAGCTGTTCAATATATTGGTGCGCAAGGAACAACCCTAATTTATATTTTCGTGCTTCGGCTAGGATGTCCGAAAAAGAATTAGTCACAAATGAATGCATCTCATCTACATATAGATAAAATGGTCTACGATCTTCTTCTTTTTGAATAGCCCGGTATAGCGCAGATAATTGGATGTTGGTTACAATTATACTGCCCAATAATGTTGATGTATCCTCACCAAGTTTGCCTTTGGACAGATTCGCTATAAATATCTTCCCATTATCCATTAATTCCTGAAAAGTAAAACTGGAATATTTTTGCCCGACAACATTCCGCAACGGTATGCTTGCCCTGAACAAACCTATTTTATTTAGGATTGGCGCTGTTGCCTCAGCCTTCAATCCAGGTGAATACTTTTCAAATTCATTACGCCAAAAGTCTAAAATATACTGGTTCTTAATACGCATCAATATTCCGTTCCTGAAATATTGGTCTGTAAGAAGTGGTTGTATATCAAGCAAAGTGCCGTGCCTGTATTCCAGAAGTGTTAAAAGGGCAAACCGCAATATGTACTCCATTCTCGGCCCCCAACTTTCAGCCCAAATCTTCTTAAACGTTGAAATCAAACCGGAAGCGACTAAATGCTGATAATCCGGGTGAATACTTTTGAGCGGATTAAAACCAATTGAATGCTTAATGTCACCAGGGTTAAAATATATGACATCCCGCAATCTGTCTTCGGGTATGTAATTCAATATATTAGTAGCGATGTCGCCATGCGGGTCAATGAGGCATAAGCCTTTACCCTTTTGAATATCACTTATCGCCATATTTTCAAGCAAAGTGCTTTTCCCAACACCAGTTTTTCCGATGCAATAAATATGGCCTAACCTATCCTGGTCTTTGATGTAAAAAGGAATAGCCTGTCTGTAATTTGTTATTCCAATAGGAGTATGGCTGATCAGTTCATGTTCATTCATAAGTAACATGATACTCTCCCCAAAAACTTAGAATAAGTTCCAGTTATGTCATAGGTCTTTCACATCTCTGAGGCTATCTCATGCCCTAATTACCTGGGACAATGTAAGCATGAAGAAAGACCTTCAAGCACTATTTAACGAATATATGTATGAATGTGAATTTGTACAGCACCTAAGTCCTAAAACCATGAAGGATTATAGAGATGCCTTTAGATTACTCGTGAAATTGCAGCCTGATGTTTCGATTGAAAACTTATCGTCTCAAACTATGGTAAGCCTTTTTAAGCAATTACAAGAAAGGAGGCGAAAAGTTGGCAAATCAATGGTTACCAGAGGTATTACCAAATCAACTATAATTACATATTGGAACAGGTACAATCGTTTCTTTTCAGTACTAGAACAAAATGGCAACATTGAAAGCAACCCATTCAAAGGATTAAAACGTCCACATCAGGTTCAGGACAGTAAAAAATATTTAGAAAAGGAACAAACTGAAAAGGTGCTGACAGCAATTTTAACAAGTGCCAATGATACTTTTTTGATGAAACGTAACCTGGTAATTTTCTATCTTTTTCTTTTCTGTGGACTTCGCCGGGCTGAACTTCTTCAACTGCAAATCAGGGATATTGATTTACCAAAAAAAATTCTAACTGTCCGTGCAAGTACATCTAAGGTTGAACGATCCCGGCAAATCCCACTTCACTCCTATATTATTATTCATTTATTGGAATACCTGACCGCAAGAAAACAGTACACCACCCAATATCTTATCGTATCCAGGTACAAAGATGCGCAGTTAAGCCAGGCAGGTTTAAAGCACCTTGTTCAATTGCTTTGCCAGACTTCCGGGGTGAACTTTCATGTACATCAGCTTAGGCACACTTTCGCAGTTAATTTTCTTAACTCAAGTAAAGACCTGGCCAAGTTGCAACAGCTACTCGGTCATGCTTCACCATCGATGACCTTGCACTATACCATGTGTCTGCCTCCTCAAACCATGCGGCCTGATATTGAAAATCTGAGTATAGATGGCCTTATTTAAAATTCCTTCTAGTAGAATTGAGTTTTTCCGACGATTATGATACTGTATATAAGTCGCTATTTATTAGTTATTTCAGTTTCCAATTAGGTTCTTTTTTACCCGTTTTTGGCTGTGGAAAACCTCTGTGAGGTGGTCCAGCCAAATATCCTTAAAAATAGATAAAATAGGAAAATAGCCTTGTAAAATAAGGGGCCCTTAGCTCATCTGGTAGAGCACCTCATTTGCAATGAGGGGGGCCACCGCAATTCTTCAAATCTCTTTATTTAGCAAGCTAAAATCTATTTTTTACCTCTAGTAGGACCACCTTTAGTTGAGAGGTGGTGGAGGAAAGTACATATTGTGGAAACTGCTACATTGTATGAAAGTGCAAACTTTGACTAGCAGGTTTTATGACTATTCATTGCATCTGCGTGGCTATTCTGAAGCCACAATCAGACGGTACCGCCATGTTCTTGATTTTTACCAAAAATACGGCACCATGCAAGAAGTGCAATTCATAACGCATGTTCACATGCGTGAACTGTTTTTTCTTGGCCGTGCTGATAGAAAATGGAAAGCAACCACCTATCTTGTTTTTTATAATTCACTTAAAGTCTTTTTCCAATGGTGCATTTTAGAAGGGATCATATACAAAAACCCTATTGAAGGAATCGAGGTTCCAAAGATTGAACAATCATTGCCCAAGAACCTAACCAAGCAGAATGCCTTTTTCCTTTTAGAGACCATTCAGAATTATCCTCACTACAGCCAATTCATTCGCTATAGGAACCATGCCATTTTTAGCATGTACATATTTGCTGGATTGCGAAAACAAGAACTTCTCAATTTAAAATTAGCGGATGTTGATGTAAATAATTTAACAATCTTAATCAGGAAAGGTAAAGGTAATAAAGATAGATTAGTGCCTATGGCAATGACATTGAGACAAACCCTTAAAGCATACCAGGAACAAAGGAATAAAGTTAATAAGACCTCCCAATCCTTCTTTCTTTCTTCAACTTATAACGCCGGGTTGACTTCACAAGGCCTTAAATTAATAACCGAACAATACAAAAAAGCAACTGGAATAGAATTTACTATTCATAGGCTTCGCCATACTTTCGCTACACTTATGATTGAAGGTGGTGCCGACATTTATGGCCTCAGTCGAATGATGGGACATTCGGATATTAAAACAACAACCAAATACTTATTTGCCAGTGCAGATCATTTGCGTTCACAAATGACAAAACATCCGCTTAACAATCTGTAAGCCAGAATTCACAAATAGTATTTTTTCTTTATCCTAATTTGTATATAATCTTAATATACAGTTTTTGCCGTGGCTTCTTAATTTTTAAAACGACCATGTTCGCTTTTTTCTTTTGCCTAAAATCTAAACCTATGTGTCATATCTCTTTGACATTGCTGAATCTTATTCATCACTGCCATACTTGTTAACCTGGATATATGGAAAACCCAGGTCGAACTTTCCATCTTAACAAGCTTAAAGCAAAACGAAGGGATTTTGGCTTTACCCAGGAACAGGTCAGGAAGCGGCTATACGGATATGTGCGGTATGTTCCAACTTTTGGCGAACAGTCTTAAATAATTTAAATTCAATAGTATATGAAAGCAAAATTACAAAAAACGCCATTAGAATTGGGACGGTTCGTCCAAAAGGCTCTTCTAAATAAAGTATGGCCGGAATATTTAAATTCAAAATATCCTATCAATATCCCGTTTGGGCCGTGCCATCGTTGTAATTGTACTCATCCAGGATGGGGGTTAACTGTTATTGGACTTCGCTCTTTTGAATATCTTCAGCCATGGGAATTAACATATTATATTGCCCATCAGTTGGCCCACGAGATTTCAAGCCGGAACAGTGAAACTTATTGGACTATTCTGACATTTGCTGGGCTTTATTCCGCGATAGACATCAATGAAATTGGCAAAATTCAGGACCATGCTGTTCCAGGTATTTCTATATCCGATATTGTACTTCCAGTCATAAAAATGACAATGTAATTCTTGACTACACACATTTCTTAAGTCACTAATCATATGTAAGTAAGGAAAATTCGCCATTCTTGGGCACATCAACCTTGCAATACATCACTATCATTAGCATTTAACTTTTTAAAATTATATGATTATGAAAACACGTTACACCCATGCACCGCTTGAAGACGCTGTGCACAATTTTTGCAAAGAAGTTTTGCAGAAAATCAAAATTGATGCCAGGGCTACCGGGGGGCGAAGCCTCCCCCGGCCAGTCAACGGCAGTTTTGCCCCACTCTATCACCCGTTCCATTTACAGCACCAGGATGCAATAGATAACGTCTGCCTTGAACTCCAACCGAAGACTTCTGTTTTCGAGGCAGGCAAGATCACTGATACATCTGTCAAGGAAACTATGAGGTTGACAAACCAGTTGCCTCCACTTCAAAGCAGGCTCATTGAAATTGAAGCCCAGCTTAAAGATGTTCGCCCCGCGTTAAGTACCAGAAGAAACCGTCGCCTACTTTTGAAAGCAGGCGTAGCTTTTATTTGCCTGACAGAAGGAGCGTTCTCAATACCTGTCTTTGAGGCACTTGGGCTTAACTTTTTGGAATCCTGGATATTGGGTGGGCTATTTGGCGGGGTTTTAGCTATCTATGCCCACGTAATTCCTTGGATTATAACTCGTTTCGGTAAAACTTTATTGCAAAAACGCCTGATAGCCACAGGCTTATTTATTTTAACTTTTGCTTTGTTTTTCGGCATGGGAATTTTGAGAGCCAACCATTTAACACAGGTTGCCGCCCGGCAGGGTGTCAATGAGCAATACAGCCCGTGGCCGTTTACCCTCGGATCACTATTATTGATGCTGGTAGCCATAGTATTACCACTACGGTACGGGGCGACAAAAGAGGAAATGGAAACACGTCATAGGTTTGATAACCTAACCAAAGAAAAAGAATCTGTTGAAACCCAAATTGCTGAAATAGAAATAGCAATCAAAAATATTGAGGACGATAAAAACAACCACCATATTTCAAGTGCATCTTCACTTGAAGGCGGGTATATTATTGAACAACAAATTATTGCAAATGCACATCATGGTTTTAGCCTGTACAAGACTGAAAACCAAATGTACAGAACTGACCATGTAGATTGTATGGAGCAGGAATATCCCTTCACCTTCCGGACACACTTTTCTTTCATAAACCAAAAATTAAATACTTATAGAGATGAAATCAATTAAAATTATCGTTGCCATTGGCCTCTGTCTCTTGTTGGCAGGTTGCAATTACCGAACCAAGTCATCGATCAATACGGGTGCTTTACAGACTGTAATTATAGATATCACAGATGCTCTTGTTGTCCCTGATGAACCAGCATTTTATAACAGTATTGATTCCAACATCTGGGAACCATTAACTGTAAACATCACATGTATTACTGAAAATGATGTAAATAAAGTATCAACATTGTCGCTACCCGCTGAAAATTATCTGTTTGGAAACAGGTCAATCCGTGAAGCCCGGATTATGAAATTCAAAAAAGATGTTCACCTGGAAATTGAAAAACTGATAGCAAAAGGGCAAAATGGCCAACAGCATTCTATTATTTACCGTACCGTTGCTAAACAAATGAACTGGTTATCACAACAAAAAGGAAATCATAAATCGGTATATCTCTATAGCGACCTCCTTGAAAATGATGACCTTAACGGGTTTAATTTTTATAGCCCGGTTTGTTTTAAATTGTTGCAGACGAACCCGGCACTTGTTCAGAAATCGCTCGAACAAAGTTGCAGGTTAAATAATTTAAAGGGGGTTGAATTGTATTTGATCTTTACCCCAAAAACGTACACTGAAAATTTTAGATACATAATTTTGGCCAGGTTCTTTAAGAGGGTTTTTGAATCGCACGGTGCGAGTGTTTTTATTGGCATGCAATAATTTACCTGATAATTAATATCAAATAATTCCAGGAATGGTTTTTCTAAAAATTCTGGGATGGATTATACGGATGGCATTGCTTTTGGCCCTTAGAGTAGCCGAATTTCTAATCGAGCAGGCCTTATACATCATAAAATCCGTTATTAAAGCTTTGGAGAAGTAACACTATCAGGATTTTCCCTTTAGCGCTTCCTACACCTTCCAGCCCCGTTCCATAATGGCCCCAATTCCCTTTAAGCAGGAAACGCTTTTACGGATAAAGCGCTGAAAGAAAAGTATAAATCTCATTCACAGAATAGATATAAACGAGAAATTTAAAATTATTAAATATGGATATTGTAGTAGGATCAAAAGAAGAAGAACAAGAGAAAGAAACTCTTGTCAACGAGGAAGTTCCTGAAAAATGCATTGAAGAATTTGAGCCGGATTTTCCGACAAGCCCATCATCGCTTACACCAGACGATAAAGAAATCTATGACCAGGAATTTAGTGATTCATTCCATGATGGCTATAACCTCGCCAAAAACAATCCACAACTATATGAAGAAGTATTGTGGGAAAACGAGAACAACAAGAACTATTCAAGTGGGCTGATTTGGGGGAAATGGCTCTTTGAGCAGGAAATAATGGAAGATGGGCCAAAGAATAAAGAAGTGAAAGCGTTGAGTGACATCCGAGCCATCAGGGAACGAAATAAAGACCGGTCCAAAGTTAGAACGGTGGAACGGGAACCAGCCGGGCAACGGGAAGATCTGACCGGAATCAGAGGCTTTATGGACGAATTAGAGCGCCCTGCCCGTGAAATAGAATTGGCAAGCAGGGATTCAGAAAGGGACGAAAATGAAATGGACTATGCCTATTAAAATGTCCTCGCGCTTTCCTCACCATCTTCATTTTCAAAACGGCTTTGCCTGCGGGAATCCATATTTGAAAATGAAGAGGTGTTCCAAGCACTCTTATGGTGCGGTCAATTCTCAGTCCGGTTTCAGCAATATATTGCGATATATTGTTTCTCCCAAACCCAGCATCGCCCGCTGGCTTTTTTGATATATTTCCGTGTCCCCTGGCTGATGCAATATGAGAAATGCTTCTCACTCCACATATCACATAAGCCAGAAAACCATACCCCCGCCTGCAACCCTATTCAGCATATCCTCTGCTTAGGCTTCGGAGATGCTAAAAACGGTTGCGGCGGGTGCCACCCCTCACAGGTGGCCGGTTTTGCTTTTGCGAAAGCAAAAATCGGTTCAAAAAATAATTTAATAAAACGTTGAATAATAACACTATATATAAAGCAATTTCGTATCTTTACATCATCAATTTCTCTTAAAAACTCTTAATTTTCATGCTTACAAAAATATATACCAATAGCGATAGCTTTGCCCAAACTGAAGGATTTGCAGACGGTTATTTGCTAGATACCTCAAACCCTTCCTTAATCCGCTTTCGGCAAGGTCAAGTGATAATTGACTGCATTGGGTTCGCACATTACAGCCAATTTAGGATTACTTTAAAAATATATAACAGCACCTGCCAGCTTAAAACATTCCGTCAAACGGTTGACCTTTCATATCCAGTTTCCATTGACAGGGCTGTGATGGCAGCCTCCAACCGCTTGTGCATTCATCAGGAAGACCTGCGGCAGATTGTCGGCACATTCCTTGGTTTGCTAAAATCATTTCAACAAGAAAAATTGGACGATGCCCTTGTCATCTTTTAAATTTAAAAAAACAATGAAAGTCGGCTCATTTTACGTTGAAAACAATATGTACTGCTCCATTCTGGATGCCTTTAAAGACCACCTTACTAATGAAGGGTATGAAAAATTGACTATTTCAGCCATCTTTTCCGCAGTGGCGGAATTCTTTTCAAGGCTTGAAAAGTCCTTTGAGGTATTTGATATTAAGCATGTTGCCCCCCGCCATATCCAAAAGCATTATGAGTACCTGGAAACAAGGCTCAAGTATGGCAGGACCCTTGGTGGACTGTCTGCTTCGATGTTGAAAGCTCATATTTATGCCTTGCGGATGCTCTTTGCATTTTTGGCCCGTACAAATGTAATTGATGCCAACCCCCTAAGCGGGAACCTAGATTTTGCCATTTCCGGCAATCCTTACCGTTTAGCAATTACGGAAGTGGAAGTACAAACCTTGTTTTCGGCCAGTAGCAAGCCCATTGAAAAGGTTTTGCTTTGCCTGGCTTATTCCGGTATGCGCCGGAGGGAGATCGAGCGGCTCAACTGTCAAGACATTCTCTGGAAAGAGCAGTATTTAATTGTGGTGGAATCAAAATTCCACAAACGCCGTGAATTGCCCCTGACACAAAAAATGCTTGATTATATGCAGGTCTATTACAATTGCGACCGTGAAGCAATGTTAAACAGGCAAAATGAAGATTCCAGGAAAGCATTTATGCTTAACAAGGATGGGAATAGGCTTTCGGGTGGCTTGGCTTATAAAATGTTCAAGGAAATTTTATATCGGACCTCATTGGAAAGAAGTATCACACTTCATACCCTTCGCCATTCATTTGCTACCCATTTAAAGATGCGGGGTTGCCCTATTGAAACTATACAAATTTTAATGGGTCATGGCTCAATGGACGTAACAACGGGCTATCTGAAATTTCAGGAACAGGCACTATTTCAAAAATCAAATAAATATGAACACTGAACAATTATCCTCCTTTCTAAGAAAGCGGTACAAAAAGCAAAGCGTCAGGTCCTACCTGTGGGCAGCAATGCACTTTATTGAGCATGTCGGGGAAGGAAACCTCTCTGTTATACGCTATCAGGATGTTATGAGCTATATTGGTCTATTGAGGGAAAAAGCACAACATCCTAATCATATTGCCTCGCAGTTAGCCGCTATCAAGGCATTATTCAATTTTCTTGTATCCCAGGGGGAGCGGATTGATAACCCTGCTTCCTCAATCATATTAAAAGACAGCTTCGCCAAACCTTTGCAGCCGCAAAATCTATTTACGCCGGAAGAATTACGGTCCCTGCTTTATCGGAAAGAGCGGTATGCCGAACTTCGGTATCGCAATCAGTGCGTTTATTCATTTCTGATATACCAGGCCCTCACCAGCCGTGAACTAGTGGCGCTAAGGGTCTCTGATGTCCTACTTGAAAGTAATGAAGTTTTTGTGGCCGCCAAGACAAATACCAATTCCCGGATATTGAAACTGGAAACCTCACAGATGTTTTGCCTAGAAAACTATATTCGATACGAACGGCCCGAACTAATCAAAAAAGGAGGAGAAACAGATATTTTGCTCCTTACGCAAAGAGGGACTGCGATTGACAAGGAATGTGTTCATTATCTTTTGGAATCATCTAGGGGGCTATTTCCTGAAAGAACCCTGAATAGCGTTACAGTACGCCAAAGCGTGATAGTAAATAAATTTAAGGAGGGCCTAGGAATACGAGAAGTACAGCTCTTTGCAGGGATAAAATATGCTTCGACAGTTGAAAAGTATAAGCCGATTGATAGAGTTGGGTTAAGGGAAACCTTATTGCAGTTTCATCCAATGGGTTAATTTAAGTTAAAATAAGATATTTAGGTTTATTCATCTAAATTTGAATATCACTATTACTATCGAAGGAGTTTAGATGACTGATAGAAATAAAATATGAAGCCTAAAATATTTACATCCATTATGCTATTTATTAGCGGCTATTCACCGTTAATGATTATGCTTTTAATAAAGGATTTTGATTTCAAGGCAAAAAATCCGTATTTTAAACACCCCATAACTGTTTATATTGTAATTGGTTCAATAATTATAAGCTGGCTCCTGTTATATTTTACTTTTACCTTGATCAAAAGAGGTAATATGTCTATTAAGGTAATTTCAGTAAAAAATCGTTCCTCAGATATAATCAATTATACAATTCCATACATGCTCGGTTTCATTGGCGTAGATTTATCAAAACCAGAGGATTTAGTCTCAATTTCAATCTTTCTGCTAATTTTACTTAATCTAACTATAACCACTAAAACGATTTTTATAAACCCGATTTTATCATTATTTGGATATTGCTTATATGATTTGGAGTATGAATTTGATAGTAAGCCCTTTTCAACAACAATTTTAAGCAGAAAGGAGATAAAAAGCGGGGAACATTATTATATTCGTAGTCTTACACGTTTTTTGTATTTAATCACTGAAAAAGTAAAATAAACATGTCATTAGAAATCAAATTCAGGAATCTCAAACAGATTGATTTGTCTACAAGTCATGTTACTCTGGCGATTATTAAGGAGTACAAGTTAAATAGGGTATCACAGTATGATATTAAATATGTTAAAATTGACCAAGCCTTAGAGAACCGTCTCCGTAACATAATAATTAATAAAATAGCATTTGCAAACACATTTGAACAATATACTTTTGATTGCCCGGAGCCAGAAGAGGATCAAATCAGGGCCATGGAATATGAATCAACTGATTTTTTTCGAATGTTTGAAACCTTAAGCAACTTAAATCCGGAGGAAGATATTATAGAAGGAATTGACGAGTTATTAAAAGCTAAATCATATCTTATAGTATTAAGAGATAATGAAGGCATAAGAGTTGTTGGATTCAAGACTCTTCCTGAAAACTGGAAATTAAAAAAGAATAGAGGATTGATTCCTTTATTATTCAAAGAGAATAGATTTGAGGACTTAGAAGACGAAAATGTATTTAGTATAGCTAATAGCATAGATTTTATTTATTATGAAGAAAGCTTATTTATTCTTTCAAAGAAAGCATTTGAACAAGGCCTGAATTTTAGAGAAGGTATGCTTACTAAGGCAAATGGACTCTATACTGAAGTTAGAGAGCTAAATCTCTTCATTAACCTTGAAATCCTCATTTCTAAGGTTGGGGATAATCAAAGGTATTTAAGAAAAATTGCGACTATCAAGAATCTTGGTTATTATCAAAACCAAAATTATCTTCAAAAATTACAGGAAGTGTCTATGTCAAAAGATTGGGGTATTGCTTTTCAAGAAAGCCAAATTGTTATTACCGAAGATACTTTGGATGCAATTTTGACTCTTTTACAGAACAAAAGACTTCACTCAGATTTAACAGAGGAGGACTTTGATGTTGAAAGTATGAAGGCATTGCTGTAAGTCTTTTTAAGAAGCTTCATTCTCTAAGTAGGAATAGGGATTTTCTAATGAAATAAACAATATATTGATTGTTAATATTTTATATATAAATTTATAATAAAAGTGTTCTTCCAATGAAAGAAGATTTAAGCCCAAAATGGCACATACGATGCAAATTTTTTGGACAAGCTCTCTGAATCAGAAGGTTTAATTAAACCAGCTTCAATTGTATCTGAAATAATCTTGGAAGCGAATGAACCGTTATTTTTAGATATATTAAACCTCTTCCTAACAGATTGATTATTAACTGGCTCATTATTAACATAATGCAAACAAGTATGCTGATAACATGCCCTGATTCTATCCTCATTGGTCATTCTGGTCAAAGTTGTATAAGAAAAAAGAATAACACGAGTATAATCATCTCCTCTAATAAATTTTGGAGCAGGCAATTGATATGCTTCAATAGATTCTATAGCCCTATCAATCCCGCTACCTCTTTCTTCGCATATATTAAGTCTTCTCATCAAAGAAGCAAGCGTTTCGTTTCTGGATTTAGGTGCCGTGTCGATAAAACGATTTGTATCAACTAATGGAATACCAGGATTAGTTATTTCAATCCGGTCCACAAATATCTCAATCATAACCCCAGTCCCGGTAACGGAAAAATCCTGATGGATTAAAGCATTTGCCACAAATTCCCGAATTGCTTTTTCTGGGTACATTTTCACTTGCTTCCTAAGCGCATTCTCAATTATCTCATTGGTAGGAAGTTGGTCCATAACATATTTTACGAGTCCTTCAAAACCTGAACCATAGCCTTTTCCACCTTCTTGTTCCTTAATTGCGTTTATTCTACTTGTTTCCTTGTAAACAATTACTCTGACAGATTTTCTTCTAAGTTCCTTAAATTGTCTTAAATCCCTAGCAAATAGTATCGCGCCTAAATTTAGTATATCCCAGCCGGAAGCTGTTTTACGAATTAAATCCTCTGAGGCAAGAGTTTGTAAAATACTTTGTTTTGTATCTGGCAAGCGTTTTTCTTGAAGACTAAAATAGCTATCGAAATCCAATAATTTTAAGACTTCATCTTCTGTCAAATTATGTGCTGCGACTTGATCCTCAAAATGAAAGCCACTTGAAATTGCAATCATTTGTTTTATTTCCTGTCTTGATTGTTTTACTGTCTGTCCAGCACTCCTTTTATAACTTTCAAAAATGTCTTTCCCTCTTAAGTGTACAGGCTTTTCCGACTGTTCGGATATATAAATGAATAACAAGGGATTTCCTTGAAAATCAACTACAGCATGATCTATGCCGACAGGTGGATTTAAGTTATTTCTGGCAATGTTTCCAAGTTTAGTTACTATATCATCAAAATCTTCCTTCTTTAATTTAACAAAAGAGCCATCGTTATTTACTCCAAAAACTAGATAACCACCTCCAGATTGGTTTGCAAAAGCAGAGATGTGTTGTGCTAATCGTTCACTTTTATCCGATAGCCCACTTTTCCAATCTATTTCATTTAACTCAACAGGGACAGGTTTAAGACTTCTTTGAAGTAATGCGGTCGCCTTTTCAATCCAGTTAATCATTTTATTGTCATTGTGCAGTAAATCAGAATTTACAATAATAGCCATCATTCAGCTATTTTGGCAAAACTTAAAAAGCAAAGATAACCACTTAATCTAATCCCTCAGGCAACCTTGGGCACGTTTCCTTTTAAAAATTGATCAAGTTATCCAAAATCAGCATGTAAAATTTGATTTTACACCTCTAAAACTCAATTCTATTATTAAGCAAAAAATATTTGTCGGATTTTTTATTTGTAATTTATTATTATTTTTATTTTAAAATTCTTACATTGCGTTCGCTTTGACAGAGAAGCAGGCTGTTCTTTAAAAGATTTGAGAAAGAGATAGTTTCCAGCGAAACAGAGGTTTAGACCCCGTCTCACCCTTACGCCTTCAATGGCAAGGAAAAAGATGATGAAACCTATGGGGATGGAGATGAGTATGACTATGGGATGAGAATCTACGATCCAAGATTAGGCAGGTTTTTAAGTGTTGACCCAATTACAAAAAAATATCCTGAACTCACTCCATATCAATTTGCAAGTAATACACCAATTCGCGCAATTGATATCGATGGATTAGAAGCTTGGTTTGAGCCTTTATTACTGTTTTCTCGCTCTGAAACATTGATAAAGCCCATAACTGAGACTGTAGTCAAAACGGGGATTGAAAAAGGCACTGAATCTAGTATGACATTTGGCAGAGCAATTCACAGGCTTGTGCAAGAAACCTGGAGGAATAATGAGGGTTTCCGAACAGAGAGGGGCTTAGGCACTGGTAATAGAGTTGATGGATTAAAATTTGATGAATTAATGCAGAAAGGAACTATTAGGGAATTAAAACCCAATAATGTGCTTGGAAGATCCCGAGGAATTGAACAACTTGGTAGGTATTTAGACGCTGCAATGAAAAAATACCCCGATGTACAAGAATGGACACCAGAATTGCATTTATATGAACCAACATTTGCGGGGCTTTATTATAAAGTTGAAAAAGGAGATAATTTGACCAAAATCGCAAACAAATTTGGAGTTTCGATGGATAATATCTTAGAATTAAACAATATAGATGATAAAAATGTTATTAAAACTGGCGAATCACTTTTAATAGATATTAGTGTTGCATACAAAAATAAAAATGCAGTGATAGGAAATGAAGTTAAAGGAAGAGACAACACAAATACAAATATTGATGAGAAAGTGTCGAAGTCTGAAATACAAAGATCTCAAAAAGAAGAATGTAAAGATTGTATGTAATGGAAAATAATAAAAAAACAGTACTAGATAAATTGGATGATTTGTTAAAACCTAATGGGTTTAAAAGAAATGGAAATACATGGTATTTTCGAGGTAAAAATGATGTCCTAATTTTGATCAATTTCCAAAAATCAGTTTATTCAAGTAGCTTTTATTTAAATTTTGGAGTATATTTTGAAAAATTAGCTGGAATAAAAACTAAACCTCCCGCAGTATATGATTGGCAATTTGCTATGATTTATGATACATTAATGTTATTTCTTAATCCAAAAATTGAAAAGGATTCAATACCATCTACAATTCCATTAAATGTTCCAGAGGATCAAATTAAGCAAAATCTAATCATAATAAGTTCAAATATAGAAACATATATTCTCCCATTTTTGCAAAAATTAACTGATTATGAATTTTTATTAAATAATTTTCCGCAAAATTTCCCAGCAAATATTTTTTGGACTCAAAATTATAAACGAGAAGATTTAAGGCAATTTTTCATAAATGAAAAAATAAAAATAAAAGATTAATGCATTGTGAAAGCACATTCGAATTGCAGCTAAAGCCACTACAAAAATTCGACGCTCGATTGGTCTAATTAAAAAGTGTGTATGGTTTATTAATTTCTTTAATCTTTTCAAATATCTCTGCTTCAATTTCTTTCCTTGGCTTAGCATAAGTTTCTTCCGTATTTATAATTACTTCATTCTTAAAGGATTTGCTACCATTTTTCAGTGGCAACGTGTCAGCGCTAAACGGCTGCGAGGTTGCCCCATCAATCATCAGCTTAAGATATATAGAATATCTGGGCAAGTTCACAAAGTCGGTTTTGTTGAAAATAGGATGAAATTCTTTCTCTAGGTATTCTGCGTCAGTAGCTCCAACCCTGAAGGCTACCATTGTTCCCACATTGCCGATTATAGCGGCCCTAATCGGCTCTGAGAGCTGTTCAATGTACTGATGGGCAAGAAATAACCCTAATTTGTATTTCCGTGCCTCGGCTAAGATATCAGCAAATGAATTGGTTACAAAAGTGTGCATTTCATCCACATAAAGGTAAAACGGTCTCCGTTCTTCTACCTTTTGATTAGCACGGTACAGTGCAGATAACTGGATATTGGTAACTAACATAGAGCCTAACAATGAAGATGTGTCTTCACCTAACTTACCTTTGGATAGGTTGGCAATAAATATCTTGCCTGAATCCATTACCTCTTGAAAGGTAAAACTGGAATACTTTTGTCCTACGATATTCCTAAGCGGGATGCTCACCCTGAATAACCCTATTTTATTTAGAATCGGGGCAATAGCCTCGGCTTTCAATGCCGGTGAATATTTCTCAAACTCATCTTTCCAAAAGGCTAAGATATGTGGATTCTTAATTCTAAACAGTATTCCATTTCTGAAATACTGGTCTGTGAGCAATGGTTGTATATCAAGCAAAGTGGCGTGCCTATATTCAAACAGAGTTAAGAGCGCAAACCGCAAAATATACTCCATACGAGGACCCCAACTTTCTGCCCAAATCTTCTTGAATGTTGATATTAAACCTGAGGCCACTAAATGCTGATAGTCGGGATGGACGCTCTTGAGCGGGTTAAAGCCTATAGAATACTTAATATCAGCCGGATTGAAGTATATGACATCTTTTATTCTGTCTTCATGAATGTAATTCAAAATATGCTCGGCAATATCTCCATGCGGGTCAATGATACATAACCCTTTGCCTTTCTCAATATCGCTGATTGCCATATTTTCGAGCAAAGAGCTTTTGCCAACTCCGGTCTTGCCGATACAGTAAATATGCCCCAGCCGGTCATTGTCTTTGATAAAGAAAGGAACCGGGTTTCTGTAGTTGGTTACGCCAACAGGAGTATGTGTTTGTAGCTCATATTCGTTCATAACGAATATGATAAATCCATTACGGTTTCTAAATAAGAAGGCATATTGTTTATATACCAATACAATATGGTTGCTTATATACTAGGGTTTTTTAGAGCATACTTAAAGTATTAACAAAGATTTAGGTATGTGATAAAATAGGTATGCTACGTAAAAGACAGAAAACCAGGGTAAATAATTTCGTATTTAAAGAGGAGCAACGGAATCTTTTGCGTAGCAGCAAAGACACTGGCCGTTGCTCCTCTTTGGATTTTAACCCTAATTATCAATTAGCTTCCGAGGATGATGCTTTTCAGTATCTCGCAGAGATTCTAGTGGACATCTTTCTTGAATGTAAATTATATGAACGAAAAACAACAAACCAAGCGGGCGATAATTTATTGCCGGGTATCAACCAAGGAACAAGTTGATGAAGGCAATAGCCTTTCAACCCAAGAAAAAATCTGTAAAGAATATGCAATCAAGCACGGATATGAAGTTGCTGAACTTTTCATTGAAGAGGGGGAAAGTGCAAAGACAGCCGAACGTACACAATTGAAGCTTTTATTGACGTATTGCAGCAATAAGAAAAACGAAATAAGTGCCGTCATAGCCTATAAGATTGACCGCATATCAAGAAACTTTGATGACTATAGCCAAATCAGGGTGCTGTTAAAACGCTATGGGGTAGAGATTAAATCTACCAGTGAAAACTTTGAGAACAACACTCCAGCAGGCAGGTTTATGGAAAATATTATTGCCAATGTTGCGCAATTTGATAATGATGTCCGAACAGAGCGTTCAGTCAATGGTATGAAGGAAGCCATGAGAGAAGGCAGGTATGTTTGGTATGCCCCAGTAGGATACAAAAACATCCGAATAAATGGAAAAACAAACATTATCCAAACTGAAATGGCCCCTCTTATAAAAAGGTCGTTTGAACTAATAAGCAAGCGGGAAAATGTTGATGATGTAAGGCGGACAGTTACAACTGAAGGGCTAACAATAAAAACGGGCAAGCCACTATCTCAGCCCTACTTTTATAAGGTGGTAAGGAACAGAATATATGCCGGTTATATTACAAAGTTTGGAGAAACCCACAGGGGAACGTTTGAACCAATTGTTTCAGAAGAGCTATTTGACCAGGTTCAACGGGTCATTAAAAATAGGGGGTGGAAACAGATTGCCTATAAAAAAGACAATCCGGATTTTCCGCTACGGAGATTTGTTAAGCATCCCAAAGGCGGAAAACTTACGGGGAGCTGGTCAAGAAGCCAAACAGGGAAAAAGTATGCTTTTTACCGTTACCCATTCCGTGGGAAAAATTACCCAAAAGATGGTCTGGAAAATATCTTCATGCAGTACATGGATAGCTTTAGCTTTGAAAAAGATGCTATTGCAAAAATTAGAAAGTTTGTAGGTGCCGCTTATCAGAAAGCAGTAGAAAGAGGGCAAAAGACTAAAAAAGGATGTCAGTTAAGAATTGATGAACTCATCGCAAGGCAAGCTAATTTGATTGATAAGAATGCTGAAGGTATTATCAATGACACGCTTCTGAAGCGGCATTTGGATACGATTGAAAAAGAAATAGATAGCTTAAAAACTAAAGTATTTGAAACTGATGCTGATTTCGGGGACGTGAAAGAGGCACTTGAATTTGCCGAAACATATTTATTAAAGCCAAGCTCGGCATGGGAAAAAGCCTTATTGAGAAATAAGGTTAGATTGCAATGGTTCCAATTCCCCTCAGGGATCACCTTTGACGGAGAAAAATTTGGAACTGAAGAAACATCCTTAATTTTCAAGGACAAAAATGTTTTTTTGGAGCAGATTTCTTCTAAGGTGCCCCTCAGTATTGAGTTTTGGAACTCATTTGTAAGGGAATGCAGTATTCTAATGGATTTACTAACAGAATAATTTA
>Ga0206925_1050_pt1 | contig 26393 bp, 16 predicted proteins | sample Alteio_BWOrgHeat_62_FD_152944 | JGI IMG/M metagenome (GOLD analysis project Ga0206925, IMG submission 152944) | Enriched cells from forest soil in Barre Woods Harvard Forest LTER site, Petersham, Massachusetts, United States -... | ecosystem: Environmental > Terrestrial > Soil > Temperate forest >...
GAACTAAACGCCGAACGAAATTAGCATTAGAGCTACCTTTTCTTAATACGCTTTACTAATTACCCAGTACCATTTTTTGATTCCCCTCAGTGTCTCACGTAGTGGACGCTGAGGCACACTTCACTTGCCAAATCCAGTTGTTTTAATCATTCATTCGACTCAGTGTCCCTTGCAGGAGACTCTGAGGGAAAAGCCACCCAATACTCATTTTTTCTCTTACGTACTTAAAGCAAAACCGCTCAAATAGTTAAAACTATGTTTTCAAAATTTTCATATTTGCAACTCATTGTCTTGTAAAGTTTCACACATAAATTATTGACAAAATAACTATAGATAACTAAAAAAAACAATCCCATTTTAAGGAAATGCGTCCTTCTTCGTCAAAAAAATGAAAAATCACCTCTAAAAATCTTACGCTTTTAACCGTGCTCCGACGCTGAAGCTTTGGCGCAAGAGCCCATAGTTTTAACGAAGGCAGTCTTTAATCCCAAAATTCCCAAAAAGCGCGTCATTGCAGGCGAAGCTTTGAGGTACGAAAAAGCGGAGACCCGCAATCCCCCGAAAGCAACGTGCATCCGAATCATCGGTGCTTTCTTTACTCAAGACGCAAGACACACTTTGTCCGCCATAGCCTTGGCGAAGGAGGGAGACGCAATACTATTTTTATTACGCTTTCAAATCTGCACTTTTTTACTTTTTTAGATATTCGAAAATTTTTATTTTTTTATATTTCATAAAACATTGATAATTAATCTTTTACATAAAATTTTATCAATAATAACAGGCCTTTAACAGGTAATGTAACAGAAGTCTTTTTCAATCTTTCAGCGGAAATGACAAGGTATTTCAGGCCTGTTTCTTTCTGTTTTCATGATCTCACTTTTAAAAAATCTTACGCTTTCAAAATTGCATATTCCGTTTCTTAATTATGTTTCCTATGGTTATTACAATTAATTTTGATTTAATTTTATAATTTTCAACATTTTAACTTCAAAATAACCATGCCAATAATCATGCAATAATCACGAGATTTGGGCCGATAACCATAAATTAAACATAGAAGCGCCTATTCACCATTTACATTCACCAATAAAATAAAGATCATCCCTAAAAAGCCAAAAGCTTCCCTGTTTTTTCTGACGACTGACGACTGATGCCTGTCCGAATCGGATTCATTCGGGCGGGCCTGACGACTTTTCAAAAGGTATATATAGCAAACTCACAATCGTTGCATGTTTTTTGAAAAATATATTATAAAGTGTTGATGGATAGAGATAAATAGTTATCCACAATAAAGCATTTTGGCAAAAGGTGAAAACTAATTAAATTTTATAAATCCTTAAAAAACTCAATGGGATGAATTTTTAACGCCCTGGCAATAGAAAACAACAAATCAATGGAAACAGAATTTTGTCCCGCTTCTAAACGCTGGACAGTTCTCAATCCTATATCAGCCTCCCATGAAAGCTGTTCCTGGCTTAAGTTGGCAGCTTTCCGCAATTGCCTCAATCGCTCTCCAAAAGTCCTGATTTCCTTTGTATTCTTCACATTTCAAATGTGGAGAGATACAGAAAAATATATTGCGCCATATTTGGCGTATTTTCAAAACAAGTTTTATATCTTTGTTTTCACAACCTTAAACCTGAAAAATCATCCCATTAAGATTGGGATATTCACCAGAGTTAACAAATGTTTAAATTTCAAAACATTGTAATTCATATTAAAAAAAGAGTTGCAATTGTATATCGTTTCAGATTGATTGCGAAACACTATCAAGTTTCGTTAGACGGGTTAAACCGAAAATAAAATAACGGGGAAATTTTATTTTTTGGATGTTGGAAGGCCATGTACCTGTTGGGCATGTATGATGGCTTGATGATAATTATTTGATTGTTGCAAAAGCAGCAGGGTGATTTTTAATGTCTTAAAGCATTAGAGAAGATTATGAGTAATAATTTTAATCATTTAATATTCAAACAGTATGAAAAAAATTCCCTATCTTTATGGCATGGTGCTATTTTTTGCATTGGCCACTAATGTAACCCTTGCCCAGCGTTCACTCGTAAACAAAGTCTGGCAAACACAGTACGACAGCCCCTTTGATACTATTCCCTGAGGCAGTTCCGCATCCGCTGACATCTACGGTGATATCGTAGTAACCGGCAATACCGATTCATCCAACGGATATACGTATATATCAACGAGGATGATAGCACCAAATGGCAGTCAGACCTGGCATGTCAAATACAATTATACTGATGCCAATAATGATTTTGGAGGACGTGTAGTTTGTAAAGGTAGTTACATATACGTAGTAGGAGCCAGCTACAGTACTCAGTACGATATGGTATTGATAAAGTACGACATGAGTGGCAATGTTGTGTGGACTTACAGAGTTCCCAATTTTTGGGGTGGCGCAAATGCTGTACCCTTAAATATGGTTATTGATAATAGTGGCAATGCATATATCGCAGGAACGGTACAAGGTGGAAGCACCGGATTGGATATGTCGATAGTAAGGATAAATTCGGATGGTACTATTCAATGGGGTTTAACATTTGATTATGGGCTTGATGATTATGCCACATCCGTGGCTCTCGGCAGTGGAGATAACCTGTACATAACAGGTGGCTCGGCAGATATGGGAAGTTTTGGGGCAAGTACAGATATGGAATACACAACTATTGCAGTATCAAAATCATCTGGTACGCTTCTACATACTGCACATCAGAATACCGCCGCCACAAGCATTGATATGGCAATTGGTGTAAAAGCTGATGCCAACTGAAATGTATTTGTTACCGGAGACATGAGCAATGATGGTTCACATTTTAATGTTGTAACCATAAAATATGACAGTCTGCTCTCATGGCAATGGACTGATTCAATACGTGGCGATACGCTTTATAATGAAGCTCATGCAATACAAATTGATGCTTCAAATAATATATATGTTGGAGGCTATGAACATAAAAATAGTGGCATAAGTACCTGGCTCGTAGCCAAGTATAATAATAGTGGGTATTTGGTTTGGACAAAGGACTATTATGGCAATTATCTTAATAATGACAGTGCAGAGCTTATGGCAATGTATATTGACACCCTCACCTCTAATATTTACGCCACAGGTAATATACATAATGGCTCTGACAGACATATCGCAACTGTTTTTTATGATTCAACGGGAAGTATACAATGGGATAAAATTTATAAACCGGCAGGCTATGTTGTAACAGCAAATGATATTTCGGAAAATAATAATGGGGATATATATGTAACAGGGGTTAAGAAAAACGGCAGCGGAGGAAACTATACCACATTCAAATACCAGAGTATTACATATACTGATAATATAGTAAATGACACGGCTAGCAAGCCATGGTATGTAGCGCACCAATTGATTATTAATTTTGATCCAGATCAAATAAACACAACTCTGATAAATAATAAAGATAGTGTTTATGGCATATTAAGTGATTTTGTTAATATTGCCACCATTGACAGTATGAATAGAGTACTTGGGCTAAGTGGTGATGGAATTGGTAGTTATACTACTAGTAAAATTTTCAAAAATTTGTCAACTTCAGATACGATTGCAATAAGTAGAACGGGAGATACTGTTCCAATTTTAGAAAAATATTGGGCTCAATTGTTGGTACATATACCTACAGGTATCAATGAAATTTTTGCATCTGATACTTTGGCACAATTAAGCATTATTCTAAATGCACAGCCTGATTACACTTTCCAACTTGCAAGTTCAAATGATGCATCTTACTTTTCAAAACAATTTTCTTTGCATGCCAACGGTACGTATGCTAATGCTGATATTCATATTGATAGTGCATGGCAATACTTTTCTGTCGGTGATTCAAATATAAAAATTGGAGATTATGATTCAGGCCTCAAATTTGACCATGTAGACTTTGGAGGTCCCAAATCAAAAGTTATAGGCAAGGATTATGTAAGTAATGGAGTAAGTATTCGTAATTCAAATTCAAAGGACAGCACGGGACATGGAACTGCCACAGCTGGAATTATGTGTGCAATCCGTGATAACAAACTAGGAATTGCAGGTATCGCCGGAGGTGATAGTGCGCTTTTAAAACCTGGATGTGGTCTTGTTGCGATGAAAGTGACCCAAAAAAATGCACAAGTTATCAATTCAAGTGACCTTGCAACCGCAATTTTAGAAGGCCTATATGCACCTTATAGTGTAAATGTAATAAACGCGAGTTGGTATAATTATATAACTACAAATGAAATAGTAAGGCAACAGGTAAAAAATGCATATTTGAGAAATACAGTATTTGTTGCTGCAATGGGCAATGATGGTGTAAACTCTGCGGCACACACTCCAGCGTACCCAGCGGCATTAAGAGGTGACTGGGTGATTGCTGTTGGCGCAAGTGGGATAGACGGTAAATTTTTAGACAATAAATCTAAATCTGTAAGCGGTGAAGACACATTTACAAGTAACTATGGGCCAAAACTAGTTGACCTCATTGCTCCCGGTGATGATCATTTGGTTTATACCACTTCAAGCGCATCAAATTCATCCTATACCGGCTTTGGCCAAACTTCCGCTTCTGCTGCTCATGTATCTGCAGTGGCGGCACTAATCCTTAGTTATGGCAGAAATTATTTTGGACAAGGCACCAATTTTTCAGCTGATGATGTTCAAAATATATTAAAAGACAGTATTACAATAAATGGGCTTGGAGTTTCAAGCTTCCCCGATAACAAAGTAGGTTATGGGCGGTTAAATGCTACAAAAGCTTTAAGTTTTATTGAAAAAGGAAAATTTACACTTAAGCACATAGAGAGGCAACCTGGCAATCCGGTAAATGCTTCTCAGGTAGGTACGACGTCACAATTGATTGATTTGCATGACGAACTGGATACGACTGCAGGAGGCCTAGTTAGCATTGTGTTACCAGGTAGTTATTTAGCATACGTTTGGAAAGTGACAATGACGATACCATATACAATTAAGCCGCATGCCCATGTATTAAGCTGCTGGGCTCGCCTAAATTTTTATCAGGATATGAAAGCAATGGGGCGTACCCTTTTCGACAGCAATGGAACATTTATTGAAGTTGCACCAGGTTATAGAGTCACATCATTTACAAATAGCCATGCCATAGTAACTGGATATTTGTATAAACTTGCATCGTATGAGCCAGGAAATAGCCCGTTACCTCCTGATACGTGGCTTTCAACGGATGCTACATCTGCTTATAACTTAAACAAATTACAGGCCTCAATAACAATTAGGACTGACGAGCCACAGATCTCGGGGATACATGATGAAGAACAGCCAGATATTGCAATTGGTATATATCCTAACCCTGCAAATAAAGTTTCTACAGTTCATTATGATCTTCCGGAAATGGCCACAGTAAATTTAGAAGTAACTGACATAGAAGGTAGGGTGCTATTAAATAAAAATTATGGGCATCAACCTGCTGGGGAAAACAGGATAAATATAAATACAGAAAATTATAGCCCAGGCATTTATATCGTTAAGTTGCAAATTAACAATGGAGTTTATGTCGATAAATTCATAAAACAAGGAAATTGACAGAGTGCCAATAAAAATTGCTTTTAACAAAACTCCACTTAGGTTTTCAACCTTTGTGGAGTTTTGTTATTTTTAATAAATTTAATTAGAATTAATACTTGAGAAAACATCTTTTACTTCTTTTAGTTTTACTAATTGTATCAAATTCTGGGAATTGCCAGTCTCTTGTAAAGACAAATTGGTTTAAAAATATTGCGCCAAGTGGCTCTGGCCATATTTCCAAAATTTGTGTGGACAAATATGGCAATACCTATACTTTTGGCATTTTTGTTGGCGATATAGATTGTTTAGGACAAACCCTGAATTTGAAGAATGGATGCTATTTTTTGTTAAAGCAAAATGCAAAAGGAGAGCGGATTTGGGCGAAAAACTTTGGAGATAGGGAGAGTTATGAATATGGAGATATTGTGGTGGATGAAAACAGCAATATATATGTCGGCATATCGTCATACGCCGACACTGGAAAAAAATACTTAAAATATGATGGTAAAACGCTTGACAGTTCAATTAATTTTTTTGGCGCGGTTTTAAAAATTGATCGGGATGGCAATCTCCAATGGTTCAAAAAATTCCAGACAACAGATTATCTTTCTGTTGTAACAAGATTAGTAATTGATAATAATGAAAATGTTTATGTTTCGGTTTACTATGCCGGCTCTCTGAAAATTGAAGATAAAGTTCTAACAAGGCACGGAGCTTTTGAAAATTGTATTATTAAAATAAACGATACTGGTAATATCGAGTGGTTCCACGATATATATCAAAAAGGTTCCGATTCCAATAGTACGGCAAATATAATCAGCGGAGTTTATTATATTCAGTGTAAAAATAATTGCCCAGGCAGATTAGTTGTGAATGGTAGTATATATGATGTTGATACGTTAATAGTTGACGATAAAATATTATTTATTAAAAAGCATAACCAGGACTCCTTGACCCAATTTCTATTTGATATAGATGATAATGGCAATATCTTCAATTCCAATTTTCTGCCTTCTAACCTGGCAATAAATTTAGTTACAAATACAACATCGTTTGTCGTAGAAAATAACAGGATGTTTTTTACTTGCTTATTTTCAGGTTCTGTTCCATGGGAGAATAATCGTACTCAGGCGCATTCACAATATAGTATTGGGGTTGGAGAAATTAATGACAACAACGAGCTTGTACGATTTGGGGAGTTTCCTGGCAAAAATATTATACCTTCAAAATTTAGTTTTTCTCCTCTCTATGGCTTGGTGTTATGTGGCAGTTTTGGGAATTACTTTATCCTCGGTTCGGACTCAATTAGTATAACTATTCCTAATACTACTTGCCAGGGGTCGTTAATTGCAAATTTTGATGATAGCTTAAAATTAATAGATGTTAAGTATATTAAAGGATACGATTACAAAATATTAGATATGGTGATGAATGATTCATTTATAACCACGGTCGCAGATTTTGGGGGTGAAAATGTATTTAAAGATGACACAATAGTAGGAGTGAACAGCAACATAGGTGTTTTCCAGTGCAGCGACCTGAAACGGGTTTCAGATTTTTCGCCTGATAAGTTTATCGGTTTGTATTCATCAGTTACTTTTTCGGTAAAAATTTATCCCAATCCGTTTGAAACTAATATGACGATGAATTTCAGCGAGCCAATTTATTCCTCTTCCCTTCAATTTTATAATATCATTGGCCAAAAATGTGAGGATATAAATGTGATAAAAATAAATGATACCCAAACACAAATCAATACTACGGGTTTGCGGCCAGGTATTTATTTTGTCAATTATCTTACTTGTAGTGGTGTGCAGGGGAGGGTGAAGGTATGTAAGATGAGGAATTAATTAAGAAAATAAATTATAATAATATGATTCCCTCCCAAAACCTGTGAATCATGTAACATATTCTGATAATTCTGTAACGCTACCCGTTTGAATAGGACTGATCTTTGTCTTGTAAATTTAATATACCAACTAAAACCTCAGGACTATGAAAACCATCATCGCAACAACAAACATCCACCCAAGAATTACAGGAGCCATTTTAATTGCCATCAATTTCGCAGTGTTTATGGCGATAATGATTATTAAGGGGTAATTATTTGCCCAACACATATTCGATGCCCTTATCATTAAAAAATATAAAGTGTTGTAACACATAACTGTCTTTTTTAAAAAAAGTTATCCACAGGGTATTTATCACATATATATAGGTTTTCAGGCGGTGGAGCAAGGAATGCACATGCCTTTTCTTTGAGGCCATTTTGTATAATGCCATGAATTGCTAAATTCGTACCAACCCAATATACCATGAACCCAAACAATGAACCGGAAAAGGACTTTGATGCCCTGAGACTTATGCGCAATATGCGCGATAAAATGAGCCAGGAAATAGCAGGTATGTCCTTTACCCAATTGCAGGCCTATTTTAACAGGCGCCGGCAGGCTTATCTGAAGCAGGTAGGTAAAACTTCTCATAAAATTTCTGGCCGGGACCATGCTAACATTGATCCGGACCACACGGACCTGGATTAGAAATAAAATAAGCATTTTATTGATCAAAATCGAAGCAGGTTTCACCTAAACCTGTGAATCATGTAACTTTTACAAGGAATTCTGTAACGATCTCAAATTGAATAGGACTGATCTTTGTCTTATAAATTTATTTAACCGACAAAAACCAGGGAACATGAAAACCATCATCGCAAAAACAAACACCAACCCAAGAATTACCGGGGCCATTTTAATTACGATCAATTTTGCCGTGTTTATGGCGATAATGATTATTAAGGGATAAAAAATAACCGTCTTTCCTTATTCGATATTTCTAATTACTTCTGATATACTATCAGGTAAATGGGCTACCGGCCGCCAAGCCGCATGGCCCACGACAAAAAATCAATTTGAACTTTTCACCCTTTTATGGGTATTAAAATGAAACAGGGCACCATACATGCATTTCTACAAGTCACAGAGTTTGTATATCATTCTTACGCTGTGTTTATTAGCTTATAACGCCCGCAGCCAGGCCTGGCCAGATCCCTATCAAAAATACAGCCCCGAACAGTTAAAATCAGATTTGCATATTCTAAAAACCGTACTGGAGCAGGCACACCCAAGCTTCTACGATTATCAAAACCAGGAACAATGGAACAGGATTTTTGAAACCGCAGAAAACAAACTTGATCATGACCTTACAGCCATAGAGTTTCGTAATATACTTGCCCCGCTCATTTACCAGACCCATTGCGACCATACCTATATTGATTTTGACTCTGCCAGTTACACCTTTCACCAGAAAAAGGAACTTCAGTTCCCATTCAGGATCAAGGTGTTTCATAATCATATTTATGTGAGTAAAAATTTAAGCAGGGACAGTTCCATTGCTTTCGGATCTGAAATTCTGAGCATTAATAATATGCCAGCCCGGAAAGTATTAAAACGGCTGCTATATACAGAATCAGCTGATGGTTATAATATTACAAAATTACAATGGGCAGTACAAATGGAATTTCATGATAAATATTCCCTGTTTATCGGTCCTACCTCAACATATACCATTCAGATCCGGCAACCCGGCAATATGAAAATAGAAACCCGCATGGTACAAGGCTTATCGCATGATTCTATTTTCAGATTTTACCGCATTCGCTACCCTGCCGCATGGGCGGAGCGCAGCAAGCCGCTTCAATTAAAATTGAGCAGCGACAAACTTTATGCGACGATGAAGATTACTCATTTAAGGTTTCGAAATGAAGACAGCAGTTTTTATCGGTTCCTTGACTCGAGTATTAAGGTCTTAAACAACAATGGCATCCGAAAACTGATCCTAGACATGAGAGACAACAATGGCGGTGAGGCTGTAGCCGGCAAAGAGCTATATGCCAGGCTTTCAGATTATCCGTTTAGCTATTTCGACAGCATGACTGAAGCAACAAATAAGCGTTTTCAATATGCAGATTATACTGATCTTGATACCGGGTATTATACACCCTGGCAATATGCTGCCATACCCGGACAACGCGGATTTTCGGTACTAAAACATCCGCTATTTGGAATTCAAAACCCCCATGCTCCAAATTATTCAGGCGAGCTCTATGTTTTAGTAAATGGAGGCAGCATGTCGGCTACCACCATATTTTGTGATATAGTGCATACCAATCGGCGCGCGGTTTTTATCGGGGAAGAATGTGGGGGCGGGTACAGCGCCTGCAACGGTAATGCTGTGAGCCTAACCCTGCCTGCCAGTAAAGTGGCGCTAAGCATACCCCTGCGAAAATTTTATATTTCCGTAAAAAATAACCGCTTTAAAACAAAATGCCTGGCACCAGATTATGAGGTAAAACAAGGCTATACTGATTTTATTAATGGTAATGACCGGGTCATGGATTTTACTCTGAAACTGATAAAAAGAGTGGATTTGATTGGGTTTTAATCCCAATTGCAGTCAAAATCCTTCAAATAGTAATAATAAGGGCCACCTCCATAAAAAAATATTTGTTTCATCCCAAAGTTTTTATATTTGTCTTTCAACAGATATAAAAAACTAAACACAAACAAGATGAGAAATTTACTTTTACTAATGGGAGCCTTAATACTCTCCTATTCTGTGAGTGCGCAGATAACGCTCTCAAATTCTAATGTTACTGGGATAACACCCGGACATGTACACGCAGTAATGGCAACCAGTACAGGCGTAACAGCACCCACAACAGGCGCTAATCAAACCTGGGATTATTCAACATTAAAAGCAAGTAGTACATACAACAGAACATTTTTGCCCTGGGCGGCTTTTTCTGCAACCGCTGTCTTAGATAGCCAACCGGTAACTGAATCAGTTACTAAAAATATGCCCTGCATAAAACAAAATGTATATGATATAGATGCCAACGGAATATTTTTTGCGGGTGCAAATATTCCGGCCCAGGGATATAGCATCGCTGCCCTATCTGGCAATCAAAATGACAGCACCATTTGGGCAGCGCAGTCTTATAAAATCCGACAGAACTACATGAAATTTCCTGCTACAATGTCAAGTGCCTGGACCTCTAATACGGTGCATAGCCTGAATTTTACGATTACTGTAACTGCCTTTGGGGTTAATAAGGCTCCCGTAAAAATTTCTAAACATGAGTGGGTACATGATACTGTGGCAGGCTGGGGCAAGGTAATGGTTCCGTCATCACACAACGGAAGTATTGGCTATGATGCATTGATGGTGCAACGCCATTATATTGAATATGACAGTATGTATGTGGGCGGCGGACCAGCACCCGCAGCTATGCTGAATGCCTTCAGCACCAAACAAAATGACACCCTTGATAACCATTATTACGAATATTTTTACAGGCCGGGCTCAGGGTTGCAAATCCTAATCATAGACTATGGTAACGATGCTACCTACTCAAAACCTAAGGCAGTAATTTATGATGCTGACAATGTTGCCAGCGGCATAGAAGAAGTTCAATATGATAATGAAATGTTTAAAATATATCCTAACCCCGCTACCAGTGGTTTTGTCAATTTTCAGCTAAACAAAAACGCAGTACAGGCCTGGAATATGACAGTGGTAAACCCTCTGGGGCAACTGGTTAAATCCGTAAAACTGGAAAGTAATGGGGATATAAATTCTCAAATAGATATGACAGGTTTTAAATCCGGTTTATATTTTGTGAATGTTAGGGACGAAAATGGTAATGCCGTAGCCAGCAGCAAATTTGATCTGCAGAAATAATTTTTATTTAAAATATTTTAATTGGCAAAATCCCTGGTCAACAGACCGGGGATTTTGCTTTTTATGAAGTCTTTAAATCACAAAAAGATTTATTTGCGCTTTATAATTATATCCTTAGTTTTGTTACGCTCATTAAAAAACGAACCCCATGATGGCTAAATTGTTAAGGCCCGGTGCATTTCTGCTTGCGCTTGCCTGTTTTGTCCTCCCTTTTATGCGGATATCATGCAACAACCAAATGCTGATGGAACCTAAAGGCTATCAGCTTGCCTTTGGACAGCAAAAGCACCCTGCCGACTCAACAAAAATAAGCCATGATACCAAGGCACAGAAAGCCAATGATATAGATATAAAAATGCAACCCCTGATATTGAGCGCTTTTATTGCCCTGGCGCTTGGTTTGGTTTTCGGGTTAATGGGTTTTAAGGTTTCAAAGTTGGTGCAGGTCATGGTAAGTGTGGTGGCTATTGGTATGTTTACTTATTTTTACTTTGACTATAGGCACCAGATGCATATTGAGGATGGTTCAGACAATTCTGGTAAAAATGTGTTTGGAGATAATATGAAGATAGATGTGCGGTTCTTATACGGCTACTGGCTGTCAATAGCCTTTTCATTTATCGCTTTAATAATGGCATTATTGCCCCTCGATAAAAAGAAAATAATTGTGGAAAGTATTGATCATGAAACTATTGAAACGAATACCGTACAACTTGATGAAGATAGCGTGGAGATTTGAATTGTGATTTGAAATTCGAAATTTGGGGTGATTCTTGAACGATTTTAATCTTTTCACAACGGTTTCGGAAATATTTCTTTTTATTGCCCGGTAAAATTGAAGACCTGACCAAATTCCAGAATTCCCAAATTCTCAAATAGTTTTTTCCTACCTTCGTATTCCTAAATAAACAAAACCATGCTTGCATTTTTTCGCACATTGTTAGCCTGTATCATTGGCTTTTTCATTACTATTTTCTTAATTGTTATTGTGCTGGTTGTCATTGCGGGCAGCGGCAAAAAGAAAATCGAGGTTAAAGATAATTCAGTATTGGTTATTAACCTGAATGCTGCCATACCTGAACGACCAATAAACAACCCATTGGCAGATATACCTGTAGTTTCAGACGATCTCAACTTTCCTATTTCGCTGAAAGAAATACTTGAAAATATTAAATATGCAAAAGACGATAAGAATATCAAAGGCATATATCTTGAATTCAATATGTTGCAAGGCGGTGGCTTATCTACCTTAACGGAGATCAGGAATGCCCTTATTGACTTTAAAAAGTCGGGTAAATTCATCTATGCTTATAGTGAAATGTACACCCAGAAAAGTTATTACCTCGCATCTGTTTCTGATAGTATCTATTTGAATCCCAATGGAATATTTAGTTTTGCAGGTTTTCATTCAGAGCAAATGTTCTTAAGGGGCTTGTTTGATAAACTTGAATTAAAACCGATCCTGATCCGTGCAGGCAAATATAAAAGTGCCGGTGAAATGTTTACCGAAACTAGTATGAGTGATGCCAACCGCGAGCAGGTAACATCTTTTGTGAATTCATTTTATGATTATTATATCAGCCGCATTGATTCATCAAGACATATCCCATCGGCACAATTAAAGAATATCGCCAATGAACTGATGATTAAGCTTCCGGCAGATGCCGTTACCTATAAACTGGTTGACAAACTCGCCTATGAAGATGAAGTATTAAACACATTAAAGAACAAACTTGGCGTTAAATCAGATAAAGACATTCACAAAATAAGCCTGAAAGATTATAACGAGATAGATCATCCTGCCAAAGCAAGCGGCGGAAACAGGATAGCCCTGATCTATGCTGTTGGTGAAATAAATGGTGGCGAAGGCAGTGAAGAAAAAATTGGCTCTGACAAGCTTGCCAAGGCCATCAGGGAGGCCCGCGAAGATGATGATGTAAAAGCGATTGTTCTGCGGGTCAACTCTCCGGGAGGAAGCGCCCTTGCCTCAGATGTTATCTGGCGCGAAGTATTGCTTGCCAAGGCGAAAAAACCGGTGATAGCTTCATTTGGAGATGTTGCCGCTTCTGGCGGGTATTATATAGCTGCTCCTGCCGACTATATTTTCGCTGAGCCAACTTCTATTACAGGTTCTATTGGCGTATTCGGATTATTAATGGATGCACAGGATTTCTGGAAAAATAAGCTGGGTATTACCTGGGACAGGGTAAAAACAGGTAAATATGCTGATATTGCTAATCCAAACAGACAAATGACGGATGAAGAAAAAGGAATCATCCAGGGGCTGATTAATAATACTTATGCTGAATTTAAAAGCAGGGTAGCAAGCGGCCGCAAACTGAAATCTGAATTCGTAGATTCCATCGCACAGGGCCATGTGTATTCCGGCTCACAGGCCAAAGAGCTTGGGCTGGTGGATGCTTTGGGTAATATGGATGATGCCATTGCCATGGCTGCAAAAAAAGCAAACCTTACGCAGTATAGCATTAAAACGATGCCGGAATTCAGTAACGGGTTTTTCAAAATGTTCAACCGCATGAATATGGTGAAAGAGAATATGGTTGAGCAGGAAATCGGGAAACAGAACTACCAGATGGTCAAGAAAGCTGAATCCGTTAAGGACATGCAAGGCATATTGATGTACTACCCTTTCGAGATGAATATATACTAGGAGTTAGAAGTCAGGGGTCAGGAGTGAAAGGAAACCCTGGATTAATCCTTGCTGCCATTTTATATAGTCTCATTAATTCATTCGGGGCTAAACAATATTTCATTTTTGATGTTAAGGTTACTTGAATTCTTAAAATTCATATTAATAACCTTAAAACAGAAACAAAAATGAAGATTACTACTTTTCTTATGGCAACACTATGTATTGGATTTCTTTCGATGCAATCGTGCAGCAATTCTGGCAACAAAGAAGATGCTAAAAAAGAAGCTGACTCTACCAACAAAGAGATCAAAGCCATAGACAATGACGATTCCAGATTTATGACTGAAGCCGCCAGTGGTGGCATGATGGAAGTAAAGGCTGGACAGATTGCCGTGCAAAGAGGGGCAAGTAAAGATGTTACCGCTTTTGGTCAGCAAATGATTGATGACCATAGTAAAGCAAATGCCGAACTAAAAGATCTGGCTACCCGCAAAAATGTGGTTTTGCCTGATTCTATGAGTAATGATGATATGAAAAATATTGATAAGCTTAATAAAGCAAGTGATAAAGATTTTGATAAAACTTATATCAATATGATGGTTGACGACCACAAAAAAGATGTAGCCGCATTTCAGAAAGTAGTTGACAATCCTAAAGATGCAGATGTTAAATCCTGGGCTGCGAACACACTTCCGACCTTGCAGCACCACCTGGAAATGGCTAAAATGGACAAAGACAATTTAGATAAAAAGAAATAACCTGACCCATTTATATCTCGAAAAAGCTTGCCAGATTCTATCTGGCAAGCTTTTTATTTTTAGCACTTGATTGGAGCTCTCTTTGCTAGAAAAACTGAATTGAACTGCCTTTTCAAAACATTTAAAGATTAATTCTTAAATGTATTTAAAACGCAAGGCCCCATCGTTTTGCAACGACAGGGCCTTAATAACAACAACAAGAAGGAGGCTCTATTTCACTATTTCAATCCGTTTGGTGAGTGTCTGATTTTCTGAAACGATGTTCAAAAGATAAACCCCACTTACCTGGTTGCTTAAATCAACCTGGAAGTTGTTTGTCCCCAAATACCCATTATGGATAATAGCGATCTCCTGGCCTAAAACATTCGAAATGCTCATCCGAACTTTTTGATTTGCAGGCAGGTTTGCACTTACCTGGAAAATACCATTATTCGGGTTTGGATATATCGCAATATATTTATCGAGGCTTAAGCCGGGCGCAATACCTGAAGTAGTGCATGGTGACTCAAGCAGCGATTTAACAAGGATATTACGAGTGGCTGAATAACCTACGTTAAGTGACTTATCTGTTGCAACGTATTGCAATGACAACAGGTTTTCAATTGTGGTACCACTGGCTAAAAACGAACCGACTTTCGTAACTACGATATCGCTGTTTTTATCATAATTATCACTAAGGGTATATCCAGCGTCAACGTAGGTGAACCAACGACAAACAGATACATCAGGGTCCCCAATCAGTGTAATGACTGGCGCAATGCGGTCAATTACATTAACGGTTCTCGTTACAACTGATTTATTACCTGATTGATCAATCGCGGTATAAATGATGGTATAAACACCAATTACACTTGGTTTTGACCCTTTGGTAAACTTGCTGTAGTACGAACCGGTAACGGTAAGCGTAATATCTGAAAGTTTGTTATAATTATCAGTAATCTGTACGCCGGGATCGTTGTAATTAGTAAATACTTCAACACTATCGAGCTGATTTCCGTTTAAAGAAATAGCAGGGCTAATGGTATCAATAATATTTACAATCCTGGTTACCGATTGTGCTACATTACCAGATGAATCAGAAAGGAAATAACTCACTTTGTATGATCCGATTTTTGAAGTATCAACCGTGCTTACGGTTTTAATCCTGCTATTCAGATCTGCGGTACTCCAGTAGTTGTCTTTCGCGATAACGCCACCATCTATATACGGTGTATTCACTTCAGATGTAACGGGAGAAGCGCCAACTAATGTAAGTGTAGGAGCAATGGTATCAATGACATGAATCCAACGGTACACAATAGCCTTATTGCCACTAAGATCTGAAACGGTATAGGTAATGGTATAGAATCCTAAAACATTACTGGTTACTTTTGCTGCATCATTGGTTACACTGGCATCAAGCGGGCCATCAACAAGGTCGACAGCGCTGATAACTTTTGGCGCAGGGAAAGGGGTAAGCGGCGTAGCCGTTACTTCCATTTCGGTAGTATCTGGTTTTGCAATGACAAGTACCGGAGGGGTAACATCTTTGGTTACCTGAACCACCCTGTATAAAGTAATTGCTTTATTGCCCGCAGAGTCAGTTACATTATAACTAAAGATGTACTTACCAGCTACAATATCATTGAATGAATCGGCAGGATTAGGATCGCCAACAGTTAATGAAGTCCTTTTCACAAACCTGGTGATATCACCGTAAAGCAAAGAAGTAGCTTTATAACCTGGCTCAACAAAAGGATGCCCCTGCTCCAGTCTGATAGTGTCTAAAAGGCCCTGGTGCCCGGTAAGGGTAATGACAGGCGCTTGTTTGTAAGGTGTAATATAAACCGTATAATCCTGGTATTCCCCAAATTGATTCTGGCCGCAAGGTAAATTGGCATTAGCACCCCGGTTCACTGCAATCCTCATTACAGTTGCGCCAAGTTTGGCTGTTTTAGGAACCGTGATTGTGCCTGTCCAGCTGGCAGAATAGGAATTTGAATCCAGGGCTGCTTCTTCACCCGGACCTGAGAACAAACCATCTCCATTCCAGTCTATAAACACAGACCTGTTAATCGGGTTAAATATAAGGCTCGGATCCCTGGTAATCGTAATCGGGTATTTGACATTAAGCGCCAAAGAGGTACTCAAAGCCTGGTTACCCGTAAAATTGGTATAATCCTGCTGGGCCTGGGTTGTTTTATTAGATAAGGTATTTAAAGTAACGCTGCTAATACCCATACCCTGGTTAAGAATTGCTACACTTGGAATGCAATACGCACCACGAACATTAATATACTGTTTTAATGTTATAGAATCTTTTGCAGCCCCTGAATTATTATCTACATACAATTTAACGTCATAATAGCCCAGGTCAGAGAAAATCACCTGCGGATTTGCGCTAATATTCGTTGTGTTATTAATATAGGTGGCAATACCGGTACCAGAACCAGCTGATTTTGTGATTGTCCATTTATAATCGTCAACACAGGCAACAACCGGTGAGGTAAAAAATACGGTTTGGCCAATGGCAGGCGTAGTATTATCTGCACTGATTGCTGATTTAGGTGCTTTCGGGGTATACACAGTAAGTGTTTTAACGAAAGTATCCGTACCGCCGCAATTGGTTGCAAGCAATGTAACATTAGTAGGGCCCGCAAGGAAGTATGGCCAGAGGGCAGTAGAGCATGTACCTATACATTCCCAGGTTGTCAAATCGCCATCAAGATCCCATAAATAAGATAATGCGTCATTCTGATCACCAGCTGCAGTGGTTGATGTATTTGTAAAGTTAACCTGTGCGTTAACGCAAACTGAGTCATGTGATCCGTTTGTGGTAAAGTTGGCATGAGGCCTTTTAGCACTGCTTGGTTTACTCCACCAGTAAGCAGCAAAACCTTTTGAAGATGGGTTAGTTGCACCATCATTCATTTGGATAAAAATAGACTTGGCAGCTTTAAAAGTATCAGGACGCGTTACACTTGGCATACATGGCGCTGTGCAAATGGCGCCGGATGGGCCACCTGTAAATCCACTGTTTAAGCCTGTACCACCGCAAGGGTCAAGTCTGCGGCCTTTAACACTATTGCCTTCATATAACTGTAAGAATGCAACATTGCAATTAAGGTCAAACATGCTAAATGTAAGATATACACTGTCAGCACAAGGTGCTATAAGCGTACCCGGAGCTCCGCCATTACTGATATATGCAGAAGATGGACCGCCATCATCATACAAATAGCCTGATGCATTGGTAACTACTGTTGTGCCAATATTTACAGATGGCAATACGGTAATATAGTTTGTTTTGCAAACGGTCGGGCCTTTGCCTACCCCATTGGTGGTAGACAAACATACTGTATATGAACCCGGGTATAAAAATTTAACCTGTGGATTTTGTCCCTTACCGCCGGCAGCAGGGAATGTGTATTGAAATGAAGGAACTTTGGCGCCTCCGGCAATTACAGAATCCGGAGATATTTTCCAGCTCCATGTTTGCGGGCCGTTGGTGGAAAGATCCTGAAATTTTACAACCGTTCCGGTTACTACAGAATTTAGATTGGATACAAAATCTGTACTTGGAACTGCGGTTGGCGCGGCAATATTAATAATTGCCGTAAAAGAATCTGTACCACCGCAAGTAACGGTCACAAGCCTTAGTGTGTTAAAACCTGTTGTGAATTTTGTAGTGTATAAGGTTACAGAATCACCCCCGTCAATAAATCCTTCTTTAGGCACCTTAGTTAAGGTAGGATATGTTGAATTCATCAAATACCAGGTATTTTTGGTAGGAGAGCCTGGCTTAAAAGTAGAATACACCACGCTTGGGCTGCCAGGGAAAATATTGCTGGTTGGGAAGAACTTCACTGAAGGTTTGCCTTTGCCTGTTAATACTTCATCGAAGCCCATATTTGGGAACAAACCACAACGGGTTTGTCCGTCAATATCAGTTGTTACAGTTAATGGACCAGCGCCAGATACACCATAACAGGTAGGGCACATGTGGAAGTTCTCAGAGCCAGGAACTACGTTAATAAATCCGGGATCAATATTCTGACAGTTTGCGCATTTTTGGCCTGCATTTAAGCCCGAAAAGGTTGATAAATATGATTGCAGTGCACCAAGTGTAGGATACACTGTAGAGCCATAATATGCATAATTGCCGCCTGATACACCCGGGCCGTCAACAATGTCATTGTAATCAAAAAAGCTACAATTTGTTGGCGAGCCAGTTAAATAAAAAGCGTACTGGGATGAACTTGTCCTGTAAAATATATTATTACGAATATCAAGATTTGAGGCGGCAGCCAACTCAATTCCAAAAGAAGCACCTGGGCCTGTTTCATAAAATGTATTATAATAAAACTTCGTATTTATAAGGTCTTCAATAAGATTTACACAAGTACTTGTGTAATAATGGCCGTAAAACACATTGTTTGATATTACGGTGGTGCCAAGCACAACCGCATAGTCAATTTCAATCCATTCTATTTCATAGTGTATGTTAAAATAATTTCCATTCACGGTCGCGTTCGAAATAAGCTCCCATAGGTTCAGGCAACTTATCGTTGCTCTGTCTGATACATAATTAAACTGGAAATTGAACTTGTTCTGATACAAGAAATAGTTTGAGTACTGGTAGGCTTTAAGCATTTTGCAATAGGTAAAGCTATTACCAATACTTTCAGTGGAAGTATTTCCGTATGCCGTAACACCATAATAACCTCCTACAAAAATACAGTGAGTGATATTGTTGTTATTAGCATTATCCGATGTAGTAGGTGTTGAACCGGATATAGCACATGCAGAGGAAGTTGAAGATGTATTAGTGGAATCTGTTTTTGCAATACATCCTGTAACCGTATTAAAAGATGCGCCGGCAGTAAGGTGCAATGCAATCTGTTGACCAGTATTAACTATGCCTAAACGTCTTAAAGTAACATAACTACAACCGTTTAATACGAATGTATTGGCAGCATTTGAAGATACAATAGTTTTTGTAGAGTCACCTCCGTCAAATGTAATGGTATTAGTTGCAGAAGTGCCATTTACAGCTCCCACGCTCACCGATTCATTATAAGTGCCCGGCGTTACTTTAAACAATACCGGCCCGCATATCCCGTTGGTCGAAATAAAATTGGCCGCGGATGTAAACGAAGTAAAATTTGTACCTCCTGTGCCACCACCCGGATTAATGGTATACGTACCTGAAATGGCAGGCGTCATATTGTTTACAAATAAAGTATCATCAGCAGGTATGGTATCTTTTACATTGTTTGGACTGTATGTCCAAGCTTTTAAATTATGCAGGGCGCCAGTCGCAAAAACTTTAGATCCTAAAGTAATTGTAGTATCCCTTCCTGATGGAATATTGTATGGCCAGGAAATAGGAGTTTGAATAACGCCATCAAAACTCCAGCCTATATTTACTGAAGTCATGGCATTCTGGCCGAGATTTGCTGCCTTAACCTGGATACCATAAGTACCCGGGCAGAAATTTTTAGGTGTAATTAATGAAGTAACACCTGCGTTATTATTGCCCGCAGGGGCTACATCCATCCCAAAGTCGTATCTTTCATTATCGCTACCTACTCCTGTGGCACTGCCATAAGAGCCATATAACCGGCCCCTGGCAAGCGTACTTGTTGTAAAACCAATTGTCAGGCCTGTACCTGCACTCATTTGTACAACCACTACTAATATAAGTTTTGGATTATACAAAAAAGGAGTCGTAAGTTTGATCGGAAACCAGACACCACCTGTAGCTGCCATGGAGTATGAAGTTGGACCAAAACAAACTGACACGGGAGTCGTGTATGTAGTTGTTGCAGTAACCGTGGAAAGCTGCGCCATTGAAATTGAAAAATTTGTGTACGAAGCTGAAGCGGAACCAGTAAACCTGAAATATACCTGTTTAATATACCCGGCTTTTGTTGGCAGGTTAAACTCGTTTGGGCCATAGGTCATTTCTACCTTATTGTCCGCAGTTGAGTTAAAGGGAAATGCATTACCCCCTGAAACGGTGGCTGTACTTGTTACAAACTGTTGTCCATATACTCCTGTATGCGCACATAAGAAGAAGAGGATAACACTTAGTAAAATGGGGATTTTCGGGAGGTTCCATAAGCCTGGCAAATGGATCATCTCTCTTTTGTGAATTGTGTTGAAATCTTTCATTTGTTATTTGATTAAATAATTGTTCCAAAATTATATTTCAGAAAACAAATAAAATACAATATTTTTAAAAAATATTACGCTTTCAAATTAACAATCAATGAGTTGCATAGTATCAAAAAATTACAAATTAAAAAAGCAACAAAAAATAAAATTCTTACGCTTTCAAAATAAAAAATTAATAAGGGACTTCTTAAAAAAGAAAAAGAGATAAAAAAGTAATAAAAATTAAACTTCTTACGCGTTCAAAGACGATTTAACAAAGGGTAGATTTGACCCAAAATGGGTCGATTTAAAAAAAACAAATATAAAAATGCAAAATTATTACGCATTCAAAAAATAAGAAATCCTTCTTTAATCATATCAATAACCGTTTAAGTTACTTTATGCCACCAAAGCATCATTTAGTATATTTTTGATATATATTATTTATAATAAGACTACTATAAATATACACCAACTCAAATTCAGATAAAAAAATCAGGTTTTTAAGAAGCGTTTTATTAGCTTAAAATTGAGAAATAATTGGATAAGATTTTGAATGAATCAAAATTAAAAAAATCGCAACTTTATATCGAATTATTAAAACATGAAGAAGTATGAGTTTAGATTGATTTCGTCGAAAAAACTGATAAAAATTGACTCAATTCTTATTTTAATCTGCTTGAGCGAGCTTTAAAAATAATTTTTACAAAAATGCTTTTATCCTTCCTCCTGGTTTTATGTTTTAGGTAAACGGACTAAAAAAAGCCATGATGCACAGCAATATAGCTGATGCATCATGGCTTTTTTGCCTTGTTATTATCTTGATCTTTATATTAGTTTATCAAACTAAACATCCTGCTCCATCTTATCTTTTTGTACCAGGCTACATCGTGATCCAAACTCAGCCAGATGATTATTGGCTTACCAACGATATGATCTTCAGGCACAAAACCCCAATAGCGGCTGTCTTCAGAATTATCGCGGTTATCCCCCATCATAAAGTAGTAGTCCATCTTCATTACATACTCTGTTATTGGTTTTCCGTCAAGAAAAACATGGTCACCTGACAAAGAAAAAGTCGGATTGTCTTCATATTCCTTGATCGCTTTGAGATAAGTATAGTAATTTCTTACAGTCATTTTTATATGGTCACCTTTTTTAGGCACATATAAAGGACCGTAAAAATCCTTTGACCATTTAATTCCCGGATATCCCGGAAATAATATTCGGTCTGTCGTGTCGCCTAGTTTTTTGGTAAGAATAGATACTCCTTTCACGCCAGGATATGATTTCAACTGTTCTGCGGCAGTGCGGGTCATAAGCATTTCAAAAACAACCGTATCACCGCCGGCCTGGTAGATATCCCTGATATCTCCAACGGCCATATTAGCATCTATCCCATATTTCCGCAGCGCTTGTAACTGTATGCCAAGCTTACCTGAAGGATGAACATTCCCTGATTGATCAGGTTGGCCACGCATGGTGTTTATTTCATTCGCAAGTTCCTTTGTATCATCATTCAGGGTCATATATACTTTAAATAACGCTTCCGAATGTGGTGGCATAGGTTGCTCTTTCCCATTAATGAAGATATTTCGGTTCACAATTTTTAAAGTGTCACCCGGAATAGCCACACACCGTTTTATATAATTATCTTTTTTATCCACCGGGCGGCCCAAATCTTCTGCCGGGTAATTAAATACCACGATATCCCCATTTTTAATTTTCTGGAAACCGGGTAAGCGATAATAAGGCACTTTTGGCCATTCAATATAAGATTGGCCACCAATAAATGGCATCGTGTTATGCGCCAGTGGAAAGGCAATTGGCGTCATGGGTATCCGCGCCCCAAAATTGAATTTGGAAACGAACAGATAATCATCTACCAATAATGTTTCTTCTAGGGATGGTGTAGGTATGGTATAGGCTTCAACATAAAAGGAACGGATAACCGTGGCAGCAACCAGGGCAAATATGATGGCATCAACCCATTCCCTTGCTATAGAGCGTTTATAACCTGAGCTTGCACCCGGTCCTTCAAACCTTTCATTCCTGGAAAAGCCGAGATACGGGAAATAAATAAAACCAAATAAAACGGCTGCTGCCTGCTCCCATAGTTTGAATTTGCCAAAGCATTTTGCCAATTCCACCAATACCACAAAGGCGAAAAGCAGATCGAGCCCAGGCAGAAAAATAAAAACGATCCACCAGATTGGGCGTTCGATCATTTTAAGGATGGTATATTCATTATATATAGGTATAAAAGCAGCCCAGCCCGGCTTATCTGCTTTTTGAAAAACCTTAAAGAATACAAGCCCGTTTACAATGTAAAACAGGGCGAAATAGATAAGAAAATGCATGTTTCTTAATTAATTAGTTAAAATCCGAATATATCGTTTGCGGTAAAAATACCTTTTTTATCTTTAATAAACTCAGCGGCCAATACGGCCCCAAGCGCAAAGCCTTTTCGATTGAATGCTTCGTGCGACATTTGTATCTCGTCAATCGCAGAAGTATATGTCACCTTATGAATACCGGGCACCCCGTCTTTACGGTCGTAGGCAATTCGTAAGGCATCCTCTTCCAAAGCTTTATGATCAGAAACTTCCTGTTTTTGCCAATGATGTTTCCTGTCCAGGTTTTCGAGAACACCTTCTGCAAGGGTAATTGCCGTACCACTTGGGGAATCAAGTTTCTGGGTATGGTGTATTTCCTCAATTTCTACCGCATAATCAGGATATTTATTCATCCATTTGGCCAGCAGCTTATTCATCGCAAAAAGCATATTTACTCCCACACTATAGTTGGTCGCATATACTAATGCTCCTTTTTGGGTAATAAAAGCTTTTTTAATTTCCTCCAGGTTATCATACCAGCCGGTAGTACCAACTACAACCGGTACCCCAGCCTCCAGGCAAAATAGGATATTATTGACGGCTGAACCGGGAGCTGTAAATTCAATTGCGGCATCTGCCGCCTGCAAGTCTTTAGCAGTAACTGATGCATGATTGTCAATATCAATCTTTAAAACAATCTCATGCCCCCGTTCTACAGCTATCTCTTCAAGCATGTGGCCCATTTTGCCGTATCCAAACAATGCTATTTTCAATTTACTTTAAATTAAATTTAAGGCCGCAAGTTACAAAAGGCTGGTTACCTACCAAGGCTATATTTAAAGGAGAAAACCGCATGCTAAGGTTATTAGTGATATCAAAATCCCTCAACTGTGCGGCAACATAGGCATCAACAATATTCGCCAGGTACCAAACCGAGGTCACAATAATTAACAGGTCCCTGTTCCTGCGATAATAAAGCACATAATCGTTCAGGAGCCCATCATCAGATAGGGTTCCTATCCGCTTAGGGTTTAATTGGTTGTATGGATCGTAATTATGATCAGAAGTATCCGCGTCGGTTTTTAACCTTTGATGGAAATAACCTACATACCGAACATATTGGGTATTATTATCCTGAATGAAATAACCCAATGTAGCAAAACCTGCATATATAATAGGTACATGCCACCAGGTATCATGATGCCCAATCTGACCCAAACCGGGAAGTATGGCAGACATAAGGGCGGCCTTGTCATACTTACTCATCTTTTTATGCTTTTTGGAAGTTGTATCTGCGGTAACAGAATCCGTTTTGGGAGTAACTACAATGGTTGAATCCTTGATTTGTGCAGATATTTTACCCGACCAAAACATGGTACAAACCATTATAAACCCAAGTGCATATATAGTTACCTTTCCCATTTTGGATTTAGTCTTTACAAATTTGTTGCCAAAAATGGGATTGATGAGAAAATTGACAAATCGCTTATTATTTCCTCTCCAAAAAATCAGCCAGTTGGGCCAGTTCTTCCTCGCTTTTAAAAGGAATAATGATTTCCCCTACCCCATTATTTTTTTGCTTGATTCGGATGCTCCTGTTTTCCACCAAATCTGAAAATCTTTTTTCCCAGGTGCCGATCGAATCTGATTTCATCTGCGGTTCCGGGCTTTTGCGGCGATTAACAGGTGCAGAATTCCTTGCCTTGGCCAGTTGCTCAATTTGTCTTACCGAAAGATCATGATCTATTATTTCATACAGCATTTCCAGCTGCATTTCTTTATCTTCTATATTAATCAGTGCGCGTGCATGGCCCATGCTTATTTGTGCGTCTCTCAGGGCGATCTGTATTTCTTCCGGCAATTTCAACAATCGCAAATAATTGGTAACCGTGCTACGGTTTTTACCAACCCTGTCACCCAACTCTTCCTGGTTTAGTTTGCATTCTTCTGCTAACCTCTTATAACTGAGTGCAATTTCTATGGCATTCAGGTTTTCACGATGGATATTTTCAATGAGCGCCATTTCAAGCATGCTCTGGTCATTGGCAATACGCACATAAGCCGGGATAGTTTTTAAACCTGCCCTGATAGATGCACGGGTTCTGCGTTCTCCTGATATCAGTTCATATTTACCCTTTCCGATCTTCCTGACCGTAATCGGCTGGATAATACCATGTAGCTTAATGGATTCGGTCAATTCTTCAAGCGCACCTTCTTCAAATTCCAAACGGGGCTGGAAAGGGTTGGCCTCAATTTCGCTTATGTTAATATCGGCAATAGAATTTACAGAAGGTGAATTTTTGCCCCCTGTTATATCTGTATTGTTGTCTGACAGTAATGCTGTCAATCCCTTGCCCAAGGCAGGTTTCTTTATAGTGCTCATTATTTTATTTTCTCTGTTTCTACGGCTTCGTCAACTGACATTATCCCATTTTTTAATAATATTTCCCTGGCCAGGTTCAGGTGGTTGATGGATCCTTTTGAATTAGCATCATATAATATGGCAGGCAAACCAAAACTTGGCGCCTCGCTAAGCCTGATGTTCCGTTGTATGATAGTATCAAATACCAGTTTCTGAAAATGGGTACGTACTTCTTCTACCACCTGATTTGACAACCGAACCCGTGAATCATACATCGTGAGTAGAATACCTTCAATATCCAATTCCTTATTCAGGTTATTTTGTACGATTTTTATGGTATTCAGAAGCTTACCAAGCCCTTCCAAGGCAAAATACTCACATTGTACCGGGATAATGATTGAATCTGCAGCAGTCAATGCATTGACCGTTATGATACCCAATGATGGAGAACAATCAATCAGGATAAAATCATAATCGTTCCTGATCTTTTCAATAGATCGTTTCATCATCCACTCCCGGTCATTCATATTTATCAGCTCTATTTCCGCCCCTACAAGGTCAATATGGGAAGGAATAAGATCCAAAAACGGAACTCCTGTATGCTGAATCGTTTCATGCGGATCTACATCATCTATAATGGTTTCATAGATACTCATTTTCACCTCTTTCGGGTCCATCCCAATACCTGAAGTGGAGTTTGCCTGGGGATCGGCATCTATAATGAGTGTTTTATACTCAAGGGCGGCAAAGGATGCTGCCAGGTTAATTGTGGTTGTTGTTTTGCCTACCCCTCCCTTCTGGTTGGCTATTGCTATTATTTTTCCCATATCTCGTTTAGTAA
>Ga0206925_1051_pt1 | contig 26361 bp, 25 predicted proteins | sample Alteio_BWOrgHeat_62_FD_152944 | JGI IMG/M metagenome (GOLD analysis project Ga0206925, IMG submission 152944) | Enriched cells from forest soil in Barre Woods Harvard Forest LTER site, Petersham, Massachusetts, United States -... | ecosystem: Environmental > Terrestrial > Soil > Temperate forest >...
GGATGCGGTCGCCGACCTGCATCTGAATGATTTCGTTGGCGGGGTTGACGAAGACGGAGGCGGCGAGGGGGTTCTTTTCGCGGCCGCGGAAGATCCAGGTGTCGTAGGCGAAGCGGAGGTCGCTGAAGCTGACCACGGTGGCGGATTCGCCTGCGGTGGTGACGCCGGGGCTCTCCTGCACGTAGGGGTACTGGGACCAGTCGAGGTAGGCGCGGCCGATGGGGGAGGCCTTGGCGGCAAGGGAGGCGGGCGTCTCGGCGGGTTTGTGGAAGAGGTCGGTCTGCGGGTCGCTGACGACGGATCGGTCGCGGGTGTCGATGCTGGCGAGACGGAAGTCGTTCGGGGTTTCGACGACGGCGTGCCAGCGGAAGGGATTTACCGGGTAGGGGCTGAGGGAGACGCGGAGGATCTCTGCTGGGTGGGCCTGCGCGGTGGACTCTTCAAAGAGGAGGAGGTTCTGCGCGGTGTGATGTTCGTAGGCGCGCAGGCCCCAAAGGGCAACCATGACGAAGAGAGCGAAGTTGGCCCAGATGCGTCCGCGGAACTGCGGGCCGGGAGCGCCGATCTCGCGGTCGGTAAGCGAGAGGATGGTGGGCATGACGAGCGCGAGGAGGAGGACGGCGAAGAGAATGGGTTCGAAGATGAAGACGATGCTGCCGGCGTACCAGTGCGGGTTGAAGGGGAAGAAGGGACGGACGCCGTAGCTGTTGGTGTAGTCGAGCAGGATATGGGAGAGGGCCGCGAGCCAGGCGCAGAGCCAGAGAATGCTCCAGCGCACGGGGATGCGGCGCTCGGCGTTCATGGAGCGTTTGCGGCGCCAGCGGTCGAAGGCGAAGATGGCGAGCACGACGATGGTGGCGACGACGGGCGTGCCGAGAAGAGTGTGCGTCCAGCCACGATGATGTTCGAAGCCAGCGATGGGACCGGCGACGGACCAGAAGACGTCGCAATCGGGTGCTTCGGCGGCGAGGGTCATGGCGATGGTGGCGTAGGCGGTGGTGCGGTTAAAGCCCGCGCGGCCGAGACAGGCGCCGGTCATGAAGTGAGTTACGGGTTCCATTTCCCTGAGGATACCTGTTTGTGGAAGGGAAAAGACAACAGCAGTACTTCGGCGCATGGATATGGAAAGACAAGGCCTTCATGAAGCTGATTGTCGTGCAGCGATAAAGGCAACTACAGGGGTCCTTCGCTGCGCTCAGGATGACGGCGATATTAAATCCAAAGCAAAAATGAAGGCAACGGCGAGGGTCTGGTGCGCCTCATATAATTCTCGAGATGGCACATGCGATACAAAACGAGCAACGGATGGAAGATCTGCGGGAGCAGCTGCGGCATCACGAGCATTTGTATTACGTGATGGATGCGCCGGAGCTCACGGATGCGCAGTATGACGCGCTGATGAACGAGCTTAAAAAGCTTGAGGCGGAATCGGGGTTGGCGGTTCCGGCGGATTCGCCGACGCAGCGTGTTGGCGGCAAGCCGGGAGAGGGTTTCAAGAAGGTGGCGCACTCGCGGCCGATGCTCTCGCTGGACAATGCGTACAACGAAGAGGAGCTGCGGGAGTGGGATCGCAAGGTGCATGATCTGCTCGGGGACGAGAAGGTGGAGTACACGTGCGAACTGAAGCTGGATGGGCTCTCGCTTGCGCTGCAGTATGAGGGTGGCCAGCTGGTGAGCGGGTTGACGCGCGGGGATGGCAGCGTCGGCGAAGATGTGACGACGAATGTGCGGACGATTCGTTCGGTGCCGCTAAGCGTATCGACTGCGAAGCTGAAGGCGGCGAGGTTGCCGGCGAAGTTTGAGGTGCGCGGCGAGGTGGTGATGCCGCATGCGGCGTTCGCGAAGATGAACGAGGAGCGCGAGGCGGCGGGGATGGCTCCGGCGGCGAATCCGCGAAATGCGGCGGCGGGAACGATCCGGACGTTAGAGCCGAATATCGTGGCGCAGAGGCGGCTGGATTTTTACGCGTACTTTTTGCTGCGCGATGGCGAGCCGCTGATGGCGCAGCAGAGCGATGCGCTGGATGCGTTGAAGGCGGCGGGGTTTCGCGTCAATCAGCATGGCGATCATGTGAAGACGGTCGACGCGGTGATGAAGTTTGTGGCGAAGGCGGAGACGGCGCGCGAGACGCTGGGCTACGAGATCGACGGCGTGGTGGTGAAGGTGAACTCCATTGCGCAGCAGAACAAGCTTGGGTTCACGGGCAAGGCCCCACGGTGGGCGATCGCGTACAAGTTCGCGGCGCGTGCGGGAGTGACGGAGCTGCTGGGTGTGACCTTCCAGGTGGGACGGACGGGGAAGGTGACGCCGGTGGCGGAGCTGTCGCCGGTATCGATCGGTGGAACGACGGTGAGCCGCGCGACGCTGCACAATGCGGATGAGATTGCGCGGTTGGGGTTAATGATCGGCGACACGGTGATGGTGGAGCGCGGTGGCGACGTGATCCCGAAGGTGGTGGAGGTCGTTGAGGACAAGAAGCATCCGCGGGGGAAGAAGGCAATTGAGTTTCCTTCCCATTGCCCGGTATGCGAGAGCACGCTGGTGCGCGAAGAGGGCGAGGCGGACTGGCGCTGTGTGAATGCGAGCTGCCCGGCGCGCCTGCAGGAGGAGATGCTGCACTTTGCAGCGCGCGGCGTGATGAATATCGAGGGGCTCGGCGAAGCGGTGGTGGCGCAGCTGCTGGAGCGCGAGCTGGTGAAGTCGATCGCGGATATCTATGCGTTGAATGAAGAGAAGCTGCTGTCGCTGGAACGGATCGGACAGAAGACAGCGGATACGTTGCTGGCGGAGATCGAAGCGTCGAAGAAGAAGCCGCTGGCGCGGGTGATCTTTGGACTGGGGATTCGTTTTGTGGGTGAGCGCACGGCGCAGCTGTTGTCGGACGCGTTTGGGTCGATGGACGCGGTGATGGGGGCTTCGGCGGAGGAGCTGGAGCGTGTGCATGAGATCGGACCGCGCGTGGCTTCGGCGGTGTATGAGTTTTTCCGCGAACCGAAGAATATTGAGACGATCGAACGGCTGCGGACGGCGGGGCTGACATTTGTCGCGGAGAAGAAGGCGACGACGAATACTTTGGGTGGGCGCACGTTTGTGCTGACGGGGACGCTGCCGACGCTTACCCGGGAAGAGGCGAAGGAAAAGATTGAGGCTGCGGGCGGACGGGTGTCGGGGTCGGTGAGCAAGAAGACGAGCTTTGTGGTGGCGGGGGACGATGCGGGGTCCAAGCTGGATAAGGCGAGGGAGCTTGGGGTTGCGGTGATCGATGAGGCGGGGCTGGTGGCGATGCTGTCCTAAGTGTTGCGCGAGTGGCTCACTCCGTTTGCAGAAATGCTTTTATCGTTATGGGTAGAGAAGCAGATTCCTCCGCTGCGCTGCGGAATGACAATCAATAAAACAAAAGCAAAACAGGTTCCTCCGCTACGCATCGCAAAAGCGCGATGCTCCGGTCGGAATGACAGCGTTTAAAGCAACAGCAGATTCCTCCGCTGCGCTGCGGAATGACAACCAATCAGGATCGGGTTAGGAAGCTCAGAGCGGCATGGACGAGACGAGAGTTCGCCGGGATCCTTCGCGCAAGCGCTCAGAATGACACTTCAAAGATATAAATACTGATATCTTTCGCAAGCGCTCAGGATGACACTTCAAAGAAATGAAGTTATTGGCCGCGGGCTTTTTGTGCGAAGTAGCCTTTGCGGACGTGGACGATGAAGCGGGGGTTGATGGCCGTCAGGTAGATGGTGCGGAAGGCGCCGTTGGGCTGGAAGTCTGCGGGCTGGTAGACGAGCGAGTACTGGCTGCGGAGCTCTTCGCTGATGCTGGTGAAGCCGAGCGAGACGTCTTCGATGCGCTTGGGGAAGAAGGTCTGGCCGCCGGTGGCTTCGGAGATCTCTTTGAGGACGTCGTCGCCCTTGTCTTTGGAGGGGCCGACGTTGGTGCTGATGGCGTAGACGATGGTCTCGGCGCGCTGGCACATCTTGATGGCGTCGGATTCGAGCGCGTGGGAGTAGATGTCGTCGCCGTCGGAGACGAGGATGATGGCGCGGCGGGTGGCCTCCTGCGACTGGAGGGGTAGAAGCTGATCGCGGCAGGTCTTGTAGAGGGCGTCGTAGAGCGCGGTGCCGCCGCCGGGCTTGAGCGCCTGGATGCCGAGGCTCAGCTTGTCGATGTTGCCGGTGAAGTCCTGCGAGACGTTGGTCTGGACGTCGAAGCCTTCGACGAAGGCGCGGTCCTGATGGCCGAGCATCTGGAGGAGGAACTCGGTGGCGGCCTCCTGCTCAAAGTGAAAGCGTGTGCGAACGGAGCTGGATGTGTCGAGCAGGATGCCGACGCGGAGGGGCAGGTTCGTCTGCTGTTTGAAGCTGAGGACTTTGAGTGGGGCTTTGCCGTCGTCGAGGAGGCCGAAGTTCTGCTGCTGCAGATTCTTGATGGACTGGTTGGTGCGCTTGTCCGTTACGGTGAAGATGAGATTGACTTCGTTGGTGGTACGGATGATGGTGTAGGGCACATCGGCGCCGTTGCCCTGCGCGGTCTGTGGCGCGGTGGAAGCGGCGGGTGCGGGTGTGGAGGATGGGGGCAATGCGGGTGTGGCTTGTGTCTGGGATTGTGCGGGGGCCTGTGGCTCAGGAGCGGAGACGGCGGCAATCTCGGTGGCCGGGGCGGATTCGGGCGCGGGAAGAGAAGCGGCGACGAGTCCGGGAGCGGTGAAGCGGGCCGGAAGCACGGTGTGTGTCTGTGCCTGTGCGCAGAGAGGAAGCATAAGCGCGGCGAGGGCGGCGCAGGTGTAGGACGAAGCGGTTCTCTTCAGGGAAGTCACAACGGCCATTTTAGCAGTGCTGGCTGGGGGATGGGGGCCTGGTTTGAGGATGGAGGGAAAGGCGTACCTCGGGGCTAAAGCCCTGGCCTGCCTCAGAAGCAAACGCAAGGGCAAAGGCGAAGCAGGTCACTCCGCTTCGGCTGCGCCTTCGGTCGGGATGACAAGTAAAAAGAGAGGAAGTTAGCTTTTGAGTTTTTCGAGGAAGGCGGCGAGCTCGGGGGCGAGGGGGGCTTCGAGGGCGATCTGTTTGTTGGTCTGAGGATGGGCGAAGCGGAGGCGGGCGGCGTGGAGGAAGTTGCGGTCGAGCGAGAGCGGTTCGACCTTGGCGGGGGCGGGCGAGGTGGAGGCTCCGCGGGCGCTCTTCTGGACGGCGGGGGCGACGATCTTGGCCGGTGCGCCGTAGAGAGTGTCGCCGACGACGGCGTGGCCGATGGAGGACATGTGTACGCGGATCTGGTGAGTGCGGCCGGTCTCGATGCGGATCTCGACGAGGGTGAAGACGCCGCGCGAGGTGATGAAACGATCAATGACGGTGTAGTGCGAGACGGCCGAGCGGCCGCCCATGCGGCGGGTGGTCATGCGGGTGCGGCGGATGGTGTCGCGGTGGATGGCGGCGTTGATGGTGCCGCTGTTGGTGGCGACGCGGCCGTGGACGAGGGCGATGTAGATCTTCTCGAACTGACGGCGGGCGAACATCTCGGAGAGTTTGCGGTGGGTGCTGTCGTTCTTGGCGACGAGGATGAGGCCGCTGGTCTGCTTGTCGAGGCGATGGACGATACCGGGACGGAGATCTCCGCCGACTTCGGAGAGCTCCTGGAAGTGGTAGAGCAGGGCGTTCACGAGTGTGCCGCGATTGTGTTCGGAGTCGGGTGAACCGGCGCCGGCGTGAACCATCATGCCGGCGGGTTTGTTCACGACGGCGAGATCCTTGTCTTCGTAGATGATATCGAGCGGGATATTTTCGGGTGTGGCGTGAAGCGGTTCGGGGCGGGGCTCGCCTTCGATCTCGATCTGCTGGCCGGCGGTGACCTTTTGCTTGGCAGAGGCGGGCTTGCCGTCGACGCGGACCTGTCCGTTGTCGATGAGGAGCTGGACGCGGGCGCGGGAGATGTCGGGCAGGGCTTTGGAGAGGTAGAAGTCGAGACGGTGGCCGGCGGCGACGGCATCGGCGGTGAAGCTGCGAACGCCGTCTTCGAGATCGTCGGATTCGATCTGCGGGATGACGGTCTCTTCTTCCTGGACGGCAGAGCGCGCGATGACGTACTGCGGCCGGACGCTGCGGCGGCGCTGACCCTTCGGAAGCATGTTCTTCGATGGCATGTTTTCTAGGTCACGGGCGCTGGGGAGCGCTTCCTGTCTAGATACAGGATACCGCCTAGGACGATCATGAGCAGAGCGGCGAGCTGAGTGGGGTCGAATAGTTCGGTTCCGCGGTTACCGCGGACGAGTTCGAAGAGGAAGTGACTGATGCCGCCGAGGAAGAGCCAGGTGCCGGTGATTCTGCCTTCGCGAGGGTGCTTTTTGAGAAGCCAGAGGAGGAAGCCGCAGAGTGCGAACTCGAATGCGGCCTGGTAGAGCTGGACGGGGTGGAGCGGGATGTCCTGCGGTGTGCCGTTCCACATGAGGGCGTAGCGGCTGTGGAAGGTGACGGCCCAGGGGAGGTTGGTGGGCGTGCCGTAGTCGGCGCCGGCGGCGAATGCTCCGAGGCAGCTGAAGGCGTAGCCGAGGATGAGCGGGGGTGTGAGGGCGTCGAGTGTTCGCAGGGCGGGGAGAGGATGCATGCGCAGGCTGACGGCGCATGCCGCGAGTGCGATGGCTGCACCGCCGATCAGGACGGCGGGCGAGTGAATTGAGACGGTGAGCAGGGCGGCGGGGTAGGCGGCGTAGTCGCGCCAGTGGGTGGCGATTAGAACGACGCGGCCGCCAAGGATGAAGCTGAAGATGGCGAGGAAGGCGAGGTTCCAGATGCGGTCGGGGTCAAGCGAGAGGAGACGGGCGGTGCGGACGGCGAGGAGGAGGGCCAGCATCAGGCCGAGCGCGATGAAGGCGCCCTGCGTGGGGATGGTGAGGGGACCGAGCTGGAGGAGTTTGGGAAACATTTTGCAAGACAACGGCAAAGGAAGCAGCAGGTCCCTCCGCTGCGCATCGCAAAGTGCGCGATGCTACGGTCGGGATGACAAGTGTATTTGGGGATTAAAACAGAAAACCGACCCGCGCTGCCGTGCAGAGGGCGCTGGTGAACCTGTCCTAAGACAGCGGAACTCTGCCGTGGCTCTTTAGGCTTTCCTGACTGGAGGACGGCACACCGAGCAAAAATTACACGAGACAGAATCCCTGGTTCAATGAATGTTGGTTCAACCAGCGTTACCGCCGCACCTGCATTGCAGGCCGGTTTCTGACTTGGATGCTAACCGCGGTCCGGCCAATTGGCAAGCCCGGGCTGTGGATAGGATGAAAGTCGTGAAGCAAACGATTCCGCTGCGAGGAGGGTTTATTGCACCGAGATCGTGTGATGGCTGCAGCTTTACGTTCGCCTAGCCGGCTTTGCGTTCTTCGAGGACGGAGTCGAGAAGGCTGGAGAGGGAGTCGGTGCGGGAGCGGAGAGTGGTCTGCGACTGGCTGACCTGGTCCATGCTGCCGGCGAGCTTGCTGTAGCGCTCGCGCATGGAGAAGAGCTCGTCGGCGATGTTAAGGGCGGCGAGGACGGCGACGCGGAGCGAGTCGACGGTGGCGCCCTGTGCGGAGACGGCGCGCATGCGGGAGTCGACGTGCGCGGCGAGTTTTTCAATCTGCACGGGGTCGGTGCCGCGGAGGTTGTAGATCTGGTCGTAGATGTCGACGCTGATGGACTGCGGAGTTTCGTTGTGCTCGAGTTCGCTCATGCGGACCTCCGTTATGCCAGTTCGTCCAGCTGCTGCAACATCTTTTCCACGCGCTTGCGGACGGCTTCGCGCTCCTGCCGGAGGGTGGAGAGCTCGGCTTCGACGACGTCGCCGCGCTGGGACTGCGACTGCATCTGCGAGCGGAGAGCGGCGAGCTCGGTTTCGGCGGCGATGCGCGCCTTCTGCTCGGCGTCGCGGGCTTCGCGCTCGGCCTTGATCAGCTCTACGGTACGCAGAACCTTCTGTTCCAGTGCCTGGAACTCGTCGGCGCTGATGCTTGGTGTGGTGGTCTCTGCGGTCGCGGTGCTCATCGGGTAAATCTCCTTCGTTACGAAGTGAAGTATAGCGTTTCGTGCGGTGGATTCTTCGAGGGAAATTTGCTGGGAGTGTCTATCTTTCTGCACCCTTGGAGAGATGCCGTGCAATACTACTTTTGAAAACGACCAAAAGGGGATTGCTCATGAAGAAGCTTTTGTTTGGTGCGATGGTGATGTCGACGATGATGGCGATGGCACAGGCTCCGGCGGCTGCTCCGGCTCCTGTGCCCACGAAGCCCGGGCTTACGCTGACGAGTCCGGCGTTTGAGGATGGCGGGATCATTCCCAACAAGTACACGCAGGCGTCGCCAGCGGGCGATGCGGTGTCGCCGAAGCTGGAGTGGAGCCATGTACCGGATGGCACGGTGAGTTTTGCGCTGCTGGTGCACGATCCGGATACGACGCTGAACCACACGACGGCGCAGGTGCTGCACTGGATGATCTTCAATATTCCGGGGACGGCGCGGGAGCTGGCGGAGGGCGTACCGGCGGTGGCGACGTTGCCGGATGGGGCAATCCAGTTGCTCAACACGGGCAAGAAGATCGGCTATCGTGGCATGGGCGCGCCGGCAGTGGGTCCGTATCACCACTACACGTTTGAATTGTTCGCGCTGGATACGAAGCTGGCTGTGGGTCCGGATGCGTCGCAGAAGGATGTAGAGGCGGCGATGGAAGGGCACATCCTGGGGAAGGGTGTTGTAGAGGGGCGGTTTCATCGGCCCTGATTTTTGATGGAGCATGAAAAGCCCTGAGCGATTTCGCTCAGGGCTTTTTGTTTGGGCGGACGATTTATTGCCGCGAATGGCTTAGTGAGATTCTTCGCTACGCGCAGAATGACAATTCAAAAATTAGCCGCGGAGTTTGCCGCCGAGGTGGGTGAGGGCGTTGATGATGCTGGCAGACCACTGGCTGAGTTCTTCGTCGCGCAAGGTGGCTTCGCTGGACTGGAAGACGGTGCGCAGCAGCAGGGAGTAGTGGCCTGCGGGGACGGCTTTGCCTTTGGCGTCGCGGAAGATCTCCTGGGGCGTGACGCGGAGCAGCGTGGGGATGTTGAGCGCGGTGATGGCGGCGGTGATCTGCGCCCAGGTGACGGCGTCGGTGAAGACGAAGGAGAAGTCGCGTTCGACGGCCTGATAGCGGGAGAGGTCGTGCGAGGTGCGTGCGCGCAGAGCGTGCTGGAAGAGTGACTGCAGACAGATCTCGCCGATCCAGACGGTCTGCTTGAGCTTGCGCTTCTGGGCCTCGGCGGGGTGGAGCTCGCCGAAGCAGCCGACGGGTTTGCCGTTGAGATAGATGTCGGCGGCGCGACCGGGATGGAGGTAGGGCGCGAGGCCCTGGGTGGTGAAGGTGAGTTGTCCGTCGAAGTTGGAGAGCAGGTCTTCGACCGCACCCTTGAGCTCGAAGAAGCCGGCGTCCTTTGCGGAGTAGAGCGGCGAGGCGGCGGGTGCGCTGTCGGTGAGGCCGAAGGAGAGCACGGGGCGTTCACTTACCTGTTTTGTAGACCCTTCGAAGGCGGTGCCGGTCTCGAAGAAGCGTACGGTGCTGACGTCGCGGTTGAGGTTGTGCGCGAGCATGTCGAGCATGGCGGGGAGGAGCGAGGGGCGGAGCATGCCGGCCTCTTCGCTCAGGGGATTGCCCATGGCGACGGCGCTGTTCGGCTTGGGCGCGAAGAGAGCGGCGTCGGCGGCGGAGCAGAAGGTGCTGGAGATGGTCTCGGTGAAACCGAGTGCGAGCATGCGGTTGCGGACAGTGTCGGCCTTGTCCTCGTTGGGAAGAGCGATGACGGTGCCGGGCGTGGGCAGGGTGTTGGCGAAGTTGTTGTAGCCGTAGACGCGGGCGATCTCTTCGATGAGATCGATCTCGCGGGTGAGATCGAGGCGCCAGCTGGGGAGCGTGACGCTGTATGTCTCTGCGCCCGTGGATTGCAGCGTGCAGCCGAGGGCTGTGAGGTACTGCTCGATCGTCTTAGCGTTGAGGCCTTCTTGGCCCTGCTGCGCGGCGATGGTGGTGCCGAGATGGCGCTTTACTTCGCTCACCGCGAGAGAAATAGCAGCGCGGCTGGCGGTCTTCGCCTGAGCCTCGGGGACGATGATGTCGACCATCTCGCCTTCGAGTGTGCCGCCGCACTGCATGAGGATGAGCTTGCAGACGAGGGCGTTGCCGATGGGCGCGGCGTTGAAGTCGGCGCCGCGTTCGAAGCGGTGCGATGCGTCGGTGTGGAGGAGATGGCGGCGCGAGGAGCGGCGGATGCTGGCGGGATCGAACCAGGCGGCTTCGACGAGGATGTTCTTCGTCTCGGGGGTGATCATGGAGTCCCAGCCGCCCATGACGCCGGCGAGGGCGAGGGCTTTCTTCTCGTCGGCGACGACGAGCTCATCGCCGAGAAGTGTGCGCTCGGTTCCGTCGAGAAGTTTGATCTTTTCGTTTTTATGCGCAACGCGGACGACGATGCCGCCTTCGAGCTTGTCGAGATCGAAGGCGTGCGTGGGCTGGCCCATGCCGAGGAGGATAGCGTTCGATGCATCGACGGCGTTGGAGATCTTCTTCTGGTTGAGCAGATCAAACCATGCTGCGACGTTGCCGGTGGTTTCCTTGATGGTGACGTTGCGGATGACGCGTGCGGTGAAGCGGCCGCAGAGTTCGGGTGCGTCGATACGGACGGGATAGGGCGCGGCGCTGGTGGCGGAGGGGAGATTGGTATCGAGCGGATTGAGCGGCAGGTTGTAGATGGCTGCGGCTTCGCGGGCGATGCCGTAGTGGTTCATGGCGTCGACGCGGTTGGTGGTGATGTCCATCTCGAAGCGTGTGCCGCCTTCGACGGGGAAGGTGCCTTCGACGGCGATGCCGCGGTGGGTCAGGTCCTCGGCGAGCTGCTTATCGTCGACGGGGATGGTGGGAAGATAGGCGCGGAGCCAGCTGGTTAAAATGTTCACGCAAACTGCTCCAGGAAACGCATGTCGTTCGAATAGAAGTTGCCGACGGCGCTGACGCCGTACTGCATCATGGCGATGCGTTCGACGCCCATGCCGAAGGCGAAGCCGCTGAGTTTGGTGGCGTCGTAGCCGACGAAGCCGAAGACGGCGGGGTCGACCATGCCGCAGCCGAGGAGCTCAATCCAGCCGGAGTGTTTGCACTTCTTGCAGCCCTTGCCGCCGCAGAAGATGCAGGAGATCTGCATGTCGGCGGAGGGTTCGGTGAAGGGGAAGAAGCTGGGGAAGAAGCGCGTCTTCACGGAGGAGCCGAAGAGCGACTTCATGGCGTGGTTCAGTGTGCCCTTGAGGTCGGAGAAGGTGATGTTGCTGTCGACGCAGAGGCCTTCGACCTGCTGGAAGCGGGCGAGGTGCGTGGCGTCTTCAGCCTCGTTGCGATAGACCTTGCCGGGGATCACGAGGCGCAGCGGCGGCTTCGTCGATTCCATCGTCCGGATTTGCACGGGCGAGGTGTGGGTACGCATGAGGAGACGTTCGCGCAGCGGGCGGCCGTCCTGGTCGGCGATGACGAGGGTGTCCTGCGTATCGCGCGCGGGGTGGTTCGGCGGGAAGTTGAGCGACTCGAAGTTGTAGTAGTCGGTCTCGACCTCGGGGCCGGTGGCGACGGAGTAGCCCATCGCCTGGAAGATGGCGACGATCTGGCGCGAGGTTTTGACCAGCGGGTGCTCGATGCCGATGGTCTTTTTTGTGCCGGGGAGAGTGATGTCCAGCGAGTCGCCGACTTCGATGGCGGATTCGGTGGCGAGCGCGGCTTCGATCTGCTGCTTGAGCTCGTTGAACTTCATGCCGAGCGGCTTGCGGGCTTCGGCGGGGGCGGTCTTGAGCCAGGCGTCGGAGACGAGTTTGAGACGGCCCTGCTTGCGGCCGAGCCAGTGCAGGCGGAAGTCTTCCTGCGGCATGGCGGCGGAGGATTCTTTGACTTCGGCGGCGAGGGCGGCGAAGACGGCGTTGAGCGCGGGTTCGTCGTAGCTGCTTAGCTGAGGGATGATTTGGTTGCTCATTGGGTCAGTAGCAAGGATAAATGAACTGTGAACGGTATGGGCGCGGAATGGCAGCTGCGATATTGGCTAATGAAGACCTTCGGGGTCCTTACCCTTCGCTTCGGTCCAGCGTCAGGATGACATTTTTAAAACAAACAACAGCAACCGCCAAAACAGGTTCCTCCGCTACGCATCGCAAAAGCGCGATGCTCCGGTCGGAATGACGGCGGTTTATTAAAGCAAAAGGCACAGTCCGGAGACTGTGCCTTTTGCGGTGCTCCAGTCAGTTGCTTAGGCGGTGACCTTCTTGGCGGCTGCGAGGGCGCTCTTGGCCTGAGTGGCGAGAGCGGCGAAGCCGGCGGCGTCGGAGACGGCGATCTCGGCGAGGATCTTGCGATCGAGGCCGTTGCCTGCCTTCTTGAGGCCGTTGATGAAGGTGGAGTAGCTCATGCCGTTGATGCGGCAGGCTGCGTTGATGCGGACGATCCAGAGTGAGCGGTACTGACGCTTCTTCTGTTTGCGGCCGGTGTAGGCGAACTTGAGTCCGCGCTCGACGGCTTCCTGAGCGGCCTGGTACAGCTTGGACTTGGTGAGGAAGTAACCGGATGCGCGCTTGAGGATCTTTTTGCGTCGGTCGTTGCGTTTCGTACTCCGTTTTACACGGGGCATGGGAGTTCTCCTTTTGCGTCTTGCGGTTGCGCGGCTGGAGGCAGAGAGCGCTATGCGGCGCTTTTGACCTCTTCACTCGCTTGTCGACTCTGTATCTCGGCGGGATCCTTGCGGCATCCCGGGGGCCTAAAACGCTTTACATGGCCCTTTGTCCTGCGACGGCTTGATACAGAGCTGTACGGCCTGAAGTTTAGGCGTACGGAATCATACGAAGAACCTTGGGCAGGTCTGCATCCGAGACCATGCACGTACCACCGAGCTTGCGCTTGGTCTTCGTGGCCTTGGAGGTCAGGATGTGGCGCATCTTGGTCTGTCCGCGCTTCACTTTGCCCGTACCGGTCTTCTTGAAGCGCTTTGCAGCGCCACTGTGTGTCTTCAACTTTGGCATGGTGTTCCTAACAGGGGTACAGCTATTGAACAACGTCTTTTAGTGTAGCGGAAATAGCGGGAAATGGGTAGTTTCGCGGCGAAATAGCGAAAGGTCCGGGGCTAAAGCCCCTTTTATGGGGGCGGTTTTCAGGGGCTGAAGGCCCCTGCTTCCACCGGTGCGACGCTTTGCGTCGATGGGCCCACATCTCAAGGGCGAAATGTGGGGCATCCGGGTTTATGGCCGGCCAGGTCTTTGTGGTTGGGCGCTTCGCGCATACAAATACAGGGGTCCTTCGACTCCGCATCGCAAAAGCGCGATGCTCCGCTCAGGATGACGGCTATTTATAGGCGTATTTAGCGGGTAAAACGAAGGATCAGGAAGGTGGCAGCTGCGAGGAAGCAGGCCAAAATACCGAAGACCAGGGTACAGATGAAGATGGTGGCTGTTTTACGCTGCGCCGGTGAGGGTGCGGTGATGCCGAAGGCTTGCACAAAGCCGTCCGTGATCCTGCCAAATATGTTCATGCCACCAGTCTAATCCCGTGGGGTAGCCCGGCGCTCAAACGGCGCGGCGGAGTGCGTGGACTGCCAGATGCGCCAGAGCATCACGACGGAGCTGACGGCGGCTGCGATCAGCAGGGCGGTCAGTGTCGACGGGTTGACTGCGTAGTTGAGCGGATCGCCGCCGTGGTGCCAGCCGCCGAAACGTACGGCAAGAAATACCACGAGGAAGATGATGCCGAACTCGATGCGCCGGCGGAGCGGCGAGAGTTCCTTAACGGGATCAAGATCTTTAATTTCGTAGGCCATGGGAGAGTTCCCCTCTCAGAGAGATGGAGTCAAAGTGCTTCAGTACATCGTTCTTTTGGACGCGGATACATTGTCCGCGTTTCAAGAATCTATTGAGAACTGCGTGAAACGAAAAGCGAGTGAGTTAACGTTCACTATAGCCATGCTCTTTTCGACAATCAAGAGCGAAGTTGGCTAATTTCAGGAGGTCTGTTCACTTGGCTGATCCGTGGCCTGCTCGGTAGCGGGCGCGGCTACGGGAGCGGCTGGAGCAGCGACGGGCGCGGGCGCCAAGGGCTTTGGTTCCTTCGGCTTGGGGGCATTCTGCCCGTCTGCCTTCTTGGCCGGGGCCAGGATGGCGTGCAGGGTTGTGCCTTCCATGCGGGGCATGAACTCCACAATGCCGACTTCGCCTACGTCCATGATGAGGCGGTTCACGATCTTGTAGCCGAGATCGCGATGGGCCATCTGGCGGCCCTTGAAGCGGAGCGAGGCTTTGACCTTGTCGCCTTCGGTGAGGAAGCGGACGGCCTGATTCTTCTTCGTCTGGTAGTCGTGCTCGTCGACGTTGACGGAGAACTTAACTTCCTTGATGACGATGACCTTCTGCTTCTTGCGGGCAGCGCGGTCGGACTTGTCCTTCTCGTAGAGGAACTTTCCGTAGTCCTGGATGCGGCAGACGGGCGGGACGGCATTGGGCGAGATTTCGACCAGGTCCAGGCCGCGTTCGCGGGCCAGCTTGAGGGCTTCAAAAGGAACGAGAATGCCGAGCTGTTCGCCGTTCTCGTCGATTACACGAATCTCGCGGGCGCGGATCCGTTCGTTGGTGCGGATGAAAGATTTTGCAGAACGCTTATCGAGTGCGATGGTTGCCTCCACGGCTTTGCATGGGCCTATGCGGTTCGTCACGCAGGTCTACCCAGCTTTGTGAGTATACCATTGTGTTTATTGCGTTTACGCGGAGTTTTGTATAGCACCATGTATGGTGCGAGACAGCAATTTTTCGCGCAATCCATTATCTTTAGGCCTTACGTAATCCGTGTAGAGCCGGAAGACGAGAACCAAGGGAGAAATATTCGAATGAAACGCCGTGTATTGCTTGTCGATGATGAGATTTCCATCCTTTTGACGCTGAAGGCCGTGCTGGAGATCAGCGGATTTGATGTGGATACCGCTACCTCTGCGTTTGAGGGCAAGCGCCGCATCAAGCAGTACGAGTACGAGATGATCATCACCGATATGCGGATGGAGAACGATGCCGCGGGCGCCGAGGTGATCGCGTTTGCGCGGACCGCTGCCTACAATCCGGCGGTGGCGTTGCTCACGGCGTTCCCGGTGGCGGAAGAAGACTGGCAGGGCATGGGCGCGGACACGATGCTAGTGAAGCCGATGCACACGCAGGTTCTGCTGCGGCAGATCGAGGCGCTGCTGGTGGCGCATCAGGATAAGAAGCAGAGTGCTACGCGCACGGCGCATAGCGCTTCGCGCAAGAGCGCGTCTGTGAAGGCTGGGAAGAAGGCTTCTGCGAAAAAGACCGCCGTGAAAAAGGCTGCTCCTGCGAAGACGGCTGCCAAGAAAGCGCCCGTAAAGAAGGCAGTGAAAAAGGCAGTCACGAAGGCTCCGGCGAAAAAGGCAGCAAAGAAAGCTGCAACAAAAAAAGCTGCGGCGAAGCGACCTTCTGCTAAAAAAGCTGTCAAAAGAACTGCCGTGGCAAAGAAGAAGAGTCGCCGCTAAACGGAAGCGGCCTGGAGGGCTGTGCTGCGTCGGACACGACAGGCTGTTGTCTGGATGATGGCGCTGACGCTTGCAGGCAGAGCGCAGTCTCCTGCTTATTCCGTTGATCCGCTGGCGGCTGCGCTGCAGCAGGGTGCGCTGACGATATGGTTAGTGACGCCGGCGACACCGGCGGACAAAGAGCGTCTCGCAATGCAGGAGGCGCTGCGCACGGCCGGGCCTCCCGCCACAATCGAAGAACATACGGCCAGCAGCTTTGGCACTGCCGCGAGCGACACGGGGCAGACCGCGAGCAGTTACGGAAAATCTGCGAGTGATTTTGGCCAGACGGCCAGCAGCACGGGACAGACTGCAGGCAGTGTCGGTCAGACCGCCGGCAGCTTCGGCAAGAATGCCAGCGATACGGGCCAGACGGCGGGCAGTTATGGCAAGCCGGCGAGTGAGTTTGGCCAGACTGCGAGCAGCGCGGGACAGACCGCGGGCAGCTACAACGGGTCGCAGAGCAGCAGCGTGAAGCCGGGGGACGATGCGCGGGCGCGGCATGCCAGTTCCATGCATAACTGGCTATCGGACAGGCTGCAGGCGCAGCATCCGCATATGGAGATGAACGTTATCCCTGTTGTCGATGAAGAGCTGCAGCAGAGATTGAACGACGTTGCGGGTTCGGCCGACTATCCAGATCTCCTGATTGAAAGGCGTGGCGATACCCTGCCGGATCTGAATACGAAAGTACTTCAGTCTCTGGGGGGGCCCCCGTTGCTGGAGACGAAGGCGCGGCGTAACGGTACGAGGACCGGCATCCTCGATATCCTCAAGATGGGCAGCATCGGCAGTTCTGCGATCTCCGTGGAGATTCTGGCGGACGCTCCCCACCAGGACGCGGCGCGCGCTTTTGCGGTGTGGTCGCGCGACGTGGAATTGTGCAAGTACATCTGCACGGTGCAGACGCCGTCTGCTCTTGCGGCTGCGCCTGCTGGTGTGGCGAGCACCGCGCTGGCCCGGATGTTGCAGGGCAACACGCTGGGGGGAGTCGCCGATGCGGACGCTGCCGAGTTTCTAGGGCCTTTGACGCAGAGCATGGCGCTGACTGCGTCGTCTGCGCAACCGGCGTTGGGCGCGTTACAACTGCATATTGATACGTTGAAGACAGATATGAATGCGCGCCTGGCGGTGGTCATGCTGCGGGCTATCGTCTCCTCCAATGATTCCTTCGGCGTGGTGCATGCTCTGGCGATCCTGCGAAAGAATGCCGATGGACGGTGGAAGGTGCTGCAGCTTTCTCCGAATATGGAAGACGCTGCGCTGCTTCGCGCACAGGATGTGTGGGGGGACTACTACGCCGGCAAGTTCGCACAGAAGGAGACGTTGCGTGGGATCTCGCAGGCGTCGCCGGTGGATGGCGACAACCGCACTGTGGCGCCCGATCTGTGGTGGGATAACCAGGGTGGAGCTTCGCTGCAGGTGGTGGAGTGGCAGATGCGTGTTGGGCCTGGCTGGACAGGCAGCAGCCTGGTGCTGGTGCCGGACACCGATCCGCAGCTAAAGACGCAGGTGCGTGCGGAGTTTGCGTCGCAGATGGGCGCAGAGTACCGGTGGCGCGTATGGTCTGCGGGCAAGGGCGGAATGATGGTGCTGAGTCCGTGGCGAACGCTGCATATCACTGGGCGCTGAGCTGGGTCTGACGAGTTACTGGAGCGCGTCCGTTGGAGTGGTATCCGGTGGCGGGATGGCGGGCTTAGTCTGGAAGCAGGAGCGGCAGAGTACGGGGCGGCCTTGTGTGGGGCGGAAGGGGACGGTGGTCTCGACGCCGCACTGCGAACAGCTGGTGCGGGTCTCGGTGCCAGTGCGGGTGCCGCCGGTTTTGGGGCCCTTGACGCGTTTGCCCTTACAGTCTTTGCAGCGCTTGGGGTCGTTTTTGAATTCTTTATCGTGAAAAAAGAGCTGCTCGCCCGCAGTGAAGACAAACTCACTGCCGCAGTCCAGGCATTTTAAATTCCGGTCTACAAAATCCATCGTGCTTCTCCCCAACTTGCGGAAAGACTAGATATGTACGCGAAGAGTTATTCCGCGTACGAGACGCAGAATTGGCAGTTCGCTTTATTGCAGGGCCCGGACCGCAATATGCGGTTTGCTACAACGCGGCAATGAAGCCGGCGCTACTGGCGGCAGGATGTGCCGCTCAATCTTCTCTGATCGAAGAGGGGATCAGAGTCTAGGTTTACCGTATGTGCGGGAGAGCCGGAGGGGCGTCTCCCGCGCACACGATAGGTTTGGCGCGGAGGTGGACTTAGTCCTGTTCCTTGCGCGCCTTCTTGCGATTGCGCTTACGCGCGAGTGCCTGCTTGACGCGCTTCTTCTCGCCTGGTTTCAGGTAGAACGAATGGCGCTTCACTTCCTTGATGATGTCTTCGGTCTGCACTTTGCGCTTGAAGCGGCGCAATGCATTCTCGAGAGGCTCACCCTCTTGAACTCGTACTTCTGCCATGGGTAAAAACACCTCCAAACCTGCCCTGCGGGGGTCGTGTATCCAGAATACCCCAAAGTCCTGCGCGGACGGCGAATTGCTTTGGATGGCGCTCACTTTACTCGCGAAAGGGCTGGAAGCCTGAACTGGACTTTTTCCAATTAAAGTAAAGATTTGGGCATGAAACAGTTATTTCCCTGGGACAATACGCGGGAGTGGAGAGCCCAAACAGAGATGCCCCATCTTGAGCGACGATGAAACTGTCGCAAAGATGGGGCATTCCTGCAGATGGATTATGACTACGGTGTGGAGATTGCGGCGAGGTAGGGTGCTGCCATTGCAGCGGCAGTGGGAGTCACCGTGGGAGCGCCGAGGCCGACGAACTCGATGAGGTTGCCGTTGGCGTTGCTGGCAGTGCTGATATCGGCAACCCAGACATTGCCGCCGCCATCGACGGCTACTGCGCGCGGGTTCATGCCTTCGTCGAGACCAAATCCGCCTGAGGGCATGGTGAAGGGGAAGCTGTTGCTGTTAACTCCTCGGGCCACACCCTTGGTGGATAGAGCCAGCCATGCCCGTCCGAAGCCGTCGACGACGAGACCGATTGGTGCACCACCGATGGCGTACGGGGAGCCTGAATCGGCTACATCGTTCGCAACATTGGTGGGGTCGGTCTGGATATAGGTGACGCTGTTGGCACCGGATGCGGAGTTGCCGACCCAGAGGTTATTGAATCCGTCGACGCCAAGGGCATACGAGCCATGAACGGTGCTGAACAGAGAGATCGGCGAACCGGATTTTTCCGATCCGTCTCCTGTGGAGATAACGGAGATCTGCGCACTGCTGTTACTGCTGCCGGGCTGGCCGATATAGAGCTGTGAGTTCATGTCGAGCGACATACCGGCTGCATCGTTCATGCTGCCGGGGTTGTACTGTCCCAGCAGCGTGCCGCTAACGGCGTATTTGTAGAGGCGGTTCTCGGTATGGGTCCAGATGTTGTTCACGCTACCAGTGCCATCGACGACGATGGACTCGAAGGAGTGACTGGAGCTGGAGTCGACGGATGCGAGCGGAGAGGCGGGATCGGGAGCGCCGGTAGGCAGGAGCTTCACGATGCCGTTGGTGGCGACAAAGGAACCGATCCAGGCGTCGCCCAGCGTGTCGATAGCGATGCTGAACGGCTGATGGATGTTGCCGCCGCCGGTGAAAGGGGAATCGGTGACGGGCTTGCCCATGCCGTCGAGTACGGCAACACTGCTCCCGCTGAAGTTGGCAACCCAGATGCGGCCCTGGCCATCGGCCGCAAGAGCTATAGGGAAATTGATGCCGGAGGTGGATCCGGGAAAGCGGATGGCGAGTGCGAAGTCCTGCGGGGTGGGGTCGCTGACGCTGTTCGGCAGCGCCGGGCTGAAGGGCGCCTGCGGCGTGGTGTTTGTGAAGAGATCGCTGATCTGCGCGCTTCCCGGATAGGGATTGGTCGCCAGATACAGAGCAGCCTGGCCTGTGTTGCCGGGGCCACTGCCGTAGGCGCTGATGTCATTGGCGATTCGTTGGCAGGCGGCGGAAGAGCCGTTAGCCGAGTTGACGCATCCGGCCAGAATGTTCGCGATGGTATTGATCTTCTGTTGCGGCACGACACCGTTGCCATTGAGGGTGGCGGTGCGGGCGGCGCCGGTGCCGACATCCACCAGGTTTGAAAAGTTCGCGAAGGAACGCTGAAGATCGGATTTACCCAAGGTGGTTCCACTGTAGGTGAGATTGGCGGGATCCTGCCCATAGGGCGTCATCACATAGGCAGCAGCGACGGTGGTGACCTCATTGATATTGAGGAAGGGAATGGTCGTCGAAAAATCGCCATCGGCGGGACAGGTGCCGAGGATAGAGATCAGCTCGATAGCGGGATTGGGCTGTGTGCCATCGCCGCTGCCGGAGTTGCCACCCTGTAGCAGGGCATAGACCGCATCGCCTGCGGTGCAGGTGTAGTCGCCGGTGAGATTGAAGACACCGTTGCTGTCCGTGGTGACGTAGTAGTTGCCGTTTGTGTCCTGGCCATAGTGACCGGGATTGTTCGTCGCGACACTGCTGTTGAGCAGGTGCATCGAGGTATTGGTTGTGGCATAGTTCGGGTCGTTGTAATTGATGACCGCCAGAAGGTAGACGGAGGCATTCTTAATGGGCTGCTGGCCGCCGAAGGCTTTGCCGACGAGTGTGCCGCCGGTGACTGCGGTGGGTTTCGCGGTGGGGGAGAGAGAGCAGCCGGCGAGGAGCAGGACAGAGGAGAGGCTTAAAACAGAGAGAATTCGCATGGGGGCCCAAGGTGAGAAGGATGACGATCGGAGGTCCCTCTTATCTTAGCCGTTTACAGAGGCTTATCCGGGACGAAGCGTTATCGCATGAAAATAGATTTCAGTGTGGAACCACAGCAGAGTCTGCCGGTGGCGGTTTAAGATAGAGGCATGATTCGTTCCTATCAGGGCATTACGCCGACCGTGCCGGCCAGCTGTTATATCGATATCTCCGCGCAGCTGATCGGAGATGTGCAGCTGGGGGAGAACTCCAGCGCGTGGATGAATGCCGTGATCCGCGGCGATGTAAATGCAATTCGCATCGGCTCGAATACGAATGTGCAGGATTGCGCGGTGCTGCATGGTATGCGGTATGTGTATCCGGTGCACATCGGCGACTGGGTGACGATCGGACATAACGCGACGGTGCATGGTTGCGTGGTGGAGGATGCGTGCCTGATCGGGATGGGCGCGGTGATTTTGAACGGCGCACATATCGGCGCCGGGTCGATCATTGCGGCGGGCGCGATCATTCCGGAGAAGACGGTGATCCCGCCGAACTCGCTGGTGGCAGGTGTGCCGGGCAAGGTGCGGAGAACGCTGGGCGACGAGGATCAGAAACTGATCCGCATGTATGCGCAGAATTATCTGGACTACACGAAGATCTATCTGGAAGAGACAAAGTAGCGCGCTACAGACATTCCGCATGGCGCTACGCGCATTCAAATACAGGGGTCCTTCGACTTCGCATCGCAAACTGCGCGATGCTGCGCTCAGGATGACGGACGTTTAATTTGCGTAGAGTGTTTGCCGGATAGTTTGGCTAGAGCGTCTGCCAGAGCTTTGGCCAGAGGCCAAGAGCCAGTAGCTCTGCGGTGAAGATCATCTCCAGTGCAAAAGCGTAGCTGTGCATGGAGAGGATCGATTCCGGACGCAGGAGAGGCAGAGCCACCAGAGCGCAGCCGAGGAGCACCATGCTGAGGTTGGCGGCGACGCGGCCATAGTGCGGGCTTTTTTTCGCGCGGGCAGGCCGCTGGGCCGGCATAGAGGCGGCGACGCGGGAGGCAAAGTGCGTGGGGATATCTACCTGCGGCTTGCGTTCCAGCGCGGCGGTGAGTTGCGTCTCAAAGTTCGGTTTGTTGCTGGATTGATTCATTGCGGGACCACCCCTCTGCCGGTTGCAGCTAATCGCGTCTTTACCAGTTTGCCCAATCTTTCGCGGCCGCGGTGCAGATGTGTCCGCACGGTTCCCAGGGGCAGCTTGAGCGTAAGCGCGATGTGCTCATAGCTGCACTCTTCCTGATGATAGAGCACGAGGACGGCTCGTTCGGCTTCGGAGAGCTGCTGGAGCTCCTGCTCCACGGCGCGCCAGATCTCCTGCTGGGAGAGCAGCTCGTCGGTGGCAGGAGTGTCCTGAGGGAAGCTTTCGATCCAGGAGGTATCTTCGTCTTCCAGCAGTGCCGGGGTTGTGGCGAAGCGTTCGCGTTCGCGCCGGCGGCGTTTCCACTCATCCTGCGCCACGTTGACGACGATGCGATAGAGGTAGGTGGAGAGCTGGGCATCGCCGCGAAAGTGCTCCATGGCGCGAAAGAGACGGAGGAAGACCTCCTGCGCGAGGTCTTCGACATGCTCGTGGCCGGTGAGACGGGAGAGCGTGCGAAAGACCATCTGCTGGTGCTCGCGGACAAGGCCTTCGAATTCGTCGTGGCTGCTCAAGTTGGTTAGGACTTCAGTATGCGACGAAAGTTTCAGGCGCAGGGATGAAACTTTTCCGGCAGGCTTTAGTCTGAGGGGGTGAAGTTCAGGAGATAGCCATGCATGGTTTTATAGACAGTCCGTTTGCGGTGCCGGTGGCGGCGTTTGCAGCCTGGTTTGGGGTGGTGACGGTGAAAACCGTGGCGCGGTACAAGGTGCGTCAGCTGCAGAGCCAGGAGCGGCTGGCGGCGATTGAGAAGGGGCAGCCCGTTCCCGAGACTGCAGAAGAGTTTGCAGGGGATGCGCCGAGGCAGGGCGGTGGAGCGAAGCGGCGGATCGCCGTTCTACGAACGAGCGGAATCGTGTGCGTTGCGACAGGTATTGGCACGGCGCTCTTCTTCATTATGGTGGCGAAGGTGGTGCAGGAGCCGAAGGTGCTGTGCGGTGCTGCCACGGCGCTCATTCCGCTGGCCATTGGCATTGGCCTGCTCATCGACATGAAGATGCAGAAGAAGTCTCTGGCCGAGGAGCAGCAGAATCCGGCGAATTAGTTGCAGGAAGAGTACCGCGCATCGCGTAAGCTGAGGGCAGCTCACCGGAACCAGGAGAACTTCATGCTGCTTTGGCGTACGCGTCTGCGTGCATTTACACGGATTGGTGTCTTTGCCGCGGCTTTTTGCAGTGCGGTTGTTCCCGGGCAGGCGCAGCGCGGCCAGTGGAAGGATCTGCCGGATGCGCCGTCAGCGAATCTGGCGATCGTGAACGGACGGCCTTACCGCCGGCCGACGCGCACGCAGGACTTCAAGGCGTATCAGCATGAGGTGATCGGGCCGCGCGCGTTTATCAGCGCGGGGATTCGCTCCGGGATCGAGCAGGGGCGGACGGTGCCGACGGGCTGGGGGCAGGATTTTCCCGGATACATGCAGCGTTACGGCTCGGCATATGCCGAGTCGACGATCAATACGTCGGTGCGCTTTGGCCTGGCGGCGGCGCTGCATGAGGATACGCGCTACCTGATCTGCCACAAGTGCTCGCTGAGCGCGAAGTTCAGGAATGCTGCACTGGCTGAGGTAACGGATCGCCGCGGCGAGGATGGGCATCGTGTCTTTTCGGTCGTGCCGATCATTGCGAACTTCTCCGGCCCGCTGGTGGCGTATGCGGCGTGGTATCCGCCGGGGTATGAGCCTGCGGACGCGGCGAAGCACTCTTCGCTGGGACTGATCTTTCGCTTCGCCGGGCACATGGTGCGGGAGACGCTGCTGGATCGAGATACGGATGCCGAAAAGCGGGCCGCAGCGCAGCCGTAGCCACAGTTCGGTAAACTGAAAGTCCATGAGCATTCTGAAAGCAGTGCGCGGAACGCGCGATCTTTTACCGCCGGAGACGGCCCTTTGGAACCACGTCGAAGCGACGGCGCGAGCGGTGTTTGCGCGGTATCACTTCGGCGAGATTCGCACGCCCATTATGGAAGACACGCAGCTCTTTGCCCGCGGTGTGGGCGAGGAGACGGATATCGTCTCGAAGGAGATGTATACGTGGGAGGATCGTGCCCGTGCGCAGAGCGAAAAGGCGCAGAGCCTGACGCTGCGGCCGGAGAATACGGCCGGCGTGGTGCGTGCGTACATCGAGCATGGGCTGGGCAACAGCGGCGATCTGCAGAAGCTGTATTACATTGGGCCGCAGTTCCGGCGGGAGCGTCCGCAGAAGGGGCGGTACCGTCAGTTCTTCCAGATCGGCGCGGAGGTGATCGGGCCGGCGTCGTCGGGGTCGGAGTCGCCGCTGCGCGATGCGGAGGTTCTGGAGATGCTGGCCACGTATCTGGATGAGCTGGGCATCGCGGACTGGCAGCTGACGCTGAACTCGGTGGGCTCTTCGTCGGACAGGCCGCGGTATGTGGCGGCGCTGAAGGAAGCGCTGATCCCGGTGAAGGCGAGCATGTGTGTGGACTGCCAGCGGCGCGCGGAGACGAATCCGCTGCGCGTGCTGGACTGCAAGGTGCCGGAGGATCAGCCGATCATTGAGGCGCTGCCGAAGATCGCGGACTTTCTGGATGAGGCGTCGAAGGCTCACTTTGCGGCGGTACTGGCGGCTCTGGATGCTTGCGGGGTAAAGTACACGATCAATCCGCGGCTGGTGCGTGGGCTGGATTACTACACGCGGACGACGTTTGAGTTCACGGCTGAGAGCGGGCTGGGCACGCAGAATGCTCTGCTGGGCGGCGGGCGGTATGACGGTCTCTCGGAGATGCTGGGCGGACCGAAGGCTCCGGGGATCGGGTTTGCTATCGGCGAGGACCGGCTGATCCTGACGCTGCAGGCGCAGATGGCAGAGAAGGTCGCGAAAAAGATCGATGTGTATATTGCTCCGCTGAGCGTGGAGCAGAACTCTGACGCACTGGCTCTGGCGCGGGAGCTGCGCCGGGCGGGGCTGTCGGTTGAGGTGGGTGATGGGAGCTTCCGGCTGAAGAAATCCTTTGAAATGGCGGATAAAGCGGCACGCAAGGTGGTTCTGCTGGGTGGGGATGAGGTCGAATCCGGTATCCTTACAGTGAAGGATTTTTCCAGCGGTGAGCAGACGAAGGTGCCCCGCACGGAGCTTGCTGATACGTTGCGTTGAGCAATTGTGGCGCAACTGGCATAGTGAGATTCTTCGCTGCGCTCAGAATGACAGATATTTAGAGTCGGGGCTGAAAGCTTCGAACGGTATCGATTTGTGAAGAGCGTCGGGATCCTTCGCGCGGAGCGCTCAGGATGACACTCTCAAGAGATTGCATAAGGAAGAAACTGTGACACTCGACTTTTTAGGAAAACTGCAGCGCACGCATATGTGCGGCGATCTGCGCACCGCGAACGATGGCGAACAGGTTGTATTGATGGGGTGGGTGAACCGCCGCCGCGATCATGGCAACCTGATCTTCCTCGATCTGCGCGACCGCAGCGGGATCACACAGATCGTGCTCGATAAGGAAGCTTCGCCTGAGGCGCATGCGAAGGCAGAGGCGGCGCGTCCGGAGTTTGTGGTGGCGGCCGTGGGTAAAGTGCGCAAGCGTGACGCTTCTCTGATCAATCCGAAGATGCCGACGGGCGAGATCGAAGTGATGGCGACGGAGCTGCTGCTGCTGAACGAGGCGAAGACGCCACCATTCTCGCCGGCCGATGACGATGCCGTGATCAACGAAGAGGTGCGGCTGAAGTATCGCTACATCGATCTGCGCCGCGCGGAGATGCAGAAGAATCTGCAGATGCGGCACGACGTATCGTTGGCGATTCGCGAGTATCTTTCGAGCGATGGCTTCCTGGAGATTGAAACGCCCTATATGACGCGCAGCACTCCTGAAGGCGCGCGCGATTACCTGGTGCCGAGCCGTGTGCATCGCGGGGAGTTTTACGCGCTGCCGCAGTCGCCGCAAATCTTCAAGCAGATCCTGATGATCTCGGGCTGCGACAAGTACTTCCAGATCGCGCGCTGCTTCCGCGATGAGGATCTGCGCGCCGATCGTCAGCCGGAGTTTACGCAGATCGATCTGGAGATGACGTTCCCGCAGCAGGAGACGATTTTCCGCGTGGTGGAAGGTTTTCTGAAGGCCTGCTTCAAGGCAGCGAATATCGATCTACAGCCGCCGTTCCTGCAGATGAGCTATGACGAAGCAATTCGTCTGTATGGTATCGACAAGCCGGATATGCGTCTGCCGGCAATGGTGGAGCTGACGGATGAGCTGACGCCTGCGCTGCGCGAGTCGCTGAAGATCGAACCGGAGCTTGCGGTGCTGGGCTTCGTGATCCCAAACGTGGGCGCGATGAGCTCGACCGAGCGCAAGAAGATGATGAGCGAGATTCGCACGAGCTTCGGCGATTGCGGTCTCGACTTCCTCGACACCGAGCGCTTGAAGACGGCGGAGCAGTTTGCGCCGCTGGCAAACGCGATCACGGCGAAGGTTGGCGCTGGTACGGATGATCTGATCATCACGATCACGCCGAAGCTGGGCACGCCGGCGAAGTGGAACCACGACGATAAGTGGATCTACAAGCGCGTGGGCGGGCTGCGGCTGGAGCTGGCGAAGAAGTTCGCAGACAAGCACAAGCGTTTCGAGCAGACGGGCACGGCGGAAGATTACAAGTTCGTCTGGGTGACCGACTTCCCGATGTACGAGTGGGATGAGGAGACGAAGGTGTGGAACGCCGCGCACCATCCTTTCACTTCGCCGCACGAAGATGACATCAAGAGCGGCAAGCTGGTGAACGACAAGGGCGCCGTACGCGCGCTGGCGTATGACATCGTGCTGAACGGCACGGAGCTGGGTTCGGGCTCGATCCGTATTCACCGGCAGGATGTGCAGGCGGAGATCTTCCGTTCGCTGGGCATGACGGATGAAGA
>Ga0206925_1053_pt1 | contig 25907 bp, 24 predicted proteins | sample Alteio_BWOrgHeat_62_FD_152944 | JGI IMG/M metagenome (GOLD analysis project Ga0206925, IMG submission 152944) | Enriched cells from forest soil in Barre Woods Harvard Forest LTER site, Petersham, Massachusetts, United States -... | ecosystem: Environmental > Terrestrial > Soil > Temperate forest >...
TAATGGACGTGGTGCGATGGGCTGGGGCACGGCGATTGAAGCCTATATTGATCCGGCCAAGGCCAAAGTTAATAACGTCGCCCACGCGGGGACATCGAGTCGCACTTATTATAATGGCGACTGGCCGAAGGTGGTGCCGCAAATCAAGTCCGGTGATTATGTGCTGATTGTTTTTGGGATCAATGATGGCGGACTAAAAACACCGCCGGGCCTGGGCGATGAAGCGGATGCCCAGGGCTGGCATACCTACGGCTGGTACATGTCCACGATGGCCACGGATGCACTGGCCAAGGGTGCGCACGTTTATTTACTGACGGTGACCGAGCGCGATATTTGGACGAACCCCAAGGCGACGTTCAAAGATGCGACGATCTTGACACAGCAGGATGGTTACAGCACCGCCGATGACCGGGCTGATCGCGGCAACTGGGGCAAGTATCCGGAGTGGACGAAGGCAGTGGGGGCAAAGCTCAATTTGCCGGTGCTGGATTTGACCACGCTCGAAACCGATACCTATGATAAGATGGGGCGCGAAAAGGTGATGGTCAATTACCTCGACCACAACCACACCAATCCGGCGGGCGCGGACATCGTCGCCTCCATCATTGTTTCCGGCCTCAAGGCTTTTAAAAATAGCCCGTTCACAGCGCTGCTTTCGGAAAAAGGCAAAGCCGTGGCAACCGCTGATGTAAAATACGTCAGTGAGAATGCCAAGGACGCGACCGCGCCGGCCAAGTCGGCGGATAGTTCTGCGCCTGTGGCAACATCTGCGAAATAAATTTATCCCTCAACCCCACGCCCCGATGAAATTACCCCTCTTGATTCTCGGCGCCCTGGCCGCCGTCATTGTTCATGCCCAAGACGCGGCGGCGTTGCCGGGTCAGACGGGCAATGCGATGCCGGCGAACCCGGCCCTACCGACGTTGTGGATTATTGGCGATTCGACGGTGCGCAACGGCACGGGCTATGGCGGCGCGAATGGCCAATGGGGCTGGGGCGCGCCCATTGTCTATGAATTTGATCTGACAAAAATTAACGTCGTCAACCGCGCGTTGGGCGGGACGAGCAGCCGCACGTTTTACAACAGCAACTGGCCGGGCGTAGTCGCAAACGTGAAGAAGGGCGACTTCGTCATCATGCAATTTGGGCACAATGACAACAACGGCGACTTTACCGGGGTGGGCGGCTACCGCGCTTCCTTGAATGGCATTGGCGATGAAACGCAAAGGGTGGACAATGCGCGCAGCGGACAGAAGGATACTGTGCACACCTTCGGCTGGTACCTGAAGCAGTACGTCGAGGAAACCAAGGCCAAGGGCGCAACGCCGATTATTTGTTCACTGATTCCACGGAAAATCTGGGCGGATGGGAAAATTGTCCGCACGAATGATAATTATTTCCCTTACGGCAAGTGGGCCGGACAGGTAGCCGATGCGGAAAAAATCGGCTTCGTGGACTTGAATGAAATAACGGCGCGCAAATATGACGCGCTCGGCGAAGCGAAAGTGGAACCGCTGTTTGTGCCAACGCCAACGGAACACACGCACACGGACTGGTACGGCGCGATCATCAATGCCGAGTCGGTAGTCAGCGGATTGAAGGCGCTGAAGGATAATCCTCTGGCCGTTTATTTTTCAGTCACCGCAAAAGTGCTGCCCACGGCGGATGCCGCGGCGGCACCGCTGGAAGGAACTTCGACCGTGCAATCGGCCGCGGCGGCTGCCGCAGCCCGCGCAGCAGCAACGCCCGCCCCAGTACCAGCCACCCCGACGGCGACAGCCGCCGCCACGACTACCGCACCCTAGTTTTGCGCGTGAAGAAAATACTTAACTTCGATTACCTCCATGAAACTATCCCTGCTTGTTTTCGGTCTGCTGATAACCACGGTGATGTGGGCTCAAAACACCCCAATCGCGACGACAACGGGCAGTGCCAAGCCGACCGCCGCTTCGGATTACCCGCGCTACACGCAGATGGGCGAACCGCCCGCGCCACAAGGCGCGCCTGGTGGCGGACGCTACTCTCCGCCCGTGCCGCGCGACGCGAAACTGCCGACGTTGTGGCTGATTGGCGACTCGACCGTGCGCAACGGCACGCTGGGTGATGGCACGAACATGGGCCAGTGGGGCTGGGGCGCAACGCTGCCATACTATTTCGACCTCCAGAAAATCAACGTGGTCAACCGCGCGTTTGGCGGCACCAGCAGCCGGAGTTTTTACGACGGGTTCTTTTGGAAAAACCTCCAACCGCAAATTAAAAAGGGCGATTTTGTCATCCTGCAATTTGGCGCGAACGACAACGGGGCGGCGAGCATCCCCGGCGTGGGCGACGACACCCGCGACAACAACGGCGCCACGATTCATAGCTTTGGCTGGTATCTGACGCAATTTGTGAAGGAGACCAAGGCGCAAGGGGCGACGCCCATCATCGCATCGCTCACACCGCGCAAGAAATGGAATGCCGATGGCACGCGACTGATCGGTGACCGCGCGACGCATAGTGGCTGGGCCGCGCAAGTGGCAAAAAACACCGGTGCGCTCTTTGTGGATTTGAACGAGTTGATTTGCGTCAAATACGGTCAACTGGGCAAAGCCAAAGTGGACACACTCTATGTGCCCTCGCCCACCGAAGGATTGCACACTGGATGGGACGGGGCGGTGGTCAATGCGGAGTGTGTCGTCAGCGGCTTGAAAGCATTCAAGGATGATCCGCTGGCGAATTATTTTTCCGACCGGGGCAAGGCGGTAGCAGCGGTGGACGTGAGCAAACCCGCTGAGGCGAAACCGGCAGACGCAACAACGACTACCAAGTAGTTGGTTCGGCGGTTCTCCTGCAGGCTAGCCCAAGCTGGCGGCATAAGTCCGGGTGAGAGCCGACAATTCCGCGCAAACGGATTTATATTGGGGATCGTCGGCGAGATTTTTCATTTCGAGCGGGTCGGTTTTGGGGTCGAACAGCATCGCGCCGTTTTGGCCGTTGGGGCCGAACTCCGCATAACGCCATTTTTCCGTACGAACGGCGACACCGTGGAGAGTACGGCCATCTTCACTCCACACGCTGTAAGCGGGATGATCCCACCCGGCCTGTGGATCGTTGAGCAAGGGCGCCAAAGTTTTGCCCTCCCAGTCCGGCGAGAGCGGCAATCCGCAAAGTCCGGCGAGGGTGGGATAAATGTCGAGCGACTCCACCATGCGCAGACAGGACTGCCCGTTGCCCTTGGCGCCGGGGACGGACATAATCATCGGCACGCGCGTGCCCATTTCAAAAAGCGAACCAGCCTTGGACCACTTGCCCTTTTCGCCCAATTGGTAGCCGTGGTCGGTGACAAACACCACGATGGTATTGTCGCGCAGGCCTTGGGCATCCAATTCGGCCAGCACGCGGCCGAGGTTCCAATCCGCCCAGGAAATGGAGGCGATGTAGGTGCGGATGACTTCCTTGGCCTCCGCCACGCTGGCACCCCGGCCAATGAACAAATCGGCGTTCAACATGCGGATGGCAGCCTTGGGAAAGCCCGGCGGCACGGTGGGCCAGGCGGCAAAATCGGGCGTCAGTTCGATTTTATTGACGTCATATAAATCCAAAAATTTTTGGGGGGCACAAGGCGGGCTGTGCGGCTTCACAAATCCACAGCCGAGGAAAAACGGCTGGTCCTTGTATTGCCGGATATATTGGATGGCGGTGTCGGCGGTGTGGTAATCCGGGTGGCCTTCGCCGTTGCCGTCGAGCACAATGAGCTGGTCGGAATGCGGAGCTTGCATGATATCGCCGCGCAATGGCGGCAAGACATCAGGCGGCTGGGGCGGGACTTCGCCACGCGTAACTGTTTCCGCATGACCACCGGCGCCGCCGTTGCCTTCCCCGGCCCCGTAGCCCACAGTCCAGGCCTTGGGGTCGTCCAGCCCGCCGTGAAAAATTTTGCCGGTCCGCAACGAGACGTAGCCGTTTTCTTTGAAGAGTTGCGGCAGGCTGACCCAATCCTCATGCAACGAACGGAAGGATACGCCATTGCCCAGCACGCCGGTTTTGGTGGGACGCCGACTCGTCATCAACGAAGCGCGAGAGGGATTGCAGAGGGGAAACTGGCAATAATTCCGATCGAAGCGGACGCCGGATTTGGCCAACGCATCGAGATGCGGAGTTTGCGCGCCGAAGCGGCTGCCGTAGCAACCCAGCTCCACGCGCATGTCGTCCGACATGAAAAACAAAACATTGAGCTTCTTGGCGGGTTTGGCGGAAGTAGTTTGCGCCAGCAAGGAACGCGGCAAAGAGGCGATGGCGGCGGCGCCGACAACCTGGCCGAGAAACTTCCGGCGCGTCACTTTCGAACCGGGTTTTTTTTGCGACCGAATCTTAGGGGTAAGTGGCGCATTCATGGCTTGGCATTAGTCCTCGGCCCGGTAGGTCGCAAGAAGATTTAGCTCAACCAAAACCCAATTCTTTCAAAGCGGCGCCCGCACCGGCGAGGTGGGTGGGATCCATCTCGGAATAATTGCGCGAGAGGATGACGCCGGTGGCGCCGCCTTGGAAGGCGCCGAGGACAGAGGCCTTGACGTTTTCGGGCGTGCAGTGGCTGGCCCCGGCGGGCACGGGCACGTCAATGTCGAGGCCGGGCCAGATTTGCACATTGGCGCCGGCACAGTCGTCGAGCGCGCGGCGGGTTTCGCGCTTAACATAATCGGCAGAGAGTCCGGTACGCGTGACCTGGTCGTAGGGGGCTTCCTGGTAATCGAGCATGTCGTAAAACACATCGAGCATTTCAGCGCGCGGGGCGTCACCAAAGACGTTCGCGCCCACGCTATCAGTAAAGCTGCGGATGCGGTCGCCCGCGCAATTGCTGTAGAGGACGGGCTTGATGTAGTCGGAGTATTTGGCCATCTCGGCATAATCCATCTCGGCGCGATGGAAGGGGCTGAAGGATAAATTATGCCACACGTGCCAGCCGACCTGGAGCGAAGGTTTGACGCTTTTCACTTTTTGGTAAATGGCGGCCATGACGTCGTTGCGGCTGTCAATCCAGAGTTTTTCCCACGCGAGAAGTTCGGGATAGTCGAGCAGCAGGCGCATGAAGGCGACAAAGTAGCCATCGCGCGGGCGCTGGGGGGAACGGGCGCGACCGGCGCGGACATATTTTTCGAGCGCGGCGAAACCGGCGCGGGCGCGATCGGCGTTGATGCCCTGTTTTTTGGCGCGGGCCAAACAGAATTCGCAAAAGCAGGTGGCCTGGCCCGGGTCGGCAGCCTGGCCGTTATGGTAAGCACCGAGGGCGTTGAAGAGCCCGCCTTGGCGTTCGGAGGACCACATGACGCCGTCAATGTCGTACGAGCGTGAATAATCTTCCATCAGGCCGAGCAGGTAGCCACGGTAGGCGGGATTGTTGCAGCACGGGCCGGAGGGATGGCGTTGGGTGCGGCGGCCCTGGAAATCCACTTCGTACAAATTCTGCCACGCGGGGATGGGCACGTGTTCGTTGTCCTCGAGAACCCAGGCAAAGGTTTTGATGCCGCGGGCCCGCGCGGCGGGAATGGTGCGGGCGAGGATGTCCATATCGCCGAGGTCGGGCGCGCGCATGTCGGCAAAGGTGAGGCTGGTGTCCTTATAATACTCCATATGCGGCATGGCGAAATTGCCGCCACGAAAATTTTGCGCCGGGAGGCCGGTGGTGCGGTTGACGTGCGTGTAAATGAAAGGAAAGAGCGCATTGACGCCGGCACGGGCCTTCATGTCATCGAGCATTTTTTCGAAATCGGGCTGCGCAAGGGCCGCGACGTTCATCTGGATGCCGATGGTGGGCGCGGGCTTGCCGACGGGGACGGCATCCGCCGCGTGAAGTTTGCTGGCGCGGGACAAGAGCGCAGCGGCGCCGAGCGCAGCAGCGCCTTTGAGGATATCGCGACGGTCAGGGGAAGAAGAAGACATGGGGCGAGGGGTTGGGGGGAAGTCCAAGTTAGTGAGCAAAGCGGACGAATTCGAGCGGAAAGCATGCCGCGTTTGCCATTGCCAGCAGGGCAACGGCAGATTTAGAAATCAGGTTCATCCCACCCTTGCCATGAAAAATACCCTGCTATTTTTATTCCTCTTTATGCCGGTAATTATGTCGGCGGCTGACGCCACTCCTGCGGTCGCTGCCGCCCCAACCAGCGCCACCACCACAACGGCGCTGCAAAATTTGCAAAGTTTCCGGCTCTGGACTGGCGATGCACCGCTGGCCCAAGGGCAGGAGGACATTGATATTCCTTCGATGCAGGCCTTTGTGCCCGCGGAAGGCAAAGCGACCGGCGCGGCCATGGTTATTTTTCCAGGTGGCGGCTACCAGCATCTTTCGATGGTGAACGAAGGCTCGACGATAGGAAAATGGCTGGCCGACAACGGCATCACGGCGTTTGTCGTGAAGTACCGCCTGGGCATGAAGTACCACCATCCGGCGGAAATGCTGGATGCGCAACGCGCGATACGCCTGGTGCGCACCTATGCGCCGACCTGGAGCCTGGATCCGCACCGCATTGGCGTCATTGGATTTTCCGCGGGCGGACACCTGGCCAGCACGGTGGCGACGCACTTTGATGCAGGAAAGCCGGATGCGGCGGATGTGATTGAGCGCGCGAGTTCGCGCCCTGACTTGCATATCCTGCTCTACCCAGTAATCACCTTCACCGACGAAGCCATCATGCACAAAGGGTCGCGCGATTTTTTGCTGGGGGCGAATCCGCCGGATGAGTTGAAATTGCTGTTGAGCAGTGAAAAACAGGTGACCACCGACACCCCGCCGGCGTTCATCGTGCACTCGGTCACCGACCGCACCGTGCCCATTGCGAATTCGGATGCCTATGTAGCCGCGTTGGAAAAAGCGAATGTGCCGGTGGTGTACCTGCGCGGGCCCTATGGCGGACACGGTTTTGGACTGACGGATGCGTGGAATGCCCAGTGCATCGCCTGGCTGCGGACAAGGAAATTTTGAGCAACGCGCCGGTAATTTCTATTCCACCGGCACCTCAAACCAAAAACGTGAACCGGCGCCGGGTTGGGAGGTGACGCCGATGTGTCCGCGTTGTGCATCCATCGCCAACTTGCAGAAAGCCAGACCAAGTCCACTGGAACGGCTGCGTACGTGCTCTTCCACCTGGAAAAACTTCTCGAAAATCGACTCTTGATGGGATGGTTCGATGCCGGGGCCGTTATCTGCCACCTCCACCCGCGCCCGGTCAGCGACCTGCTCGACCCGGATCAGGATTTGTCCATCAGTGGGTGAGGTAAAAGCGATGGCATTGCCGACGATGTTGGCCAGCACCCGGCTGAGCAAGCTGGAGTCGCACACGGCCATAAGAGAACACGTGGGCAGATCCAGCTTCAAGCCGCGTTGACCAAATAGAGGACGAAGAGGATCAACGGCGTTGCCCACCAACTGAGCAAGATCGTAAGGCGCGAGGTTTACGGACATTTTGCCCTGTTCCAAGCGATGGATGTCGAGCAGGAGATCAATTTGGTGAGCCAGCTTGTGGGAGGCTTCCAACGCCTTCGTAAGGTAATGCGCGGGTCGTTCTTCCAATTTTGTCCCGGCGGACATTTGCAGCAGTTGCAAAAAACCCTCCAGGCCCGCCAGCGGGGTGCGCAGGTCATGCACAATCATGTGCAGGAGGCTCTCCCGCATGTGTTGTTCGTGGCAAATGGAATGAAATTTTTCCGCCACTTCCCGATGGAGGTGATTAAGGCGGACGGCGTTGCGCACGCGCAGGAGCACATCGGGCATATCGACGGGCTTGGTCAAAAAGTCATTGGCGCCGGCCCGGATGCCGCGAAGGCGATCCTGCCGTTCGTCAAGCGCAGTCAGCAACAGAACCGGCACTGCGGCCGTGCGGGGATTGGTCTTCAATCGCTCACAAACCGCAAACCCGTCCAGGCCCGGCATCATAATATCGAGCAGAATAACGTCGGGGACTTCCACATCCACCGAGCGCAGCGCCGCAGCCCCATCCGTGACCGCGGTAACTTTGTGCCCATAGGCGCTAAGCCATTCAGAAAGGAGCGTACGGCAGACGTGGTCATCCTCCACCACTAAGACGCGGCCCGTCGCCACTGGAGCGGAAAGGTCTTTAGCCTGCAATAGTGGAGGGCGATGAAGATTTGAATCCATAGAAAACAATGCAGCGGAGTGAGGCTCGCGACGGCTTGCCAGGTTCGGCAAATTGAGCTAGCTAAATGTTCGCTTGATGTTGAAAAGCTTATCACGGTTAAGCTATTTCGCCAGAACAACTTAATAACTAATATTCCCTATTTTTGATGCGATGTATCCTTAGCCGCATTCTGCTGATAATAGCGCCTTGCCGTACCTTATCCTACTGGTACAATCCCTTGTTAGTCTCAGACATGCAAGACTATACTTTCGGGCGTTATTTTTGTTCATGGAACAGCGATGGGCTTCGTAAATAAAATCCCCTAATAATATGTCGTGTTTGACCAAAATTGCCCTCTGATTTTCCTGTAGATAAATTTCCCATGCCGGCTTCCAATTTTTCGTCTAATTCTTCGGGTCAGCCGGTTACGGGCGCTGTCTCCCAGCTGAAGGAGAAGCTGCGTCAGCTGCCGCACCGGCCGGGGGTGTATTTGATGAAGGACCGGTTTGGCTCGATTCTTTACGTAGGCAAGGCGAAGGATTTGAAGAAGCGGGCGTCGTCTTACTTTCAGCGCGGACGTCAGCACCAGATTACTCAGCCAAAAATTGCCGCCATGGTTTCACTCGTGCGCGACCTGGATTGGGTGGAGGTGAAGTCGGAAACGGAAGCGTTGCTGCTGGAAGGCAAACTCATCAAGGAGTGGCGGCCGAAGTACAATACGGACTTTGTGGACGACAAACGATTTCTCCTAGTGCGATTGGACGAGCAGGAAATGTTTCCGTCGTTTCGGTTCACGCGGTTGCGCCGGGAGGATGGTTCGCGGTATTTTGGACCGTTTGCGAACAGCGGCCAGTTGAGGCGCACGCTCGCGGAGATGCGGAAACAATTTGGCGTGCGGCTCGGCGATGCGCCCGCGCCAACACCGACGGAAGTCAGTGGAGTTCATAAACTTTATGATGACGTGCGCGCGGAAATTTACGGGCACCCGAACGAAGTAACCGCAGCGGATTATGCGGCACGGGTGCAGGCAGCGGTGGATTTTCTGGAGGGCAAAGCCAAGGTCTGGCGCGAGGAATTGTATGCGCAGATGCTGAAAGCCGCGGGAAATCGACAATTTGAGAAGGCGGCGCAATTGCGCGATTTGCTGGCGGCGGTAAAACTGACTACGGCGAATACGACTCGCGATAAACGATTTCTCCGGGGGAGCCCGATTAAAAATCCGCAGGCAGCGGAGGGGGCACGGCAGCTCGGAACCGCACTGGCATTGGTCGCGCCGCCGAAAACTTTGGAGTGTTTCGATATTTCGCACATCTCGGGCGAATTTGTCGTCGCGGCGATGGCGCGGTTTGTGGATGGGGCACCGGACAAAGGCGGGTACCGGCTGTTTCGTATTCGCGGGCCGATAAAAAATGATGACTATCGCGCGATGGAGGAAGTCGTGGGCCGGCGTTATGGGCGATTGAGTCGCGAGGAAAAGCCGTTTCCAGATTTACTGGTGATTGATGGCGGAAAGGGTCAGGTGCACGCGGCGCTGAAGGCTTTCTTGGTTTTGGAATTAACCCCTCCACCGATGATTGGCCTGGCGAAGCGCGAGGAGACGATTGTGTTTCCGGATGCGCGTGAGGGCTTGAAACTGCCCACGCACTCGCCCGCATTGCAACTGCTGCAACGCCTGCGGGATGAAGCGCACCGGTTTGCAAATACTTATAATGCGAAACTGCGTTCAAAAAAAATCAAAGAGAGCGTGCTCGACGACTTCTCGGGTCTGGGGGAAAAGCGCAAAGCGGCTTTGTTGGCGAAGTTTAAAAATATCGCGAGATTGCGGGCCGCGAGTGCGGAGGAACTGGCGGAAACACCGGGCATTGGTGCGAGCATGGCGGCGAGGCTGCGGGCGTATTTGGAAAAAGCGAGGTAAGTTTTCAGCGCGATAGTTTCTGCCGCGCGGGACTCCAGCAGGTGGTGCGACCGCCGATTTCGGCACGGGCCAGGGGCTTTTTGGTTTTGGGGCAAGTGCCGCCTTTTTCCCAGCGGTGGTTAAAAAGCCAGGTATCGGGAATATGGACATTGAGGTCGGGCGGTAGCTTTTTGCCCCGGCCGGCGATGACGCGGAGGGCGTCGCGGGTGACTTGTTGAATGGTAGCGTGCAGTTTTTTCGCTGTGGTTGGAGTGGCGCGGCCAGCGGGGAGCGCGGGGTGCAAAGCGGCGCGCCAGAGGATTTCGTCGGCCATCCAGTTGCCGATGCCTGGAAAATATTTTTGATTTAAGAGCACGGCTTTGAGCGGGGCGCGAGCATGGCGGGCGCAGACACTATGAATGAATTCTGGAGTGAAGCCTGGAGATAATATTTCAGCCGGAAGTTTACTGAGCCAAGGCGGGCGCTCTTTAGCTGAACCCAGCCAGGCGCGGACGCGGCCAAATTGGCGGGCGTCGTTAAAAACCAGCGTGTGTTTTGAAAAGCACAGAATAATAGCGTCGTGCTTTTGGGCCAAATATTTTGCGGGCACGACGCGGAGGTGGCCGGTCATGCCGAGGTGGATGCCCAGCCAGAGGGATTTGGCTTGGGCGGTTTTGAAAACAAACCACATTTGCTTCCCGTGCGTGCCGGAGTCGGTGAGCCTGGCCCCGGTGAGCAACTTGGCCAAAGCGGTTGGGCCAGCGGCCAAATCTTTGGCAAACAGGCGAAAGACCCGCGAACGCGGATTGATTTCGGCACTGTGGGCGGTTTGGCGGGCGGCGGCCTCCCACCAGCGGCGGCGAAAGAATTCGACCTCGGACAGTTCGGGCATGGGAGTGAGTTAATCAATAGCCGCCAAAATACGCAAAAAATATTGTACCCTTTGCGCGGCTTTGTGGCTATGGAGTTGAGTAATGAAACCGCCCTCCCTGCCCTATATTGATTGGGGCCGCACGGATTACCGCGAGGCGGTGGCGCGGCAGGCGGCGCTCGTGGAGGTCCGCAAGCTGGGCGCAGCAAAAGATCTGCTGGTGTTTACGGAGCACAACCCCGTCTTCACGCTTGGGGCGCGCCGGGGTGCGGAAAAAAATGTGCTGTGGGACGCCAAAGCGCTTAAGCAGCACGGGATCGAAGTCATAGACACCAATCGCGGCGGAGATGTGACCTACCATGGGCCGGGGCAAATTGTCGGCTACCCGATTGTAAGTTTGGAACCGCGAAAAGATTTGCATGAATACCTGCGGGTGCTCGAGCAGACGATTATAAATACCCTCGGATGTTTTGGGCTGGCGACGGCAAGACGACCGGGACAGACGGGGGTGTGGGCGGGAAAGAGAAAAATTGCGGCGCTGGGCGTGGCGGTGCGGTCATGGGTGGCGTGGCACGGGTTTGCGCTGAATGTGGATGACGACCTGGGGCCGTTCACGGGAATTATTCCTTGTGGATTGGGTCCGGAAGTGGGTGAAGTGACGTCGTTGGAGCGGGAACTGGGCAAAGAAAAGATGCCGACGAAGGAGGAAATGAAGAAAGTGCTGGCGGAGGAGTTTTGGGCGAATTTCAAAGAATATATATCCGTGAATGGGCCCGAAAAAAAGGCCAAGAAACAGCGTTAATATTTTCGTGCCTATTGGGGACTTTTTGTCGATAATCAGCCCCTCATGGATACTGCCCGCAAGCCCGACTGGCTTCGTGCCAAGCTGCCCGCCGGCCCGCGCTATCGCGAGACGCGCGAGTTGGTGGATCGCAACCAGTTGCACACCGTCTGCCAGTCGGCGCAATGCCCGAACATGGGCGAATGCTGGTCGCGCGGCACGGCGACGATTATGATTTTGGGGAATATCTGCACGCGCTCGTGCACGTTTTGTGCAGTGCAGACGGGACGGCCCACGGAACTCGACTTTGGCGAACCGGCGCGGGTAGCCGATGCGGTCGCGAAAATGGGCCTGCGCCATGCGGTTATTACTTCGGTGGCGCGCGATGATTTGACGGACGGCGGCGCAAGTGTGTGGGCGGCGACAATTCGAGCGGTGCGGCATCGCAACCCGAGCACAGCGATTGAAGTACTCATCCCTGATTTTCGCGGACAGATCGAACCGCTCGACACGGTGCTCGATGCGCGGCCGGATATTTTAAACCACAATTTGGAAACAGTGGAGCGGTTGCAGCGGCCAATTCGAAAAACGGCGCGCTATGACCGTACGCTGGACTTGCTGCGCCATGCAAAAGGCCGCGGGTTCGTGACCAAGTCCGGCATCATGCTCGGACTCGGCGAGGAGAAGGACGAAATCGCCCAGGCGCTGCGCGACTTGCGGAAAGTCGGCGTGGATATTTTGACGATTGGGCAGTATTTACAGCCATCACCGCAACATGCGCCGATTGCCCGCTGGGCGCCGCCGGAAGAATTTGCGCACTGGCGCGATTTTGGCGTCAAAGAGCTGGGCTTTGGCGTAGTGGAATCAGGGCCGCTGGTGCGGTCGTCGTATCACGCGGATGAGCAAAGTGCGCGGTATGGGGCGGAAAAAGAAGCGAGCGCGTAGATTTTTTTGTCCGGTTTATGAAAATCACCGGATTTATAATTTTCCTTTTGCTGCTGGCCGCACCCGTTCGCGCCGGGGTGACCAAGGATATCGAATACAGCAAGCCTGATGGCGAAAGCCTCAAGCTGGATGCTTCGGTGCCGGAGGGGACGGGGCCATTTCCCGCGGCAATACTCGTGCATGGCGGCGGATGGTCGGGTGGCGACAAGGCGACGGAGATTGACCCCATGTTTGCGCCGCTGACAAAGACGGGCATCGCGTGGTTTTCGATTAATTATCGACTGGCGCCGGCACATAAATATCCGGCGTGCGTGGAGGATGCCGAGGCCGCAGTGCGGTGGGTGAAGGCGCATGCGAAGGAATACAATATTGATCCGCAGAAAATTGTGCTCATCGGCGAATCAGCGGGCGGACATATCGTGGACGAGGTGGCGGTGCGCGCGACGAAGGACAAGCCGGACACGCGGGTGTTTGCGGTGGTGGCGTTTTACGCGCCATGCGACAACGTGGCGGATTCGGTTCGCCGGGGCGGTCCGAGCCTTTCGATGCAAAATCTGCTCGGCGTGCCCGCGGGGCCGATGGATGACAAAACCAAGAAGGCGCTGTTCGATATTTCGCCGCTGAATTTTGTACACAAGGATTTGCCACCGTACTTGCTCGTTCATGGCACGGCAGACAAGAGCGTGCCGCACGAACAATCGTTGCAATGGCAGGCGAAGTTGAAGGAGCTGGGGGTGCCGTGCGATTTGATTACGGTCAAAGACGGCCCCCATGTGATGGGCCGCTGGGAAACGATTGACCCGACTTACAAGGACAAGACCATGGCGTGGCTGGTGAAGACGCTGGGAATAGTTCAGGCCCCGGCACCCGCCGCGAAAAGTCCCATTGGAACTGCCCCATGAATACCCGCCGCGATTTTTTTAAATCAGCGGCCGCGCTGGGCCTGCTGAGTGCCACAGGGGCGCCGTTGTGCGCGGCGACGGAAAACGCGGCGGGGCCAGTGAGCGGAAGCGATGACCGCAAATATTGGGTTTCCCTGGTTGAAAAATTGGCGCAGCCGGTTTTGGGCAATTTGGCGAAGCGCGAGTTGAAGAAGACGATGCCGGTGGAGGAACTGCCCAGAACGGGAAGGGAAAAATATACGCACCTGGAGGCTTTTGGCCGGTTGCTGTGCGGACTGGCTCCGTGGCTGGCAGCGGAAGGGCTGGATGAGTTGGAGCGGCAAACCCAACAACGATTGCTGAAGTTGGCGCAGGAATCGCTCGATGCGGCGACGGATCCGGCGTCGCCGGATTTTATGAATTTCACCGACGGCGGCCAGCCCCTGGTGGACGCGGCGTTTCTGGCCCAAGGCATTTTGCGCGCACCGAACGTATTGTGGGCGCCATTGGATGCGCGGGTGCGAACGCAGGTTATGGCGGCGTTTAAATCATCGCGGAAAATTCCCACGCCGGATCGCAACAACTGGGTGCTGTTTGCGGCGACGATTGAAGCGGCCTTGTTGGAATTGGGCGAGCCGACCATCGAAGAACGGCTGGAAGCGTGCGTGCGCAAGATGCTCGGCTGGTATGTGGGCGATGGGGCGTATGGCGACGGAGAATTTTTTCATTTCGACTTTTACAACAGCTTTGTCATCCACCCGATGCTGCTCGATGTGCTGGCGACGCTGCAGCGGCACGATGCGCGCTTTCAAGCCGTCCATGCGGTGGTGCTGGAACGGGCGCGGCGGTTCGCGGAAATTCAAGAGCGCATGATTGCGCCAGATGGAACCTTTCCACTGCTCGGCCGTTCAACTGCGTATCGCTTTGGCGCATTTAATTTGCTGGCGCAAATTGCACTCCAGCGTGCGCTGCCGGAAAATGTGGCTCCAGCACAGGTGCGTTGCGCGCTCACCGCGGTCATTCGCAAAATGGCCGAGGCGCCAGGCACCTTTGATGGAAAAGGCTGGCTGCAAATCGGTTTTTGTGGCCACCAACTGGCGCTGGCGGAAAATTATATTTCCACCGGTAGTTTGTATTTGTGTGCAACCGGGCTGCTGCCGCTGGGCTTACCGCCGAGTGACGCATTTTGGAGCGATCCGGCTGCGCGCTGGACTTCGCAAAAGGTTTGGGCGGGCGAAGCGCTGCCCGCCAACCATGCCCTCACTGATGTGCGGACGGTGGAAGTGCCGACACTGGTGCGGGTGTAGCGCATCTCGAGACCATCGTTGCAACGTCGCAGAATACTACTTGCTGGCAATTGTTTTACGGTTAATCTCACTGTAAAAGATATAGCCTACAAGCCCCATATGATGACGTCACGCGCCATTCCTTATTTCCGGCCCCTGTTTTCGGCGTTTGCTCTCGGTCTTTCTCTATTTTCGCCCGGTCGGATTGCGGCTCAAAATAACTCGCCGCATATCGAAACCGTTTCGATTGACAGTGCCATACAATATTCGATTACACGAGCGGCCACCGGACCGCTTTGGTTTGAATTTGAACATGGAGGCAACCCGGGATCCCTCCAGACCCTCAATCTCACTTATACCATTGATGGAGGCCTGCCTCAACCCATTCAGGGTCTGAACGACAGCTCAAACTCGATCGATTTTGAATTATTTGACAACACCTCACAAGTGGTGCATGTCGGCTCCATCGTAACGCTGGGGCCAGGCAACCTCACCGGCAGTTTTATTGGCAATAATGATATTCTGTTGTCCAACGCCGCAAATAATAGTTTTCCGGCAAGTTATGTGGGCGCGGCCAATGGCACGCCTTATAGCGGCCTTGGCGTGGCTATTGTGCCAGAACCTGGAACATACGCTTTGATTTTTGGGCCCATTCTTCTACTGGCGGCGAGTTTTTTCGGGAAGCGTAGAATATTGTAGTCGCGTTTATCTTCCGACCCTACAAGGCCGCATCTCGCAACTGGACTGGCCCTGGACTTCGTGACGTCGCTCCTTTAAGGTGAATTCAGTGCGTTTTTTGCAACCGAGTGGATGTTTCGCACAACGTTGCGTCGGCACCTTCGTTTACACCCAGTCTTGCCAGTCGTGGTCGTGGGGCTATGATGGGCCGCTTTACCCGCCATGTACTCGCGCCTGCGTTCTCTTTTGTTTTTTCAGGAAAGCGGTCTCATCCTGGTGATTATCGGGCTGGGCATAATTTTGGCGATATTTGGCGGGACGGTGCCGAAGCGGGTGGTGCAGACCCTGCCCAACGGAGATATTGTACCGGTGATGACCAAAAACGCGCAGGGCGAGGATGTACCGCTGGTGGTAACCCGCAATAAATTTTTTAATCCGCAGAACCTGGCGCAACTGGCGAAAGATTCGAGTTTCATCGGCATCATGGCGGTGGGGATGGCGATGGTAATCATTTCCGGCGGGATTGATTTGTCGGTGGGCTGCGTATTTGCACTGGCGGCAGTACTGTCAGCCAACGTGCTGCACTATTACGGGCCAACCGGCGCGGGCAGTGCGTCACCGGGCCTGGGGCTGGCGCTGGGGATTGCGACGTGTCTCGGCGTGGCGGTGGTGTGTGGATTGATTAACGGAGCGCTGGTGGTGGCGCTGCGGGTGCATCCATTTATTATCACGCTGGGCACCATGACGATTTTCCGCGGGATTGCTTTCGTTGTCACGGGCGGGCAGTCGGTGACGGACTTTCCGCCGATGTTGCAGAACGTGATTAAGCACGAAACTGGGGAAGAATTATTTTTGGTGCCTTCGCTGGTGATGCTGGCGGGGATGGTGCTGGGATGGATTTATCTGCAACGGCTGGCGGCGGGGCGGCGAGTGTATGCGGTGGGCGGCAACGAACTGGCGGCGCGCTTCAGCGGCATCCGCGTCGAAAAAGTGAAACTGGCCGTGTACGCGATTTCGGCTTTTTGCGCGGGACTGGCGGCATTGTTGTCGCTCGGTTATTATGGTTCCGGCTCTTCTGGCGATGCGGATGGTTACGAACTGGATGTCGTGGCGGCGGCGGTGATCGGCGGGGCGAGTTTGTCCGGCGGACGCGGGTCGGCCCTGGGCGCGATGCTGGGCGCAGTGGTTTTAAAGATGATCAGCAGCGGCATTATTTTGCTCGGCATTGATCAGAGCTACAGCAAGGTCATCATTGGCGCGGCGGTCATCATCGCCGTGGTGATGGACAAGCTGAACACCTGGCTGACGCAGCGGCGGTTGGCGCGCGCAGCGGGTTGACCTCTGCCGTTTTTTGCGTTTTATTCCATCCTCCCCACTCTCTTTTTACCCTATGAAAAAATCCCTCATTCTCGCCGCGGCTTTGGCTGCGATGACGTTGTCCCTCGGCGCCGCTGACCAGTCGGCTGCGCCCAAATCGCTGACCTTTGGTCTCGTGGCCAAGTCGCAAAGCAACCCAGTCTTTCAAGCCGCGCGGCGCGGCGCCGAAGCTGCGGCCGTGGATCTTGGCAAAAAATATGGCATTGCCATCAAAATTGACTGGCGCACGCCGAATGACGAAAACGCGCAACAGCAGGCGGACAACATCGAGCAACTCGTACTCGCCGGGGCCAATGGCATCGCGGTGAGTTGCTCGGATGCGAACAAAGTAACCGACTCGATCAACCGTGCGGTGAAGAACGGCGTGCCGGTGGTGACGTTTGACTCGGATGCACCGTTGAGCAACCGTTTTGCGACGTATGGCACGGCGGACTATGAATGCGGCGTGCAAATCATGGATGAGCTGGGCAAGGAAATGGGCGGCAAGGGCGTAGTGGCCATCCTGGCCGGCAATCAGAATGCGCCGAACTTGCAAACGCGCGCCAAGGCCGTGCGCGAGGAAGCGGCGAAGAAATTTCCCGATATCAAAATTCTCGACACCTATTATCACAAAGAGACGGCCGCCGATGCCGCCGCGAAGGTCGAGCAGGTGATGGAAGCGAACCCGCAAATCACCGGTTGGGCGATGATTGGCGGCTGGCCGCTGTTTACCAAGAATGCACTGAAGTGGGCGCCCGGCACCGTGAAATGCGTCGCGGTGGACGCCCTGCGCCCGCAGCTTTCGTATGTTGAGGATGGCCACGTGAATTTGCTGCTCGCGCAACAGTGTTATATGTGGGGTTACGAGTCGGTCACGCTGTTGGTGGACAAAATCGTGAACCACAAATCACCCGACAAGGTGTTCGTGCCCAGCCCGCTTATTCCCGTCACCAAAGACACGCTCGCCGATTACAAGAAGAAGTTAGACGTGTGGATGCCGGAATAATTGCTTGGCGTTCCTCGAATACCATCAGGTCACGAAGCGTTTTCCGGGCGTGCTGGCGCTGGACGGCGTCAGCGTGGCTATCGAACGCGGGGCGTGTCATGCGCTCGTCGGCGAAAATGGCGCGGGCAAAAGCACGCTGGGCAAAATCCTCGCCGGGGTTTACCAGGCGGATGGAGGTGAGCTGCGCCTCGACGGCAAAGTCATCCACCCGGCGAATCCCCATGCAGCCCGGCAGCTCGGCATCGCCATGGTGCACCAGGAGCTGGCTTTTTGCCCGAACTTGAGCGTGGAGGAAAACCTGTGTCTGGGCGATCAACCGCGCGGGGCGCTGGGCTGGGTCAAACGGCGTGAATTGCGCGCCCGGGCGCGGGCCATGCTCGCGGAAATTGGGACGGAGATTGACCCGGCGGCGATCATCGGCACGCTCTCGACAGGACGGGAACAACTGGTGCAAATTGCGGCGGCAGTCGGCACTGGAGCGCAGGTGATCGTCATGGATGAACCGACCAGTTCGCTTTCGCTGGGGGAAACAAGGGAGTTATTTCGTCTGGTGCATGAACTGAAAAAGCGCGGCATCACGCTGATTTATGTGTCGCACCGATTGGAGGAAATTTTTGAGTTATGCGATGCGGTGACGGTGTTGCGTGACGGCCACCACGTATCCACCGAGCCGATTGGGGCAACGAATCCCGCGCGGATTGTTCATCAGATGATTGGTCGCGAATTGCTGGTGCGCGAACCGGCGCATTTGAAGAAAGCGGCGGGCGCGGAATTGCTGAAAGTGGAAAATTTGACATCGCCAGGAAAATTTAACGGCATCGGGTTTTCCGTGCGCGCGGGGGAGATCGTGGGGCTGGCGGGGTTGGTCGGCGCCGGACGCAGTGAAGTGGCGCAGGCCATTTTCGGCCTCGACCCGAAGGCGACCGGACGAGTGACGTTGCACGGCAAAATAATGCCACCGGGGTCCATCCATGCCGTGCTGGGTGCGAAATTCGGCCTGGTGCCGGAAGACCGCAAGCGACAGGGTCTGGTGCTGGGGATGAACTGCCGGGAAAATACGTCGCTAGCTGCGTTGCCGCGGCTCACCCGATTGGGCTGGGTGCAACGCAAAGCGGAACGCGAAATGGCGCAAAGCTATTCCCAACGTTTGTGGGTGAAAACGCCTTCGCTGGAAACCGCCGTGGCAAGCCTGAGCGGTGGCAACCAGCAGAAAATCGCGCTGGCGAAATGGCTGGCGCGGGAGTGCGACGTGCTGGTGGTGGACGAGCCGACGCGCGGCATTGACGTGGGGGCAAAAGCGGAAATTTACCAGTTGCTCGACGAACTCGCGGGTGAGGGCAAGGCGCTGCTGGTGATTTCGTCGGAGCTGCCGGAATTAATTGGGTTGTGCGGACGGATATTGGTGATGCGAGAAGGCAAACTGGCGGGGGAACTGACACGGACGCAATTTAGCGAGGCGGCGTTGATGGGCCTGATGGCCGGAGTGGCGGAAACGGTGCGCAACTAAAACGAGCCGCGGTATTTGAAATTCGGGATGGACTAGGGTGAGGTGACAGCTATACGAGTTAACCTTCCCGCAAAGGAAGATTATGATTCATGAAATGAGCGTCTCCGCGCTGATGAGAAGCGGGCATCATGCCATCATCCAATGGATTCAGGGCCACTTTGATGAGCCGCTGCTCATTCTCAACGATGTGCCGCCGGGGACGAATCCGTTTGTGGCCTCGCGGGGCAACCCGGCCACTTATGCCGATCGCTGCGGAAATATCCAGAGCCGGAAGGGCGTGATTTATAACTACGAAGACCGGGATTTAAATTTAATTTTTAGCGCGGAATTTCTTAAATTGAAGCATTTGTATCTGGGGCGCTCCAAACATAATTATAATTTAATCGTCATCCGCGACCCGCGGAACTGCTTTGCCTCGCGGCTGGAATGGCTGGACAAGCTCGAGTCGCCCACCATTCCTCATCCCCGAAATGTGGAGGGCAGAAAAATGCTGGCGGAGCGGTGGAAGCAATACGCCAAAGAATATTTGGGGATTACCCAAATTATTCCGAACAAGATTCCCGTCAGTTATGACCAGTGGTTTTTGGATGAAGACTACCGTCGGCAGATCTCCGCGAAACTAGGGTTGGAATTCAACGACCGGCATAAAGACAAGCTGGCAACCCAGGGAAAGAGTTCGTTTGACGAGTTTAAGTTTTTGAAGAACGCCGGGGAAATGAAGGTGCTGGACCGCTGGCAAAAGTTTAAGGACGATCCCCTTTACGTGGAGTTGATGGCTGATAAGGAATTGGTCGGGCTGGCAGAATCCATTTTTGGGAAGATTAATTAGCCGACGGCTCATTACCCAAGATATTGTTTTTCAGTCATTTATAGCAATGCCGACGGGGCATTGCCTAGAGATTTACTAAGCCGAGATTAGCCCTGACAAGGCGGGCCAAGGCGGTGTAGGATTAGAGTTAATGCCGACTGCCAATGTTGTGGGTGCGCCAACTGAGGCGGCCCAATCTCGTCCCGTGTATCAACTGAATTTCAGCGATCAGGCTCTGGCCGAACTCAAAAAACTGCCCAAGCTGGCCCAGCTGGGTCTGATGGAAGCGATGAGTCTCATCCATCCGGAAGAACTGGCGCGAGGGACGGAGCACATGGGGAAATTTTCCCGCGACGGAAAAACCTACTATCGGTTGCGGACGGGGGAGTTCCGGATCTATTTCGAGGCCACGGGGGAGTCGCTGTTCATGCACTACATCCTGCACAAACATTCGATGGCGGATTTTGAATTTCGTTTTAAACTGCCCTTTTCGGAAAAGCCGTAAAAGCACCAGTTTGATCATTTTGGAAGTAATTGGCGTACTGTGAGAAGTGGATGAAACGGCAGAAAAGGTCTTCCACGCGGGTTTGACAATACGGGGGATTGACCATTGAATGATAGCGTTCGTTAGCCCTTGCGGTTTTAAGAGAGCCGTCGGGCTGTTTTTCATTGGTATTCGCCATGCACATCCTGCCCAAACCGCCGCCGGAAGATGACAGCCTGCCTTTGCCGGGGGGGGCAAAATACAAGACGCCGGAAGAGGCGGCACGCATCTATTTTCTGCCCAATCTATTCACGGCGGGAAATCTGTTTTTTGGGTTTGCGGCCATAATTCGCTGCATTCAAGCCCGGTATGTGGTGCCGGATGAGCAGGTGAACAGTTTTTACACGGATGCGGTGTGGTGTATTTTGCTGGCGGCTTTTTGCGACGCGCTGGATGGGCGCCTGGCCCGGCTGGGCGGGCGGGAATCGCTGTTTGGCAAAGAATTCGATTCCATCGCGGACACGGTTTCCTTCGGCGTGGCGCCGGCCTTGATGGTGTTTTTTCTCATTTTGGGGCCCACGGCGGAAAAATATTTCGTGTCGGTGTTATCCTTAATCCTCGGGCCTTCGGCGGAAAAATATGCGGATTCATTTCAGCAGATTGGCTGGATTGTGGGGTTCGTTTACCTGCTATGCGTGGGGGTACGGCTTGCGCGGTTTAATGTGTTGACCAATCCATTGCTGGTGGGTGGCAAAGCGGCAGAATCCAAAGATTTCATGGGCCTGCCCTCACCGGCGGCGGCAGGGTTTGTGGCGTCGCTAGTGCTGGCGATGTTACACCTGGATTTTACCAAAGAGACCATCCAGCAATCTTCCATTTTGTTGCTGCCACTACTGTTGTTGGTGGCGCTCTTGATGGTGAGCAACATTCCCTACCCCAGCTTCAAGCACGTGGACTGGCAGATGCAGACCAAGGCCCGGCCCTTCATTTTGGTGATTATTGCCATGGCCATAGCCTACCGCTTGAGGGAGTTTTCTTTCGCGATATTCTTCCTTTGTTACATTTTTTATGGCTTAGGCCGTTATGTGCGGCGGGCCTGGCGGAAAAAGTACCCTAGCGCGGCCGATTTGGCCTCGCCGGAACCGGAAGATGAAGACGCTTTCTGATGGTGAAGAACTTTGCGCACAACCGCCGCATAACCTCGAAATTCCCAACCACCCCGGTTCGGGCACAGAGTTTTACACTGGCGGCAACTACGCAAAATCTTGGTAACAGGCACTTTTTGCAGTTGTCACGATACTGACAGCCTATAATAAGAGGATAGATAATAAATACCTTCTCTATACTATCATCTTCTTGTGATTCTGGATTGCCTGTTTTCCTTTTGACCTGCTTACTTTGCCCCAATGAAATTCAAGATTAATCGCGACCATTTTGCCACCGGATTGCAGCAGGTGCTCAATGTTGTCGGCACGCGCGCCACGATGCCCATTTTGAGCAATGTGCTCTTGCAGGCAGAGGACGGCGGCATCGCCCTAACGACGACAAACTTGGATCTCGGCATCCGGTGCCGCATCAAGGCGGAGGTTTCCCAGCCGGGAGCGCTGACCCTGCCGGTACGCAAGCTGGCGGAAATTGTCAAGGCGCTGCCAAATTTGGAAGTATCGCTCGAAAGCACCCCCGGACACCAAGCGAAAATTTCTTCGGGTGGTTCTCTTTTTCGGATCATGGGCATCGGCAAAGAGGAGTTTCCGCAACTGCCTTCATTTGCCGACAAGCACAAATTCAAACTGCCGCAGGCGGATGTGGCCCGGATGCTGAAAAGCGTTTCCTACGCCCAGTCTTCCGATGAAAACCGGTACATTTTGAACGGCGTTTATTTCAATTTTGCCGACGGAAAAGTGACTTTGGTGGCGACGGACGGACGCCGTCTGGCCCTCGTCAGTCATGATGTGCAAGTCACGGAAGCCAACGCGGGCAGCCTGATTTTACCCGCCAAAACCGTGGCGGAATTGCAGCGGCTGCTGGGTCACGGAGAAAATGCGCAAATCACATTTAATGATCGCCAGGCGGCGTTTGAAATCGAAATGGGTGAAGCGGCGGCGGCCAACGGCTTGATTGAAAATATTTATTTGGTGTCCAAAATTGTTGAAGGCAACTATCCGAATTATCGCCAAGTCATTCCCAAGGAAACCGAGCACCGGATTAAAATCGAACGCGAGCTTCTGGCGGAATGTGTGCAGCGCGCCGCCCTCGTCACCAGCGACAAAAATAATTCCGTGCGGTTGAAAGCGACCAAAAATCTGCTCGAAATTTCCGCGCAAAGCCCGGAATTTGGCGAATCGCACGAAACGATGGCGATCGCTTATGCCGGCGCCGAAGTGCAAATTGCCTTCAATCCGCAATTCCTGCTCGACCCGCTGCGGGCGCTGAGCCACGACGAAGTCTTTTTTGAATTCAAAGATGAATTGAGCCCCGGCTTGTTCAAAACATTGGACAGTTTCCTCTGCGTGATCATGCCCTTGCGGCTGAATTAGGCTTTCAACCCAAACGTTTTCGCTCACCGCCCATGGACTTAGCGGCTGACACCATGCATGCGCTTGACGCGCTCGTCGTCATATCCGGCGGATTGCTGGGGCTCTATGCCGGCTTGACCTACTTGCAGCAATCGCTGGCGTCGCCGGTGCTGACCATTCTCTGCCATTGGCTGCGGTGGACGTTGTTTGCCTGCTTCCTGACCCTGGCCGCGAAGGTGATTTTTGACTCGGAAAGTCCGGAATGGTTGTGGCTGGCAACCGGATTTTTGCTCTGGCCGATGCTGGAAACAATGTACACTTGGCTGGCCATCCGCGCATTGAGTCATAGCACGCTGCCGCTGTTTCCGTCATTCAAAATAAACCGGGAAGGGGATGCATGGCCCAACCAGAGCCGTTTTATTTCGCTGCGGGAATGGCTGCGCGAGGAGAAATTTCAGCATGTCCAGTCGCTCAAGGCCGATCTGGTGGACGGCCAGATATTGCGCGTGTCGGTGTTTAATGACGCCGAGGCGAACATCCGTCTGCAGGTGATGTTTCTGCCCCAGCGCACGGGCAATGTTTCGCTTTGCGCGGTCTTTTCCTCGCTCACGCAATCCGGCACCCGGCTGGTGACGGATAATATTTATCTGCCTTTCGGCGGCTTTTATCCGGAGAATTGGGAAGTCGAGCGCCATCCTTGGATCCGCTCGACCGAGGCATTGATGTGCCGGCACCTGAAGCGCCTGGCGGGTCGGCCCGAGCATTTGACGCCATTTATTGACGAACCGATCAATGATTTGAACCAGCAGCAAAAAGTCATTGAGCGCACCAACACGGAGCTGGGATTCCTGCTGCCGCGCAGCCAGCACGAGGAGCATGGGATACTGACCTGGGAGGGCCGGTACCGGGTTTGGAAGGAAGCGTGGCTGCTGAGCTATTTTGGCCTGCCGAGGCGGTATTAAATTGGGCTGGAAAAGGCTTGGTACCTTTGCCCTTGCCAATCCGCCGCTACCTTGCACGCTAATGTACTATGAGTGATCGCGAATTACTGCCAGTCCGCTTCGATGATGACGACGACGAAGAGGAAACGCCAAGTCCGGCCCCGGGCAAGCCAGACGAGGGCAAACATGCGCCGTTGGGCGCGCTGATCCAGCGCAAGTTCCTCGAGCAGCGCAAAGTGACGCTATGGGGCGAGGTCAACGACCGCACCTGCCGCGAAGTGTCGGAAAAATTTCTGTATCTTGAGGCGGTGGATCCGGGCAAGGACATCACGCTTTATTTGAACAGCCCGGGTGGTTCCATTACCGCAGGCATGGCGCTGTTTGACACACTGAAGCTCATCACGTCGCCGTTGACCGTGGTGGTCACCGGCATGGCGGCGAGCATGGGGTCTATTTTGCTTTGTGCGGCCCCGAAGGGGCGCCGGCTGCTCTACCCGCATGCGCGGGTACTCATCCACCAGCCGCTCATCATGGGGCGCATCGTGGCGCCGGCAGTGGACATCAACATCCAGGCACAGGAGATGGAAAAAATCCGCGAGGAATTGAACAAGATTCTCGCCGATGCCTCGGGCCAGCCGCTGGAAAAGATTCGCCGCGACTCCGACCGCGATTTCTACCTCAACGCCAAAGAGGCGATTGAATATGGTCTGGCGGACCGGATTATCGACAAACTTTAAAACGAGCCGTTGCCGCCGAGGCCCTGCAAGGCGTTCATGCCGCCCATCATGAGGCCGATGGCCATGTAAACGAGCGCCAAAAGCCCGAGGCCGAGAGTCATGAAAAAGCCAATGGTGAAGGAGCGGCGAATTTTTTCCAGGGCTTGCTGCAAGTCGTGCTCGGATCCGGTGTAAACGGCTTGCTTGGCTTGATTGGCGGCGCCCCAAAGATTGATGCCCTGCCAAAGAGGCAGCCACGCAATGATAATGGGAATAATCATCACGCAAAGGCCCGCGGTCAAAAGGAACATCAGCAACGCCAGCAATTTCATCCAGACGCCACCGGCGGCCACAATGGCGGCCAAGCGTTTGGTTTGGGCAGAGGTTTCGGTGTCTTCTGCGCTTTGAGCTTGGGTAAAGAAGCGTGGTTGCGGGGCGCTAGCGGGAAACGGGGCTTGGACGACTGGTGAGGCGGTAAGTTCGGAAACAGTGCCAAAGGCGACATAGCCAACAGCATCGGTGGCGCGGATTTGGGTTTGCGCGTTAGCGCGACCTTCGACGGCCCACTGGCGGAGTTGCTCCGCGCTAACCGGGCCGTATTCCTTGCCGTCGCCGCCCAACATATAGTAGTTCGCCATGGTTGTTTCGGGACAACCATTTGACCGGCCGTTAGCACCACTGGCAAGGAGAAAGCGGAAAGGGCTCAGACTGGAGGCGGAGCGACTTTGAGAATGCGTGCGGTGATTTCGGCCACGGGGAGGGTGGCCAGTTCGCGCGGGGAGACGCGGTTGGGGTGTGTCCAGGGCAGGTTGCGCAGGGGCTCGCTGAGAACGAGGGCGCGGTTGGCAGCGACGTCGTCAATGCGGTCCACGGGGGTGAAATATGGTACACCACGAAGAACGTCAGGACGCTCACGAACGAGCTTTAAAATCGCGAGCACGGCTTCGGCAAAACGATCGAGCTCGGCCTTGGTGTAACTTTCGGTTGGCTCGACCATCAGGCCAAAGGCTTCGGGCCAGGCGACGGTGGGCGCGTGGAAGCCAAAGTCCAAAAACAATTTGCCGACGCGGGGAATGACTGCGGCGGGAGGAACGCCGGCCTTTGAGACGCGTGCAAAATCCTCGGG
>Ga0206925_1052_pt1 | contig 25882 bp, 25 predicted proteins | sample Alteio_BWOrgHeat_62_FD_152944 | JGI IMG/M metagenome (GOLD analysis project Ga0206925, IMG submission 152944) | Enriched cells from forest soil in Barre Woods Harvard Forest LTER site, Petersham, Massachusetts, United States -... | ecosystem: Environmental > Terrestrial > Soil > Temperate forest >...
CCTCTTCGTCGTTGATATCGAACTTGTTCGTGCCCGTCGGCGTCCAGGTAAGAGTTTTCGCATCGAGCAGAGCTTCCTCTTTGGTGCAGCAATTGGCCTGCATATAGGTGCCGTCGGCTAAAATCACGCTCTGCGCATCGCCGATCGTCTTCGGGTGTTGTGGACTGAACCCTGTGAAGAACGCCGGAGGAGCAATGGGCGTCCAGGTGTTGGCGATAGGATCGTAAATCGAGCCCTGCGGTGTCCAGGTGGGAATCAGCTGAGTCTGGTCGGCATTCAATAGGTATTCGCCGCCTTCAATGATCAGACGGCCATCGGGCAACACCGCTGATGAATGGTAGAGTGGGCTGTAAGTGGCTGGCAGCGAAGCCACCTGCGACCATGTTCCGTTAACGTAGCTTCCGAATTTGTCCGGCGTCAACTTCCACCAGTCTGGGAAACCGGCGTCTTGTATTAAAACGCTGCCGTCGGTGAGAAGAATTGGAACCGAAGCCCCATCGAGCAAAAAGTTAGGCTGGTTCGTCAGCGGAGTCCACGGGGAAGAACTCGTCGAGGCAGCGGCTTTCACCTCGGGATGCACTTCAGCGGCCGCTGGTGTTTCTGACTTCGCTACGCGTTGAGCCTGGGCACTGTTCGTGATGCCGATCGAATGTGGAATCGGTTTCAGTTTCTGTGCAGCGGTGAATTGTGGCGAAAAGGTCAAGAACGTCATAGCCAAACCGACGAGGAACACCAAGCGACGGATAGACATAGCGTGCGTCTCCTTTTTCAATCGACTTGCCCTAATTTCCGATCAGGTTGTTGTTGTCCGATGGGAGAACGAACTACGTAGTGAGGACAGTGTACTTTTACGCTAATGATTCGAAGCATGTCAATATGAATCTTGGTAACTTAGAATCCCTCGAAAATTGAGTTTCATCAGAATTCTGCGAGAGAACTTTCTCGACATATATCCGGACAAAACGTCCCAATTCAATCTCGCATGGTTCACGCGGCAATCGGAACTAGGATATTTCCAGATAACTGTTGGAGAACAGGAATTATCACTACCTATCTCAGTGTGAGATAGGCGGCGGTAAGAGGATTTCTACTGCTTGGGTCGACATCTGATTCAAGTCATTGGTTAGATGCATAGGCAGGAATCCGTCACTCGGCTTGCCCTGATACCATTTTGGTGGCGGCACGGTGATGTTGCCGAAAGTTTGCGTCCACCTGTTCTCCACACCGAGCGCCATCGCATAAGGCAGGTACTTCTCGAAAAGCTCCGGCGTCTTTTCGAGACGCTCGATCTGATCCTTCTCGACGCGAACAAGGAACTCGCGAAACCCTAACACTTTTGCGAGTATCTGCATTCCCACCCGAGTTCGTGCCGGCAGGAAGAAGCCGAATCCGAGGACAATCGCGCCTGTGGACGCGCCGATTCCAATCAGCGTGAACGGCTGCATCTTGGTCATCGACGCTAGAAACCCTCCTGCGACGGCCATCACGAGTCCGAGGAAGGCTCCAGAAACTCCAAAGTTAATCCGTATCCTGTCGGGACGACTCGCATAATAGCCCTCGGCCATAAGCCTGTCGAAGATCGCGTTCCGAATTCTGGGTAGACGCATTGAGAACTGTTGCTGCTGTAGGTCCGACAAGGCTACAGACTGCAAAACGCCATCGCCGGCCCCTGACAGGGCCTGATACTGGTCAGACGCTTCCTTCGCTTTCGCCTCGACACGGGAAAGCGTAGAGGAAAGCATCTTGTTCCCGATGGAGTCAGCCATCTTATTCCCGGAAGCCACATGTGCCTGCTCCAACTCTTTCACGGCCAGCGACAGCATGAGCAAAGGGTTGGTCGACATGAAAATGCTCGTCATCACTTCGCGCTCGTGCGGCTTCAGCTTACCCAATTCGGTTAGAGGCTTCGTCAGATGAAAGATGTAGTCCGTGTGACCTCCTGTCGCCTCGAACATTACTTTCTGCTCGATCGTGAGATAGCCCTGAACCGACAGGTCCGTCATCGTCGCCGTGATGCAGCGCAAGTCGATCGCGTTGTCCACCAGCGCCCCACACTCACCTGGCGTGAGATTATTCGGGGGCTCGTATTGAACGCTTATGGACCCCTGCTGCGGATCGGCTCGCGTCCAAGCGAGCCAAAACATGTAGACCGCGACGCTTATTGGAGTGGCGAGGAAGAGAATGAGAAGCAGCTCCGACACACCTGGATTGCCAGCCATCGGATCCTTCTCTGCGGAGAGTGGCCGAATGTTATTCCGTTATGCGTACACTCGCAAGACAAACTGGAAGGACGGCGTCTTGCACGCACGCCCCTGAGTTTTCACTGTTCCAAGGTCGGTCCAATATTGTTAGTAGGAAATTGGCGTTCCCACATAGATGTCGAGAACATCTCTAACGAAGTCGGCTCCGTCAAGAATGTTTCGTCTCAGTTTTTTGTTTTCCTAAGCACACCCGTGTATCTGCGCAGTTGCGGGTTTGGTTGATTGCTCTCTCGCCTTTCTGCTTCCTTCCGTTTCACGTTCACCCGACCGGCTCGGCCCATTCCCTTCATCGTTTCGGTGTTGCCCACCGGACATCTCTTTGGTCCTTGCTGACCATGATGAGTTCTTCGAACTCCCCGCACCTCGGGGAGGCGGGTCGCCTATTCAGGGATTCGATCACTGCTATGCAGGATCATGTTCTCAAGCAGGCATTCCCGCATGGGCACCACCGTGCTTCTGTCGCAACTGACCGCGGCGACAGAACTCTTGATAATCGATCTGGTCACGCAGCAGGATCCAGAGCCGGATCCCCAGCTTTCGTGCGGCTGCTACTTTCGCCTTCCCCAGCCCTTTCTGCACCAGCTTGTGCTGATAAAAACGCTGCAACTCCGCATCCTTGCGAACCGCATGCCCCACCGCTTCGCACCACAGAAAACGTAGCAGCGGATTCCCTTGTTTGCTCAAACCGCCCAATCGCTGCCGCCCTCCGCTGGAGTGTTCGCTGGGAATCAGTCCCACATAGCTGGCTACCGCTTTTCCATCCAAGAATCGCTTCGGCTCACCCAAAAAGGTTTCCGTCGCCAGAGCTGTAATCGGTCCCACTCCCGGATGAGTCATCAGCCGCCGTGCCTGAGGGCGCTGCCAAGCCAACTCTTCTACCTTTTGGTTTAAGTCGGCGATCTGTTGCTCGAGCTGCTGATACAGCGATTGCAATGCGGTCCGCCGTTCGGCGTATAGCGAGTGAGTGACAATGAGGAGATCGCGTGCTGGCCCATCTTGCTCCACAGCGAAGAGCCTCGCCGCAATCCCTGGCTGAGGGCGATCGCTTGCAAGGCGTTCTGCACGCGGGTTCGGATGCGTACCCACTGATGTCGATAGAGGATCAGTGAGCGCACATCCCGTTGTTCACGGGAGGGCATCCAGATCGAAGGAAAGCGATTTTCAACCAGCAACTGCAACACCAGCGCGGCATCTCTTCGATCGTGCTTTTGTTTCCGCGGTTCAGCCGCGCGGATCTTTGCTGGATGGCCCACCTGGCAGTCGATCCCCAACTCCTCCATCAACGCCAGGAACCACTGCATCGAACCGGTGGCTTCGATCCCCACACGAGTCGGTCCAGCAAGAGTCGAGTAAAACTCTCGCACCGAATCGCCTTCGTGCTGCAGAGTCTTCTCGACAATCTCTCCCGTTTCGACGTTCAACATCGCAACCGTCTGTTGTCGCGTATGTAAGTCCACGCCTATAATCTGCATCTCGGCCTCCTCGGTTCCGAGCTTTGCCGGGTGATCACCGCAAAGTTTACTCGAACCGTTCGGAGGCCGACTTCGTTATGCCATCAGGGATTATCACTAGCTATCTCAGTCTGAGATAGATGGTGGGAAGAGGATTTCTCAACGTTTGTCTCAGGCTTGTTAAGGTTTGCGTGACTCTTGATCAACTCGCGTCACAAAGAGATCAAGAGCGACGCATCCCAAGAAGACGAGTCCGGAGCAAATCGCGGCGGGGAGAACTGCTCCTGCGTGACCTGCAAGGAAAGCTTCCAAGGTTGCGCCCAGAAGCCAGATCTGAACAATTAGAAGGATGAAAATGAGTGCCATAGCGCCATCGATTGCCACGAGTCCTCTTCGCTGCTGGTAACGTTCGAGCTTGGCCATATCAGCTTCCCTTTAGGCCCACCGCAAGCAGTCTTGCCCCATTCCTTTCGAGAGTGATCTGTGGGAGTGGACGCGGTGGTGGACCTTGCAAGACCGAGCCGTCCCTTACCGAGAAGAATCCTTGATGGCAGGGACATTCGAGCCTGTCTTCTATCGCTGAAAAGTACACGGCACACGACAGGTGTGTGCACTTCTGGCTGTACGCCACATATTGGTCTTCGCCAGTGCGGATCAGGATGCAATGATCCTTTGGGGTCGGGTAGGTGAAGAGTTTTATACCCCGAACCGGGATTTCGTCCACCTCGCCCACCTCTACAGAAGGAAACGAAGGAGTCTTGGCGAAATGCGCCTTCGCCAGAACCCAAAGATTGCCGACGAACATACCGAGGCTCGTGAGCGTAAGAAACTTAGCGAACTGGCGGCGTGTCACGTAGCGCTCGTCGCTAGTGAACACGGAGAATTCCTCTCTCCAGAGAGGCTCCTTACTGGGGCTGGGCAAAAGCGACATAAGCCCCCTCCCACATGTAGTCCAATACGTCGAGGGAAACTGAATCCGTCCCCGCAGGAACCATCATGTGTACGAGCGTGACGACTTTCTGGTTTCCGAACTGAAACACGTTGGTTGGTTTTTCCCGCCGTCCGGCAATTCCGTCAGGCCGAACATAGGAAAGCGCCTGGCTGGGGCAAACCGTCGCACACATCGGCCGCTTACCTACGGACGTGCGGTCGTAGCACATGTCGCATTTCATCATCTGCTCGTATTCCGGAAAGATCTTGGGGATGCCGAAGGGACAGGCGAGGACGCAGTTCGAGCAGCCGATGCAACGCGGCTCTAACGACGACTGGACAATTCCGTCATCGCCTTTCTTGATCGCATCCGTGGGGCATGCCATAGCACAGGTCGGCTCTTCGCAGTGCCAGCAGACATAAGCCGCGCTCGCCGTCGTTCCGCCTCGATCAATGAAATCAAAATTGATCATGGATGTGCCGCGATGGGTGTCGCATTCCTCGCAAGCTTTAACACACGACTGACAGCCGATGCAGCGAGAAGGATCGACGTAGAATTCGTAGCCGTGCATCAGGCTTTACCGTTTCTTGACTCGGATGGGTGCTTCAGCGAGGAGAGCGCCCAGTCAGGCGGTCCGTCCGCGCGTCGGAGGTGGCACGCGGATACTTTGTACTCGGGAATCTTGCTGCGTGGGTCGAGCGTGCGATGCGTCAGCCGGTTCGCGCTTCGCCCATCGGGCCAATGGTAAGGGATGAACACCGTATCCGGGCGAATCGTCTTCACCACCATGGCTTGCAAGGTGATCTCGTGTCGACGCGTGGTCACGGTGACCCAATCTCCGTCATTTATCTTGTATTGCTCAGCGAGGCGCGGATGGATTTCCAGCCGTGGATTTGGATACTGCTCAAGGAGACCGCCGATACGGCGCGTCTGCGTGCCTGAGAGATACTGACTCACGACGCGCCCAGTCGTGAGATAAATTGGAAACTCCGGCGAGACCGGATCTCCACTATCGCGCCATTCGGTGACGACGAAGTGGTGTTTGCCATCCGGATGAAACGAGCGTCCATCTTCGAACAACCGGGGCGTCCCGGGATGATCGAGCGAAGGGCACGGCCAGAAAATACCCATGTTCTTGTCGATCTTTTCGTAGGTGATGCCGAAATAGTCCGCAGCCCCACCGCGAGAAGCTTCGCGCAGCTCATCGTAAATGTCTCTCGTCGAAGCGTACGAAAAGTATTGCTCCTTCCCTAGCCGTTTCGCGAGTTCGCAATAGATCCAGCTATCGCCTTTAGCGTTGCCGGGCGGGTCCACTGCCTTCTGGATATGGATGACGCGGCCTTCGGCCGTGCAACCGACGCCTTCCTCTTCTTCCTGCAGACTTCCCGCCAGGACCACATCCGAGTGATGTGCGGTCTCAGACATAAAAAAATCGACGACGCCGAAGAATTCGAGCTTCTCCAAGGCCTCCATTGTGAACTTGGCATCCGGAAGGGAAACAAGTGGATTGAAGCAGGTGGACAGCAATGCCTTGATCTCTCCACGATGAATCGCTTCCATGATCTCTACGGCGGAATAACCTGCCTGAGGAATCTCTTCGGGAGCAATTCCCCAGACCTTTGCCGTGTGTGCGCGGGCTTCCGGGTCGCTGATGGATCTCTGACCGGGAAGTTGGTCGCATTTCTGGCCGTGTTCGCGGCCACCTTGCCCATTCCCTTGCCCGGTGATCATCGCGCAGCCAGCGCCTTCCCGACCAATATTTCCGGTTGCAAGGCACAGGTTAATCAGCGCCGAACAGTTTTCGACGCCTTTGGATTGGTGCTCGACACCACGTGCGTGAAGGACGATGGCACGTTCGGCCCCCGCAAAGAGGCGCGCCGCTCGCACAATGGACTCGGGTGGCACTCCGGTCTTTTCCGCAACAGTGCGTGGGTCCCAGACGCGAGCCGATTCGGCAACTTGTTCGAAGCCAATCGTATGGGTCAAAATGAAATCTCGCCGCTCCAGCCCGTCGCGCAGGATGACGTGAAGCAAACCCATGTACAAAGCTAAGTCGGTGCCCGGCCGAACGGGAAGATACATGTCCGCATTGCGGCAGATCGGCGTCATCCGCGGATCGACGATGATGAGTTTTCCGCCAGCGTCGCGGCACCGCCACAGATAATCGGTAGTGATCGGGGCGCACTCCGCAACATTCGCGCCTGCCACGAGCACGACTTGTGCTTTAGGGATATCGCTCCACGGAAAAGGACTGCGGTCCACGCCAAACGCCAGTTTGTAAGCCGCACCCGCCGAAACCATACACAGTCTTCCGTTGTAATCGATGTGGCGGGTACCCAGTGCAACGCGAGCAAATTTTCCAAGGAGGTAGGATTTCTCGGAAATCAGGGAAGCTCCGCCGTAGATGGCCACGGAATCCTTACCATATTTCTCTTGAATCTCCCGCAAGCGTCTCGCCGTAAAGTCCAATGCTTCATCCCACGAAGAAACCCGAAATCCTTGCGGCGTGCGTATCCAGGGATCGTGCAACCGGTCAGGATGGCCACCTTGCATGTAGCGCTTAACACCCTTTGGACAGAGCATTCCGCGGTTGAAAGGGAACTCTTCCCAGGGCTCAAAGCCAGTCACTTGGTTGCCCCGAACCTTAAGCTGTATGCCGCATTGCTGGCCGCAAAAACAGCAATGCGTTTTCACCAGACGCTCGGGGGCGTTGCGTAATTCGTCCTGCCAGCCGCCTGGGGGGACGTATGCCGGGTGCGGACCAAAACGCTCCAGCAAGGACTTCAATGAAATGGGCGGCTCAGCCACGCGCTTCCTCTCTCAAGTGCATTTGCGCGAGCGACAGTGACTTCCGCTTGCAAACCGGGCAAATCTCCTGCCACGTGAATTGGCTCTCTCTCAGGTGATAGTCGAATCCAACTTGCGGGAGGACACGGTTCAAATCGTCGATATGCATTCTGGAAGCGAAACGCTTACCGCAACGCTTGCAGACCGCAGGGTCGCCCGCTTCTCCCGCCGCCTGATAGAACTTCACGCCGAGCTGAGCGGGGCGCTGAAAAATATGGAAAAACTTTCCGAACGGGATATAGAGCAGCGCGGCGATCACAGTGATCGCGTGCAGAATCGCGAGAAAACCGTAGAACTCTCCACGCAGCCAGTTCTGCGAAACTGTGAGCGCGAGTCCTGTCACCGAAATCGCGAACAGGAGAATGAGCGGCAAAAAATCCAGCGCGAACGACTGCACTGCTTGTGCGCCCCGGTCCCGGAAGCGCCTCCACAGGGCGAGACCGATTCCTCCGAGCACCAGAATTGCCGCGATATCAAGTCCATGAAACAGGATCTCTGCAAACAGCGTGTGCAAGCGGAAAGTCAGAGCTGGAAAGCCGTAGACCAACACCATATAGGTTTCTTGATCCGTCGGCAGTGTCTGGAATGAGATCCAGCCAAAGACCAGCGGAAAAGTAATCAGAAGAGCGAGGATGCATCCCCAGAAAAGCAGTTGGTGCATCCACCAGCGCAACACCGAACGGCGCCTGATGAAAGTTTGAGCCGCCAGGTGGATTGTTGCCAGGCGCATCAGCCGCGCAGTCCCGCGAAACATGCCCTCCTTGCGGAAAAGCTGCCAGCCCCGTTCCCAATAAACACGCGTTGGTGGTTTATCGACCCACACGCGGTAGTGGTACACGACTCCCCAAGTCGCAAAGACCGTAGCGAACGTGTAAGTTACCAGCGCGGCATCAAAATTCTGAAGGTTACGCGATCCGATGACAATTGCGGCGACTAGCAAGCCGGTGAAGAATGTGGCCGTAATACCAGCTCGAATGCGGTCTGCCGTCCGGGTGAACGATGCCAGCACTGTCAGTTCCATGGCTTGCGGTTGGGCCAAGAAAACCACTGCATTGGTACGCCAGAGAGCCGCAGAAAAAAAAGCAAGTAGCGCGAAGCTGGGCCAAACAACGTGCAAATGGTCTCGAAAAAACCCCAGCAGCAAGGGTGGGAAAAATCCGCCGAGGCCGCCCATTGCTCCAACGAGGCCGGTAACCGTTCCGACCTGCTTGGGAAAGTGTTGCGGCACGAGCTTGAAGACTGCGCCGTTACCATTTCCCAGCAAGAAGGCGCACCCAAGCGCGCCCACGGTAAACGGCAACATCGAAGTCCATGCCATCAAGAGTGCTAATGGAATGATCCCGAGGAAAACAACTTGGAGAACGCGAGCACCGCCAATTTTGTCCGCTAACCTACCGCCCAGCGGGCGAGCCAGGGTTGCCAACACCACAAAACCGGCAGTACGAAACCCGGCATCCGAAGGTTTGAGCCCGAACTGGTCTTTGAGCAAGACCGGCAAGTAGATCGAAAATGCAACAAATCCACCGAAAGTCAGGAAGTAAAAAAGGGAAAGCACCCACGACAAGCGCTCGCGCGAGAGAAGTTGGAGCATTGCGCCCAAGCTGGAAGGCCGCACTGTCTTTGGGGAATTTCGGGCAAATAAAAAGAATGCTATTCCCCAGATGACCAGCAGGACCGCCACACCTCGAAAAATGTTTTGCCAGCCCACCGCTACGGCTAGAACTGGCCCGAGGAATACGGCAGCCGATTGACCGATGTTGCCGAGGCCGTAAATGCCGAGCACGCCTCCCTGTCTTTCCGGTGGAAACCAACGGGAGACAAATCCCGTTCCGACGGCAAACGAGCTTCCAGCCATGCCTAAGAAAAGCGCGACGTACAGGAGCATCCGATAGTTGGGGACCGTGGGCACGATATAGGCGGGCGCGGCGACGACAACCATCAGCAGCGCAAAAACTGCCCTACCGCCAAAGCGGTCTGCGAGCATCCCGGTTGCAACCCTCAGCAGTGCCCCGAGAAGAACAGGGACTGCTATAAGGAAGGCCGTCTGCGTCGCGGTCAAGTGAAACGCTTCCCGGAAACGCGGAGCGAATGCGCTGATCAGTCCCCATGCGGCAAAGCAAACGGTGAAGGAGAGTGTTCCCAGGGCTAGCTGCAAGTTTGGCTGATATGTATCTTCGCTACTGTGTCCGCGGAGAGGCTTTGGCTCTGAAGTAGTCGCCGCCTTTAGCTCGCACATCATCCGTTCCCCAATGGATTTCCTCATCGATCTTCTGCATGCGTGGAATGTGCTTGGAGCAATGGACGTACGCTTCCACGACAGATACCACCACCCACCGCTCCGGACCGCGCCCCGTCGCAGGAGCGATATCCTCTCGGACGGGTTCAGACGCAGCCGCATCTCGAAGAAACTCATCATTCTCAACGATTCGCGCGCGTCCATTGACGTGGAGCCCGATCTTGCCTTCGGTGAAATCCACGAAGAGAAGGCCCACGTGCGGATTCTCGGAAATATTGCCAAGACTCGACATCACTCCGTTACCTCGGTACTCAGGATACGCAAGAGTTTTATCGTCAAGCACGCGAATGAATCCCGCCAATCCTGCGCGAAAAGAAGTGTCCGCTTCTCCGTGCCTGTCGGCAGTTCCAACAAACATCATTTCCTGCTTGGTGACGAAAGCCTGCATCAAGGGGTTGAGGTAGTCGAGTACTTGATGCCGATAAAAGGCAAGCGCGCGCGGCGTTGTATTCCACTTTTCTTGAAGCTCATGCTCTCCACCGGACCCAGGGAGGGCAACTGGTTTGACGATCGCACCTTCCTTCACAACGGCTCCTCGGGTACTACTTTTCTCTATGAACCCAACTTCGGCCAACACAAGTAGGACGCTCAAGGAGCTGCGGGAGAATGTAAACAGTTTGTAAACGCTTCTTGGAGAAGTGGCCCGGAACACTCAGACGCGCAGTGAGCGATCGGTACCCGGAAGTCGGCTAGTGTTTATCGATGGAGTGATGTGGCGGTTGCTTCTTCAGCATGAGTCATCACGCGTGACTCGGAAGTACCCGCTCAAAATCTGACGAAGGCACACTTTTTCGGATAACTGTCGAGAACATCTCTAACGAAGTAGGGCTCCGTCAAGAACGTTTTTGTCTTATTTTTTGTTTCCCGAGCACACTCGTGTGTTTGCGCAGCAGCGCTTGATTGATTGCTCTTGATTGCTACTTCTTTTCCTTTCACGTTCACCCGACCGGCTCGGCCCATTCACTTCTCATCGTCCCAGTGTTGCCCACCAGACATCTCTTCGGTCCTTGCTGACCATGATGAGTTCTTCGAACTCCCCGCATCTCGGGGAGGCGGGTCGCCTATTCAGGGATTCGATCACTGCGGCGCAGGATCATGTTCTCAAGCAGGATTGAGCTCGTTCTGTGGTGGGTAGTCCTTCTCACAGGGTTCGGAACTTATTATGCCTGGTACGCAGCGCCAAGCTGAAGTCTGCGCTTCTTCCCTTGAACGATTTCGATTCCCGCAACGCTCACACGCTGTTTGTGGGCAAACGTCCCAGCGGTCACCGGGCCGAAAGTCGGCTTCGGTAATGGCTGTGAGCTATGCAAGAAGTCCACAGCCTCGAACCCTCCTTCTACTGCAAGGAAAGGGGATAGGGGAATCGAAGCGAAACAGGGGTGAACTTCGTGAACATCGTGCACATGAAAATGACGTTCAGACTGGAGGGGGCTGTTGTTAGCCCCCTCGGGAGCTTCATTTCGGCTCTTCGATACGCCCTTTGATTCTGAAAATCGTTTCGCCGCTCAGCAGCTTCGGATAAAAATCCGTGGACTTCTGGGGCAGCACGCCGCCTGCCAGGGCAATCTCCGTCACCTGCTCGACGCGCACCGGCTTCAGCAGGCACGCCATCTGCGCTTCGCCGCGATCCACGGCGGCAATCGCTTTTTCCGTCTCGCGCTCATACGAAATAAATTTCTCCGCTTCTACCGCCTCCGCCGTAATCCCCAAGCCCTTTTCCAGCATCACGCGGTGCAGCAACACCACATCCAGCCCGCGCTGCGCTTCGGTCAGATCTGGCAGTAGCTGCTCGAGGTCCACATCGCGCCGCAGCAGAAACAAATAGAATGCATTCGCGCCACGATTGGCCACTCCCGAATACACCCCGACTCCGCGCCGCCCATGATTCGATCCCTCAAAATCACGCCGAAACTCCGCATAGCTCGCCGCACGCTCGTCTGCATCGGCGAACGGGTATGAATACCAATCGAAGTAGGGCCCCACGCTTTTGCGAAAACGCTCGAAATCGAAGCCGTCCAGATTGCGCACCAGCCGGTGGGTGGGCAGAATCGTCAGGCCCTTCGAATGCGTGTTGATGAACGTCATCATCGAGAACTCGTACGCCGCGTTTTTGTACCCGGCCGGGGGACTCGAAGAATTGGGCTCGGATTTCTCACCTTTCGCGATGGCCTTCTCGCGATTCTCGTTTCTGAAGTTCAAGGCTGTCTCATAGCGATGATGGCCGTCAGCGATCACGAGCTTCTGCGGCGCCATCGCCGTTTCAATTCGCCGGATCGTGTCCGCATCGGACACCGGCCAGAGCCGGTGCAGCACGTCGAATTCATCGCGCATCTCGATCGCCGTATTTCTCCGGGCAATATCCTCCAGCGGCGTCTCGATCTTTCGCGACTTGTCGTCGTACAGCATGAAAAGCTGCCCCGTCTGCGCCCGCGTGTGACGCAGCAACTCGATGCGGTCAGCTTTCGGCGCCGAAAGCGTGCGCTCGTGCGGGAAGACCACGCCCGCGCTGTAATCTTCCACGCGCCCCAGCGCTATGAACCCGATTCGCGTTCGCCGCGTCTGCGTCCCGGGCACCAGATAATCCTGCGCGTACACGTAAATTGAAGGCCCCTGGTCCTGCACCAGAATTTTCGCGGCAATCCATTCCTCGAGTTTCGCCGCCGCCCGCGTATACACGTTGTTTTCGGGTGTGTCCCCTGGAGTTGGCTTACCCTTCTCAATCGCAATCAAATTGTAAGGACTCGCCGCGTAATACCGCTCCTGCATCTCCGGCGTGATCTTGTCGTAGGGCTGCGTCAGCACATCTTTCAGTGCAACGCGGTTGGTATCGTAGCGGTAAGCCCGAAAGGGGCGAATCTCAGCCATGTGGGCCTCAACAGGAACCAGAGCAACGCGAAAGAGAATTATTGTAGCAGCCGCAGGCCGCGTCTCGAAAGGACCCCAGTATCACGCTGCCGCAAGATTGGTGAACTCTTCCGCTGCCGCAGATCAAAAACTCGTGCGTTCGGCAACCCAGGTTCCGTGGCGGCCGCGATTTCCAAAATTTCCGCTCATCTTGTCACCCTGGACTCGGCCGCGGAAGGTGAGCACATCCCGCGTCTTCGTGCGGAAAACAATGTGGTGGACGTTCACGGTGCCTTCGATCCCGCCCGACTGGTGCGGACCCTTGAAGTGACCGGTGAGCTGCATGCCGTTCTGCTTGATCTCAACATACTTGGTGGAAACGCCGCCGTCGGGATCGTGGGCGTGAATGATCCATTTGCCTTCGACGTTATCGGGCGGCTGTTGTACAGGTGGCTCCTGCGCCAGCGATGAGCCGCTCCCGACGAACAGCAGCAGAAAAAGCGAAAGTAATGCCGATCGCAGTGCATAATTTCTCATTCCTTACCTCTTCGACGCGTCACCCGGTTTGCAGCGACTCCATATGCCCAGAATACAGGCGAAACACGATAAGCAGACTACCATTCCGCGCATATGGACAAACGAAAAGCAATCGCGCAGCATGGTAGTTGAGGTGAAGGATTTCGAATGAAGATAACCATCGCACACAATCGCAGCAAGGCGGAAGTAATTCAAACGATCGACCGGTCGTTCGATGAGATGTCGCGGCCGAACGCGGGGATTCCCGTGCAATTGGCGGTGAAGTCGAAGAGCTGGCAGGGGTCGGTGCTGAATTTCGAGCTGTCGGCGAAAATGGCCATGTTGAGCACGCCGATTACGGGGACCGTGGAGGTAACGGACACGGACGTGATTATCAACGCCGATCTAGGCATGCTGAACCGGTTTGTATCGGACGAAACCGCGGCCGAGATGTTTGGCAAGCGGTTTAAGGGATTGCTGAATTGAGTGCTACGGGGCGGCCAGGGCTTCGGGCTCGGTTTCGAAGATGGAGAAGACTTTGACGAGATGGGTGAGCTCGAGCACTTGGCGCGGGCTGCGTTGGAGGCCGAAGAGGGCGAAGCCGGTTTTAAGCTCGCGGGATATCTTGAGACCTTCGACGAGCGAGGCTACGCCGGCGCTATCGATGTATTTCACCTCAGAGAGATTGATGATGAGGCGCGCGGCTTTCTTGTCCTTCAACTGCTCGACGAGCATCGCGCGGAGCTGCGGCGCATTGTAGAGAGTGATATCGCCGGTTACGTCGACGATTGTTGCTTTGCCGGCTTGTCGAATGGAAAGATTCACGAAGCCCGATTCTGTCTGGTTGGTGCTCTCACTGGCGAAACGGCGGAAGGGCGCCGCCGCTAGGCTTTTTCCAAAATCACTTCTGTTGATTTGATAATGGCGCCGACCGTATCGCCAACCTTCAGTTTCATTTCCTCAGCGCTGCGCCGCGTGATCACACTTTCGATAATCACTTCACCCGAGCGGACGACCACGTGCGCCATGATGTCGCCGACATGAATTTCCTCGATTTTGCCGATGATGCGGTTACGCGCTGAAAGTCTCATGGGCAGGCATGATACAGGGAGTGGCGGAGGAAGTCGAGACGCGCGATGGCGCGGTCGAGGGCCAAGACCACACGATTGGAATCGACGGGGATCGTCATGACGGAATTATGATGCCTCGCGATGTTCCCCTTTATAGATCCTCAATAGATGAAACTAGCGGCAACGCGGCAGTGTTATCTCTTGCGCCGTCGGCAGCCGCCATGTAGATGTGAGCGGGAGGAATATCGAACAATGTCCAAAATTTGTCACATGGCGGCGTTGATCTTTGCTCTTGCTGTGGGCACTCCGCCGATCAGTGCAGAAGACACCGACATGTTCTCCCAGGAGAAGCCGGTGAGCTTCTCAGCATCCTTCCTCTGTGCGAGGTGCGCAAACTCCACGGAAGTCAAATCCGGGAAACAGACCGAGATGGCAAATCGCGTCCGGCAAGAGTTCCTGCACGCCTGGAATGGGTACAAGCAGTACGCATGGGGACACGATGAACTCAAACCGTTAAGCAAGAGCTATCGTGATTGGTACGGCGTCTCTCTTTACATGACACCCGTTGATGCCCTCGATACGATGATCTTGATGGGAATGGACGATGAGGCGGTGGAGACAAGAGAATTCATCGCAAAGAATTTGTCGTTCGACCGGGACATTTCCGTCAAGAACTTTGAAATCACGATCCGGATGCTGGGCGGACTGCTCAGCAGTTATCAACTCACAGGCGACAAGCGCTTGCTCGCGCTGGCTGAGGACTTGGGGAACCGCTTGTTGCCGGTGTTTGATTCTCCGACGGGCATGCCCTATGTAAATGTGAATCTCAAGACCGGTGCAGTCAACGGTGAGGAAACCAACCCGGCGGAGGTCGGCACTCTGCTGATTGAGTTCGGGACGCTCAGCAAATTGGTGGGAAAACCGATTTACTACGACAAGGCGAAGCGCGCGCTGGTTGAGCTGTACAATCGGAGGTCTCCCATCGGACTCGTCGGCTCGGGGATCAACATCAGGACCGGCGCGTGGACGGACGAAACCAGCCACATCGGTGGCGGTATCGATTCCTACTATGAGTATCTGCTGAAGGGTTGGCTCCTTTTCGATGACAAAGATTGTGAGAGGATGTGGAAATCGAGCATCAAGGCAGTGAACCAGTACTAGCCGATGACGCCCTCACCGGATTTTGGTACGGGCAGGCAAACATGAATAGCGGAAAACGCGTTGGCACTCATTTTGGCGCACTGGACGCTTTCTTCCCTGGTGAGCTTGCCTTATCTGGTGATCTTGATCGCGCCAAGCGCTTGGAAGAATCCTGCTTCAAGATGTGGACGAAATGGGGGATTGAACCGGAACTGTTGAACTACTCCAACATGACAATTACCGAAGAGGGGTATGCGCTTCGTCCGGAGATTATCGAGTCGGCATACTATCTGCACCACTTCACTGAAAATCCGCGCTACCTGGAAATGGGCCACACGTTCTTCAATAGCATTGAGAAATATTGCAGAACCGATGTCGCTTACGCAGCATTGGCCGATGTTGAAAAAAAGACAAAAGCGGATCGGATGGAAAGTTTCTTCATTGCAGAAACGCTAAAGTACCTTTACCTGCTATTTGCAACGTCCGACACGCTCGACGTGACCAAGGTGGTTTTCAACACCGAAGCCCATCCAATAAGGAGAACTTGGTAACTCTCCTGGGCGATGGTGAGTGCAGCTGGGCATCGGTTACATGCTGAGAGAAGGGAAAAGGAAAGCCCGCCGCGCAATCACGCGCACGGCGGGCTTCGATGGTGGCCCCGTTTGTCGACCAGCAGGGCGACGCTCTTTTCAGTGATTTTGATTTATTGGCTTGCCGGAAGACGGGTCAAGGAACAAGACCTGATTGCCATTGCCGTCCCCGTCCCCTTGGCCGTTCCGTTCAGAACTAAAGTCGAACATCTGAGTGATCGAGTTTGCGAGTGCGTCGAAGGAGCCCTGGCCGATGCGCTCTCCCTTCAACCAGTTATCCTCGACGAACCGGATGATCGAACTCTGGTCGGTGAGAGTGTGATCGACGAAGTTCGATCTGGCGAATGGCGAGATTACAAGAAGCGGCAAGCGCGGGCCATAACCGCAACGCCCTTCGATACCGGCCAGCGGCGTGCCGTGGCCGCAGACGCCAGGCCCGTTCAACTGATCACTATCGTTCACAACGCCCGTGTTTACCGCCGAGGGGTTGACGATTGGTGACATCTGATGGTCGTACCACCCGTCCGAATCGTCGTACATGATGACGATTGCCGTGTCGTTCCAGTAGCGCGACTTCATAACGCTATTCACTGTGTTGACCAAGAACGATTGTTCCAGGAGGGGATCGGAATAACCGGCGTGGCCGTCTTGCGCCGCGATTGCCTTCAAGAAGCTGACCGCCGGCAGGTTTCCGGTGTTCAGTGCCGTGTAAAAATCGTTGATGTCGTACTGGTGGTTCGCCGGACCAGCATTCCCGATTTCCGACGCTGATTTAGGACGCGTGTGCATGGGGTTAGAAGTCGAAGCGAAGTAATTGAAGAAGGAGTGGTGGGCAATGTAATCCGCAGTCGGCCCCGCATTGGCCGGCGTAGCCGGGCTTGACCGCGTGCAACCGGTTGTGCCATTCGGATTCGTAATGCTCAGGTTAAACCCTCCCATGAACGATCCCCACGTCACACCTGCACCCGTCAGTAGGTCGCCGATGTTCGGGCCGCCCAGCTGGACTGTTGTCCCTGCGGAGCAGACATCGCCAGTCGGGTCAAGATCGCCGACAATCGTACCCGGCCCGGCGTTGTTGGGTACAATCTTGGCCTGCGGAGCGCTCGGCGTTGCTGGAAAAGTGGTGCCTGACACCAGGTTGAGCACGCCTGGCGTCGAAGGTCCGAACGTCGTGCCGTAGGAATTGTCGTTCATGGCGAAATGCTGCGCGTAGTTCCACATCGCCGTGACCGTGTTGCCGTCGAAATAACCCATCACGAGGCCTTGGCCCTTGCCGTAGGAAAAGTTGGCAGAACAGAAGGCGCTCTCACCGACCCCGACGCTGGCCGGAAACATGTCCATCAAGCCACCGTCAAAGGCCTGCTGCTCTGGGCCGTAATTGTGGTCCTGGTCGCAAGTCGAGGCCTGCGAACGGTCGAGGCGAAACGGGTTGATCGCGTTGGCACCATTTCCGGTGTTGTTGGCATTGGGGTTGTTGGTGAGCAGCGGGCCGGTGAGGCCGTTTACCGTGGGCGTGCCAGGCTTGGCATGTGAGAAGAAGACTGACTGGTCAAGGTTGGGCTGTGCGTTGGGGTATGTCGCGAAGTAATGGTCGAAGGAAACATTTTCCTGAAAAATGACTACCAGATGCTTGATCGGTGTCGCGGTCTGCGAGCGGCCCCCGTCAGCGAAAGCCGGGGCGGCGGGCAGCAGCGTTAGCGCGGCTGCAGCAAGCCCAGCGACGGCCTTTTTCACATAAACGTGCATGTAGATCCCTCCTCCGATTTGAATTCCGTGATGTTCAGTTTACTGGCTGGATGCTATTGAGACGACAACCCGCCGGCTTGAACCCGCGGGATCGCCGATTCTAGCCTTCAGTTCGTTACAGCTGGATGAACAAAATGATGAAAACTGCCGGGCTACGCGAGCACCGGGGGATGTCATGTAAGGGGGCCGCTGTTGGTATTGCGATAGCCCGCCAGAACAATGCGTGATTGCTGCGGCACTGGGGAAGCATCGCTAAACATGGTCCGATTCCATAGATAGACCTGTTCCCTCAACTGTTCCTCCCACTGTTCCTTCGACCAGTAGTATTTTCGTGTGGCGCTTCCTAAACTATCGAATCTCCACTTCTTAGTACATTATCCGAAGATGGACCCACTCAACACGCTCAAAAAGATCAGGAAAATAATCAGAAACACCACCGACCGCGAGCTGGTGAGGCTGGTCCTTGATTTGCAGAAAGAAGTTTTCGCGACAGAAAGCCACAACCTCGAACTTGCCTCCGAACTGACAACCCTCAAACAACAGTTGGACTTGTCGGCAAGGATGCACGCTCGTCCAGGATCCGATTACTATTTTCTGGAGGGAGACGACGCTCCTTTCTGTCCGAAATGCTGGGAGAGCAGCGGCAACGCGATTCATTTGCAAGCGCCCGTATCGGTGGACGGTAGAGCCCGACGGGAATGTCCGGTCTGTAGGGAAACGTACTGGGAGCCCGCGATTACCAAGGGACGAAGCCAGGCTCATCATGCCTAAGGACGAAACCCAATTCAAGTCCGACCCGCGCAAGAGCTACTACCTTTCGGAAACGCTAGCGACACTCCATTGAATGGAAATCCCGAGTACTCGATTTACAATGATGGCGGTTATTTAAGCGCGCTGTTTTTGCGAGCCGGTCATTCTCATAGCTCGTTCGGCTCGTGCGCGATGGGCGGGGGAATCGTTGCCGGGATCCAATCACCGTTTTGCCGAAGTGCGCGTTCTGATCTTCGATCTGGACGGGACGCTGATCGATTCGAAGCTTGACCTGGCGCACGCCGTGAATGCCACGCTAGCGCACATGAAGCGCCAGCCGCTCTCTCCAGAAACAATCTACAGCTACGTGGGAAATGGCGCGCCCATGCTGGTGCGTCGTGCGCTGGGCGAAGGCTCGAGCGACGAGGAAGTGGACACGGGGCTCGCGCATTTTCTGAGTTACTACCGCGCGCACATGCTCGACAACACGGTCCCTTATCCGGGCGTGCGCGAAGGTCTTGCGCTTCTCGGGCACCATCCGATGGCGGTGCTGACGAACAAGCCGGTGCATTTCAGCCGCGCGATTCTGGATGGGCTTGGATTGCTGCAATATTTTCGCTACGTCTACGGCGGCAATAGCTTCGAAAAAAAGAAGCCGCATCCGATGGGGACCGAAACGCTCTTGCGCGAGTTGAACGCAGCGCCTCGCGAGGCGATGATCGTCGGTGACTCGGATGTGGACGTCCGCACGGCGCGAAATGCGGGCACGTGGGCGTGCGGCGTCACATACGGACTGGGGATGGAAGGAATGAAAGCGCATCCGCCGGACTTGCTGCTGGATACCCTCGTGGAACTGCCGGAACATCTAAACCATCGAAATAAATAGATCGCGAAACCGCTGCAGTCGCGTCCAAATAGAGCGCGGTGAGAAAAGAGATATGTTTTTTCCGGGGAGGACTGAATGAAATTTGGCAGCATCACGTTCGTCATGCTCTTGGCCACGCTGCTGACCGCGGCAAAGCCTGCGATAAGCGTAGGGTTTCAGCAGGTAAACGTGCCCGATCCCGCCGGTAAGCCGCTCGCGGTCGCGATTTGGTATCCGAGCGATGCGCCCGCCGTTGATTCGCCCCTGGGAATGTTCGTGCAATCGGTTGCTACCGACTCGCCGGTTTCAGGAAAGCAACTCCCATTGGTTTTGATTTCGCATGGAACGAGTGGCTCACTCGCGAGCCACTACGATACGGCGCTCGCCCTGGCGAAGGCAGGATTCGTAGTGGCAGCCCTCACTCATACCGGGGACAACACTGGGGATCAGAGTTATACGGGCAATCGAATCGACCTGATCGACAGGCCGCGCCAAAGCCACGTGGTGCTCGACTATCTGCTGGACAAATGGAAGGATCACAGTCAGATCGATCCTGAGCGCATCGGCATGTTTGGATTTTCCCTCGGTGGATTTACTACGCTGGTCGAAATTGGGGGCACTCCCGACCTTGCGCGAATGGCGCAGTTTTGTGCCAAGCGGCCCACCGCCCCAGAGTGCGATTTTGTGAAGCAGCAGCATGGCGACCAATTAGAACCGCCTGCAAGCGTCCCCGCTTGGGTTCACGACGCAAGGATTAAAGCCGCTGTGGTGGTAGCGCCGGCGGTTGGTTTTCTATTTGCCGATGGCGGGCTGAAGCAAGTGTCAGTTCCCGTGCAGTTGTGGCGTACTTTCAATGACAACCAGTCGCCGAACGCGTGGAATTCCGAGGTGGTGCGCAAAGAGTTGGCGAAGTGGCCCGAGGAGCACGTGGTGCCGGGCGTGGATCATTTCGTTTTTCTCGCGCCTTGCAGCAGAGCGCTTGCAAAGGTGGCGCCCATAATCTGCGCCGATCCGCCGGGTTTCAGTCGAGAGGAATTTCACGACAGCTTCAACCGCACGGTACTTACGTTCTTTATGACCCAGATGAATCACTAAGGTCGCGTAACATCGCGTAGAGCGTGGACGGACAAAAGTAGAAATCAACCATGTGAAAGCTGTAGAACACATCGGGCAGAGACTAACTTTTTGTATAAGCGCGGGAGTACCAGGCCCAAGTGCGGCGGAGGCCTTCCTCAAATTCAACGACAGGCTGATAGCCGAGGATTTTTCGCGCGAGCGAGATGTCGGCCTGTGAATCGCGGATGTCGCCATTGCGAGGCGGGTCGTATTGAGGTTGAATTTTCTTGCCCGTGATTTTTTCGAGGAGCTTTATCACCTGGTTGAGAGTGATGCGCGCGCCGGTGCCTCCATTGAAAACTTTTCCGGAGGCGTCTTTGGCATCGCAGGCGCGCAGCGTTTCGTCCACTATGTTGTCGATATAGGTGAAGTCGCGTGACTGTTCGCCGTCGCCGTAAATCGCGGGCGGCTGATTCTGAATTACGGCAAGCATGAAGCGCGATAACACGCCGGAATATTGCGACGTGGGATCCTGCCGGGGGCCAAACACGTTGAAGTAACGAACCGAGGCGTTTTCGAGGCCATAGCTGCGGCCGAAAGCCTGAGCGTAAAGTTCGCCAACGTATTTAGCCACACCGTAGGGAGAAATCGGTTCCGGCTGCATGGATTCGGTTTTGGGCAGAGTAGGAGTTTCGCCGTAGGCGGCGGAAGATGCGGCATATACGAAGCGGCGGACCTTTGCGTCGCGGGCCGCCACGAGGACGTTGAGCGTACCGTCGATGTTAACGTGGTTCGTGTCGAGCGGATCTTTCACGGAACGCGGCACCGAAGTGCGAGCCGCGAGGTGCAGCACGTAATCTGCGCCTTTCACCGCCGATTCCACCGCTGCGAGGTCAGTCACGCTTCCGATGCGAAAATCGATTTTGCTCCGCACCGCTGAGAGATTCGACTCGTTGCCGGCGGAAAGATCGTCGAGGACAACCACTTCGTGGTTTCGGCGGACAAGTTCGTCGACGATATTTGAGCCGATGAAGCCGGCGCCGCCCGTGACGAGATAGCGCATGCGGGGATTCTCCTGAGATTCCCGGTTGATGCGCGCCGAGCTGTTTGCAGCAATGCGGAATCGGACGCGGTGGCCGGTGTGGTGCTGTTGGAGTACGCTTGAATATAGCACGCTCATTTGGAGTGCGGGCGGCTTGCCGCCGCTTTTTAAGCCCCGGCTCACCAGGGCGGATTGGCTCGGGAGATGCCTCGCGTTGCTGCCACGGCAGGACGGAACAAGGACGTATCGAATAGCGAGTTCATAAAATTCCGATGAGGTTGTCTCGTTTTCTCCAACCGAAGTGGCGATCCGTTTCTCGCGCTGGACTGATCTTGTACGCGGCGATGGCAGCGGGCACATGCCTCGGCGTGCTGATCGCGTCAGCGCGGGCGCAATCGCCTGGGCACGGCGTGAGGAACGTGTCGACTGCGCCTCGTGACGCGCGGATGCCATTCCGTATCGGCGAGAAGCTCGACTACCGTGTCACGTGGGCCAGCTTTACGAACGCAGCATCTATTGAACTCACGGTTCCGGAGCGCCGCGATTTGATGGGCTGGGGAACATGGCATTTTCGCGCGTCGGCCCACACCCTAAGTCCGATGCGGGCGATGATAGCGGTGGACGATCAATTCGATTCCTATACCGACGCAGCGACGCTCGAGAGCCGGCAGTATGAAACATATCTAAACGAGATGGGGGAGAAGCAGACGGAAGTTTTTCATTTCTTGCCCGAAGGCCAACCGTCGCGAGCCCATGTGGCAGGAGTCGTGGTCACGCCCGGTACACGCGATCCTCTCGGCGCGGCGTATGCGTTGCGGGGCGTGGACTGGGCGCAAACACCGGAGTTTCGCGCGCCGGTTTACGACGGGCACGATGTGTATGACATGCGGGCGCGGCTGGACGTTCCAGCCGAAACGGTAGCAGTGGCGGCAGGAAATTTCTCAGTATCGAAAATCTCGATCCGCTTGTTTCAGCATGGAAAAGAAGTGCCGGGCACAAGTTTCACAGCGTGGCTGGCGAACGACGCGGCGCGAACACCTGTGCTGCTCGTCGCGGAGATGCCTCTCGGAAACTTCCGAGTGGAATTAGTGTCCGCTGTGCAATGAAGCCGAAGAGCGTCTCAGGGTGACGGCTTAGTTTTCCGGAACGACCCAGTCGTCTGGCGGGAAATCGATTTGCCAGAACTTGCCTGAAGGTTTCACGAATTCCAGACCGACCTGCGTTTTACCGCCTTGCGCGCTGCCAAGATGCACCACGCGGCAATCGGTCGATTGCTGAGTGGCTTTATTGGAGAGCGTGACGGTCTGTTGAGCGACAACCTGCGCGCCTAGTGCGACCAACGCACCATGTGCGTTAACGACGAGGGTTCGCGTCTCTTCGTTGAAGTCCTCATTATTGGCCGTTTTTCCGCTTACGAGAATGGGAACGCTGAGGAGCACGCGCATGCTGCGACGGCGCCCAGGATCGGCCTTCCAGCCCGGCTTTGGTGACGTGGTGGCTCCCATGTAAAAACGATAGCTTTCGCAAACGTCGAGGGCAATGGGACTCTCTTACCAGTTGCAATTTAGGAGTTAACACTGCGCGGCAGGTGCAAGTGGCTGATAAAACTAGCAGTTAACGATCTTTTCGCGGTTCTGTTTCACGCGGCGGGTGGCGTTGCGCGTGTCCACTACGAGCTTGGCGTCGCGGACGATAGCGTCGTAGTCATAAGCAGAATGATCGGTGGCGATCAGGACGCAATCGTAGCTGGCCAGGCGCTCGGGCGAGAGGGCGACTGAGCGCATGTTGGAGAAATCATAGTGCCGCATCTTGAAAAGCATGGGAAAGAAGGGATCGTTGTAGTCGAGCACGGCGCCACGGCCGGTGAGCAATTCGAGCAGCTTGAGGGAAGGCGATTCGCGGAGATCGTCGACATCCTTTTTTATAGGCCATGCCAAGCAGAAGGATTTTGGAGCCTTTGATGGATTTGCTGCGATCGTTGAGGGCCGAGGCAACTGCATCCACGACGTGGTAGGGCATCGCAGTGTTCACTTCACCCGCTAATTCGATAAAGCGGGTGGCGAAATCGTATTCGCGAGCTTTCCAGGACAAATAATATGGATCGACCGGGATGCAGTGACCGCCGAGGCCGGGGCCGGGATAGAAGGGCATGAAGCCGAATGGTTTTGTGGCGGCGCTATCGATAATTTCGAAAATATCGAGATTCATGCGCAGGCAGAGTTGCTTCAGTTCGTTGACCAGCGCGATATTCACGCAGCGAAAAATATTTTCGAGCAACTTCACCATTTCGGCGGCGCGCGTGGAGCTGACGGGAATCACTTTCGAGACGATCTGCGTGTACAGCCCTGCAGCGGCGCGTCCGCTGGGAGGATTCACGCCACCCACTACTTTGGGAATCTGGGCGAGGCCGAATTGCTTGTTACCCGGATCTTCGCGCTCCGGGGAGAAAGCGAGATAGAAATCGGTCGCGACGTTTTCGGCGCCTTCGCCGTGCGCGATGGGGCAGTGCAAACCGCCTTTTTCGAGAATCGGCAGCACCAACTCTTCGGTCGTGCCGGGATAAGTGGTGCTTTCGAGAACGATGAGCTGATTGCGTTGCAAGTTCGGCGCGATGGCGCGCGCGGTGTTTTCGACGTAGCTCAGGTCCGGCTCGCGGCGCTCGTCGAGGGGCGTGGGGACGCAGATGAGGACGGCGTCCATTTCGCGAAGGCGGGTGAAATCGGAGGTGGCATCGAAATGCTTTGCATCCACGTGAGCTTTGATTTTTTCGGCGGGAATATGCTGAATGTAGGATTGGCCGGCATTCAGCTTTTCAATTTTGGATTGATCGAGGTCGAAGCCGGTGACGCGCTGTCCAACGTCGGCAAACCGGAGTGCGAGAGGAAGTCCAACGTACCCACAGCCGATAATTCCGATCTTGATGCCCTTCTCCGCAAAAAACTCCAGTTTACGGTCCACCCTTCTCTCCTTGCGCTTGTTTTCGGATATCAGGTTCGAAAAATTCACTGAATCGAAACAGTAATGATAGCAGGGGTCCGAAGAGTCGGAAAGCAACGGGAGCTTTGGAGTTGCACGAGTGCGAGGGGTTCGATTGTCAACCGCTGCACGCTGGGCTATTCTCGCTTGCCGTGATCGATATTCATTGCCACATTCTTCCGGGCCTCGACGACGGGCCTGAGTCGATCGACATTTCGATTGCCATGGCGGAAATGGCGATCGCCGACGGCATTACGCATGTGATCGGGACGCCGCACGCGCACTCCGATCATGTCTTCGATCCCGTGAAAATCAGGGAGCGCCGCGACGAATTACAGGCGCTTTTTGAAGGGCGGCTGATTGTCGCGACCGGCTGCGACTTCCATTTGAGTTATGAGAATCTCGAAGATATTCGCTTCGACCCGAATCGATATACGCTGAACCAGAAAAATTATTTACTGGTGGAGTTTGCGGATTTTTCGATTCCACCTTCGCTGGACCAGGCGCTGCACAACCTGCAACTCGCGGGATTGCTTCCGATTGTTACCCATCCGGAACGGAATCCGCTGATTCGCGCGCAACCTGAAAGGCTCTTCAAATGGCTGGCGCAGGGTTGCTACGTACAGGTGACTGCGCAATCGCTGCTCGGCAGATTCGGGAAGTCGGCGCAGGAATGTTCTCAGCGCTGGCTGGCGGATGGCGCGGTGCACTTCATCGCGAGCGACGCGCATAACGTGACGTCGCGACCGCTGCGGTTGAAGGAGACGTTCGACTGGGTGGCGAAGATACATGGCGACGATGTGGCGCGGGCGTTGCTGGTGGACAATCCGCGCGCGGTATTCGAAGGGCAGCCGCTGCCTTTCGTTCCGGAGATAAGTGAAGACGGCTCGAAGAAATCCGATTCACGCGGCGCACGCGGCAAGAAGCGTTTCTGGTTCTTCTAAATTTTCAGATTGTTATCTGGCAAGAGCCTTATCCAATACATCTCCGATTTCCTGTTCGCTCACTTCTCCTGCTGTGTCGTAGACGGCCTTGCCCGTTTTATCTAGAACGGTGACGTGCGGGATCGACCCTGTGTAGTGGCTCTTTACCAATTCGGATTGCGCGGATGAGAGCGGTTTGTCGAGGTCAACGATTACGAAGTTGACGCGGCCGCGATACTTTTCGTACAGGGCGACCGTGCGGCGTGCCTGGCGTTTCGAGTTGTAGCAACCTTCACCGTACATTAGGACGTAGTTGACGCGATCTTGCGCGGCGCCGGCGTCCATGTGATCGCCGGTAATCAGCGGGCCGTCGATACTATCGCTCGAGTAGTCGAGCTTGGGATTGATCTTCAGATTTTCGCCTGCCTTCGACGGCGATGCGACTGGAAACAGAAACAGGAACAAATACACGGCAGCTGCCAGATAGATTCGCACGAGAGCTCCTCCATCGATCGCATCGTCGAGCAGGTTAGCCGCGTCATGGCCAACGGCCACGTCGATGCGATAGACATTAATAG
>Ga0206925_1055_pt1 | contig 25319 bp, 17 predicted proteins | sample Alteio_BWOrgHeat_62_FD_152944 | JGI IMG/M metagenome (GOLD analysis project Ga0206925, IMG submission 152944) | Enriched cells from forest soil in Barre Woods Harvard Forest LTER site, Petersham, Massachusetts, United States -... | ecosystem: Environmental > Terrestrial > Soil > Temperate forest >...
AGGGTTGTGACCCAAAAAGGGCTGAATGCCTATCAGGTCGTTTTTAACCAGACCCCATTTTACCCGGAAGGAGGGGGGCAGGTTGGAGATACAGGAACCCTGAAAAATGAAGTAGAAACGCTGAAAGTTTTGAATACCTTTAAGGAAAACGATCTTATCATCCATGTGCTTGAAAATATCCCTGTAGATGCGAAGGCAGTTTTCCATGCTCAAGTAGATAATAAAAAGAGAACAGATACCGCTGCAAACCACTCTGCTACACATCTTTTGCATGCAGCATTACGCAGGGTGTTAGGTAAACATGTTGCACAGAAAGGATCACTGGTATATGATAAGGCTTTACGATTTGACTTCTCACATTTTGCTAAAATGACCGATGACGAAATTGCGAAAGTAGAACATATTGTGAATGAGAAGATAAGGGAAGATATTCATTTACAGGAAGACAGGGCTATCCCCAAAGAAGAGGCTGAAAAGAAGGGGGCTATGATGCTTTTCGGTGAAAAATATGGCGAAAAGGTACGGATGATAACCTTTGATCCCAATTATTCAATCGAGCTCTGCGGGGGTATCCATACAAAATCAACCGGCAAGCTCGGCTTCTTTAAGATCGTTAGTGAAAGTGCTGTAGCAGCCGGGGTAAGGCGTATTGAAGCAGTAACCGGTCCGGAAGCTGAAAAGCTGATTGATGAGCACTTTGGCCTGGTAAAGGAGCTGAAAGATATGTTTAAAAATCCGAAGGACCTGGTTGGCGCAGTAGAGCAATTGAGGGCTGATCTCAAAGCACAGGGCCAGGAGCTGGAAAAACTGAAACAGGCTCAGTATGCTTCAAAAGCGAAAGAGCTCATCGCAGAATTGAATATAAATGGCGAAGATAAACTGGTTGTAAAACAACTTGCTAACGAATACGCCCAAAGCGCTGAAATGCCCAGAGAAATGATGATGGAGCTGAGGAAACTGAAGCCGGCAACCATGTTCCTTTTAGGTGCGGTCATTGATCAGAAACCTTATATCTGGCTGGCTATTCCTGATCATGTAAAAACTACGCATAACCTTAACGCCGGACTCATAATCAAGGACATCGCCAAAGAAATAAATGGCGGTGGCGGTGGACAGGATAGCTTTGCGACGGCTGTGGGTAAAAATATTGAAGGGTTAGCCGGTGCTTTGGAAAAAGGCAAGATACTTCTACAAAAAAGTCTATAGTCCTAGAAGGACAAAAATTTGTATAATTGCATGTTTATTTGCAAATTTGTTGAAACCATTGAGATGCTTGGCTTGTTAAATTAATGTAAATTATTAATATGGCAATTACAGAAATACAACTTTATACTGCTCTAAAACTTAAACTTGGTGATGTAGAAGCACAGCAACTTGTTGAATTTGTAAGATCTGAGGTTAATAATGAAGTTGAAGCTAAAACCACGCATCTTGCTTCACGCGAAGATCTTGCAAATGCAAAAGTTGATATAATCAGGTGGGTTTTTGGCTTTTTTGTTGTTATTATTTTAGCCATAATTGGCTTATATTTTAAGCATTGATTCTAAAGCTTATTCCTAATAAGAATTATTCGGGCATTTAGATTTAACCCTTAATTTTTTAGGAGCGCATCCTCTTTTATTTAAACAAGTTCGAGTGCGGGAGTCGCTTACTTTATAGCTTTTTTTAGCATCGGGGCCACCTATGGTAATGGCCTTATGAAAATTGCTGAGATTTAATGGATTTGCAGTAATAGCTGAACTAAAAAGCATTGATCCACAAAATAATACGACTAAAGTGAGTGCTTTCATGACTTTGATTGTTTAGTACGGAAAACACCTGAAAATAAATTTTGTTTACCGGTCTTTCTGCAAACAAATCAGGTCTTGATTTCAAACCCATCCATATCTGCTAAAAAGGGCATATACCTTCTCGTCAATTCCAGCGATTCATGGTTCAGGGTAACGAATTCGGCCTTTTCTTCATTACCGATCTCGGCCATTATTTCACCCTGGGTATCTACCGCCATACTGCTACCCGTATAGTTAAAATCATTGCCGTCCTTTCCTACACGATTGAGACCTACTACAAAACACTGGTTTTCTATCGCCCTGGCCTGCAAAAGTTTCCGCCATTGCTGGATACGTTTTTCAGGCCAGTTGGCTACAAATATTAAAGCATCATATTCTTCTACATTTCTGATCCATACCGGGAAGCGGAGATCATAACAGACCATCGGGCATATCTTCCAGCCTTTTATTGTTTCTACCAGCTTGGTGCTGCCTGGCGTATATACTTTCTCCTCACCCGCCATGCTGAACAGGTGTCGTTTATTATAGATACTAAAACTCCCGGTTGGCTGCATCCAGATCAGGCGGTTATAATAATGGCCTTCTTCTTCGGTCATTATACTTCCTGTTATGACGCAATCCATTTCCCTGGCCATATCTGTCATCCACATCAGCGCTTTTCCCGGAAATTGTTCTGCAATTCCTTCCGGTTTCATAGAGAACCCGGTAGAAAACATTTCCGGCAGCACAATAATATCAACAGGTTCTTTGATCGCCTTTATCTTATCACCAAACATGGTAAGATTAGGGTCAATATCTTCCCAATGCAATTGGGACTGTATCATGGCTATTTTCAGATCTTGCATAGGCGTTCTCCGGCAGCGAGCAATGTTTCTTCATTTTTTGCAAAACAGAACCGCACTATTTTCTGGTCAACTTTATTATGATAAAATACAGATGTCGGGATACAAGCTACACCAACTTCCTTTGTTATTCTTTCGGCAAACTGCCTGTCAGGTTCATCACTATAAGCGCTGTAATCCACACATAAAAAATATGTTCCCTGGCAGGCAATCGGCTTGAATTTGGTGCCTGATATTGCTTTTAAAAAAAGGTCCCTTTTCTTCTGGTAGAAATCATTTAGCCCAAGGTAATGCTCTTCATCCTCAAGCATGTCTGAATACGCAAACTGAACCGGTGTAAATGCAGAAAACATGGCATAGGAATATACTTTTCTGAATTCTTCAGTCATCGCTTTTGGCGCCAGTACATAGCCTGTTTTCCAGCCTGTTGTATGGTAGGTTTTGCCAAAAGAGGAGACAATAAAACTCCTTTTTGCAAGTTCCGGGTACCTGCACACACTTTCGTGCCGCCTGCCATCAAATACGATATGCTCATATACCTCGTCACTGATAATAATGATATCCTTATTGGCAACGATCTTCTCCAGTTGTTTCATATCCTCTGGGGTAAATGTTACACCCGTAGGATTGTGTGGACTGTTGATAATAATCATCCGCGTTTTGGCATTCACCAGTTTCTTTACCTGCTCCCAATTAATTTTATAGTCCGGCGCATTAAGCTGTACATACTTAGGTGAGCCTTTATTGATAAGGATGGCAGGTAGATAAGAATCATAGGCCGGCTCAAATATAATGACCTCATCCTTATATTTTATAATGGCTGAGATAGCGGTGTAAATAGCCTGGGTAGCTCCGGCGGTTATCGTTATCTCAGTTTCCGGATCGTATTTGGCTCCGTATAGCTTTTCTGTTTTGGCGGCTATCTTTTCACGCAGGGAAAGCACACCAGGCATAGGAGCATATTGGTTTTTGCCCTCCTGCATGTATTTGTGTACATATTCTATCAGCTTTGGCGGACTGTTAAAATCCGGGAAACCCTGTGCCAGGTTTATGGCATTATGCTTTACCGCCAGTGCGGTCATTATCGAAAAAATACTTTGCTCTACACCCGGTAGTTTGGATGATATGGATACATCTGAAGTTGGCATGTGCAAAGATTGGTAAAATAAGTTAATAAGTTAATAAAGAAATTAAGTTATGGACTTTTTTTTAAGCCTTTTACTTTATTAGTCAATAATATAGGTTTAAAATATTTCCCGCAGACAGCGCTGATTTTCGCGGAATTCTGCGATTTTAGCGTTATCTGCGGGAAACTTTTATTTTAGCGGATTTCTAATCTAAATTCTGGATTGATTTCCTAACAAAATCAGTCAAATCCTGACCGGTAAGTAGGTTTTGAGACAGCCTGGCAAGATCAAACAGGTAACCTGAAAGTTTTTTGGCTTCTTCGTCGCCTTTGGCATCGGCTATTATTTTACTGAGTTTATGATTTGTATTAAGCACAAGGTCATAGCCACCGGGCATGGCATCCATATTGCCCATGCCGTTCATACGGCTCATTTCTTTCATCCGGCGCATCCATTCGCTCTGGGTTATCATTACCGGGGCGTCTTCTGGAGATAATGCCTCCAGTTTTACAGCGTATTTATCCTTGCCTGCTATGGTTTCAAAAGTTTCCTTCAGGCTGGTTTCTTCGTCGCTGTTTAGTACGGAGCCTACTTTCTCATCCTTGTCAATCAGCTTATCAACCGTATCTGCATCTACACGTTTTATGGTCAGCTTTTCCCTTTTCGATTCTATCTGCTGTATAAAGTGATTATCAATTGGGTTGTTAAATATCAGTACATCATACGATTTTCTTTTGGCAGCATCAATAAAACTGTGTTGCTGCTGCTCATCATTGGCATAGAGCCAAACCTGCGTTCCGTCTTTGTCGGTTTGCAATGGTTTTACTTTCTCATCATATTCGTTAAAAGTAAAGAACTTGTTTTCTGCATTTTTCACCAGGGCAAATTCCATCGCCTTATCAGCGAATTTATCATCGGTAAGCATACCATATTTGATAAAGAACCCTATATCATCCCATTTCTTCTCAAAATCTTCCCTGTTTTCTTTAAAGAGTTCAGCCAGCTTATCTGCTACTTTTTTCACGATATAAGAACTGATTTTCTTAACATTATGGTCGGCCTGCAGGTAGCTGCGGCTTACATTCAGCGGGATATCCGGGCTGTCAATGATACCATGCAGCAGGGTCAGGAATTCTGGTACAATTTCTTTTACCTCATCCGTTACAAATACCTGGTTGCTGTATAGTTGTATTTTATTCTTCACCGGCTCCATCAGGTTCTGGGTCTTCGGGAAATAGAGAATACCCGTCAGGTTAAAAGGATAATCGACATTCAGGTGTATCCAGAACAATGGATCTTCGCTATACGGGTATAATTCTTTGTAGAACGCAATATAATCTTCGTCCTTTAGCCCTGTTGGTTTTTTGAGCCAAAGCGGTTCGGTATTGTTAATCTTTTTACCGTCAAATTCAATTTCAACCGGCATAAAACGGCAATATTTCTTCAGTAGGTTCTCAATCCTTGCCGTTTCAAGGAATTCTTTAGAATCTTCATTGATATGCAGAATTACATCCGTTCCTCTTTTCTTTCGGCTGCCTTTATCCATCTCAAAACTGGTGGTACCGATACAACTCCAATGCACGGCTTCCGAGCCTTTGCGATATGATTTGGTTTGCACCTCCACATTGTCTGCCACCATAAATGCCGAATAAAATCCCAACCCAAAATGGCCGATAATGGCGGCTGCATCCTTTTTGTCAGCATATTTCTGCACAAACTCCTCTGCGGATGAAAAGGCAATCTGGTTGATGTATTTGTCAACCTCTTCTTCGGTCATCCCGATGCCGCGGTCAGATATGGTAAGCGTATTTTTCTTTGAATCAATTGATATTTTTATCGTCAGGTCGCCCAGTTCACCTTCAAAATCATCTGAAGAAGAATAGGTCTTCAGCTTTTGGGTAGCATCTACAGCGTTGGAAATCAGCTCCCGCAAAAAGATTTCATGGTCAGAATAGAGGAATTTCTTGATGATCGGGAATATATTCTCTGTATGTACGGTAAGGTTACCTTGTTTCATAGTTTATCTTGATTGAATGTTGTTTGTGCCGCATATTCAAATTTTCTGCCAAACTGGGCGGACTGCCAAAATAGCATAAACAATATCGCCTGAATTTACAGCAGGCATGTCATTTCAATATGCTGCCTTCGTCACCCAACTTTTTTATATCAAAATACGTATCTTCGTATATATTTCACCAAGGCTTAAAGATCACTATCGATGACCCGAAAACATTTACATAACAGCAGTCTGTTCTTCTCTTTAGTCATTATTCTTTCATTTTCAACTATCAGTAAGGCACAAGACTGGATGAGTCATATTGAAAATGATTCAAATTTGTTCTCCATTCAGAAGGCATTTTACGAGGATCCAGATAATGCCCCTTCTACGACTATTGACAATGACGGCGAAGAAGGTCAGGATGCGTTTTTCAAGCGGTGGGAACATTTTATGGCACCCAGAGTCAATAAATATGGTAACCCAATTGCCCCGGATATAATATATAAAGAATGGGCAAAATACCAGGCCAGCCAGCCACTCAATAAAAAAGCAAATAAAAATGGCAACTGGTCTTATCTTGGCCCTGATACTGTTCCTTTTGCTTTACCGCTACAGGGCAGTGGGGGTACCGGCCGTATAAATTGTTTAAGGTTTACACCGGGTAATCCGCAGGTAATGTGGGCGGGTACAGGTTCTGGTGGATTATGGAAAAGCACAGATGGCGGAAACAGCTGGACGACAAATACAGATAATATACCAAATCTTGGCGTGACAGATGTTGCCATAAACCCAAGAAATACAGATACAATGTTTATGGCTACGGGAGACGGCTATGCATACAGCACCCCGAATGGCAGGTTCTTTGGGGGTGAATATAGCAATGGGGTAATGCGGTCTGTTGATGGCGGCAATACCTGGGATACTACTTCATTAAACTGGGGGCTGTATCAGGTAAGGCAAATTTACCGATTGATGATATATCCTGAAGATCCAAACATTGTTATTGCACTTACCAATTCAGGTATCTGGAAAACAAAAGACGGAGGCAATACGTGGAAAAATGTGCTTAGTACTAAGTGCTGCGATATGCAGATGAATCGGAAACATCATGAAATAATGTACGCCGGTTTTACCAGCTTTTATACAACAAAAGATACAGGAAGTACCTGGCAAAAAATTAGTATCACTTATCCTGTTGCCCCAGCGGCTATGACCATTGCCACTTCAGCAGCCAATGATTCAGCGATTTATTTATTATTGCTGAATGGTTTTAGTCGCTCCACAAATACCATCCTTATCCGATCTATGAATGGCGGCAAAACATGGGCTACCATGAGCAATGTAAATATCACTACTTTCCAGGGTTATTATGATGCCGCTATTAATGTGAGTCCTATTGATGCCAATGTGGTATCCGTGGGCGGCCTGGACGTGTATCAATCCAGTAATGGAGGGCAGAGCTGGACACAGATTACCTATAATCAGAATTACAATATGCCATCTTACACACATCCTGATCACCGGGTTTTTGAATATTATCCCGGCTCAGCCGATACTGTTTTTGATGGAAATGACGGTGGTTTATTCAGAAGTGTAGACGGGGGCAGCAACTGGCAAATAATAAGTAAAGACATTCATGCTCTTGAGCTTTACCGGATTGGCAGCGGTTCTGCCGATCCCTCAATATTGTACACAGGCGCCCAGGATAATGGAGTGAACCAATTAGAAAACGGGGCATGGACCCTTGTAGTTGGTGGCGATGGCATGACCTGCCAGGTGGCATGGGACGACCCGACAGTAGCTTATGGATGTTATCAATACGGTGAAGTTAAAAAAACGGTAGACGGCGGAAAATCTTTCGTGTACTTGTATCCTCCAGATGCAGGAAAGGCCAACTGGACCGCTCCACTGGTGATTGATCCGGTCAACTCTTCAACCCTTTACTATGGAAGCAACAAATTATATCAATCTACTGACGGAGGCAATACCTGGAACAGTATTTCAGACCCTACCAACAACCCAACCAATGTTTCGGCTATAGGCATATCTCCAAGTGATGCCAATTTTATTTATTGCAATTTCGGAACTGACTTTGCAGCGCCCAGTGTGCCGCAACTGTTCCGTACCAAAGATGGCGGCACTACCTGGACTAATATCGGCAAACAGCTAAAAAAAGTAAGCTCTTACCTGTCAGATATTGCGGTTGATCGTCGTGATGCTAACCATGTTGCCATTGGTTTTTCCGCTTATGACCCCAATGCCAAAGTTTATATTTCCAGTGATGCCGGAACCACTTTTACCAATATTTCCGCCGGGCTGCCTAATATCCCGGTTAACTGCCTGATTTTTGAAGGTTCCGTTGAAAATGGATTGTTTATCGGTACGGATGTGGGTGTATTTTACCGGAATGATAATACAAACGGCTGGATACCCTACAATACCGGGTTGCCTAATGTAATGGTCAACCAACTTGAAGTATTTCCGGCCCTTAATAAGATCAGGGCAGCAACATTTGGCAGAGGCGTTTGGGATGGTGTATTAACTGGTACTATTAGCGGCATTGAAAAAGCAGCCGATCTTAGTATTGAAGTTAAAATATATCCGAACCCTTCTACCAGCGGCCAGTTTTCTTTGGATTTCCCTGCCAATAAATACAGCAAGCCTAATATCACTGTTTATAATATGACCGGGCAAAAAATGCAGTTCGATCAAAATATAATTGCCTCAGCAAATGGATTAAACGGCTCGCTTGATCTTTCAGGCCTTGCAGATGGCATATATACTGTTAATTTCAATTATCCGGATGCAGTAGTAAGCAAGAAGTTGCAAGTGGTGAAATAATAAAAAGGGAAAGAGAAAAAGTATTCTTGCCTAATTTGAAGAATATGCTCTTGAATGTGATTTTTTAGCTTCTCGAAAAACCTGGATTTGACGTTCGGATTTTGGAGAAACAAATATCCCTCTACCCTCCTATATTTGCGTCATGAAGCCATTTATTGTTTGCATTATTCTGCTATGCCTCTTTTCATGTTCGCCTTATCATATGTCGGTTACCACTTTACAAAAGGAGCTTGCAACTGTAAACGACAGTACAATAAAACATTATTATAATTTTTCATACGGCATTATGCCGGCCCTTATCATGGGCAAAAAATTTAATAACGGCCTCGATTCAATTCAATGCGTGGATAAAAAGGGGGAGGTTTTTAACCTCGTTGTAAACGACCATACCGAATTAAAAATCACCTGCAAAAATGGCTACAAGAAAATTTTTTTACTGGATACCATGTTTGCAAAAGACAGCCTTTTTTATGGCAGAGACGATCATATTTTTAATGCGCCGACCAGCCTGCCGATCAGGGAAATTGAAAAAATTGAAGTGACCAGCCGCTAAAAATGTTTTTTTGAACGGGAAGATCTCAACATCGCTTTCTTTCCAGGAATATTATGAACGTATGAGAATAAAGTAAAAGTCCCTCTTTTGCCCTAATTTTGCAGGGTAACTGCACTTCAGTTCTGTGAGGACACAGACGGGGGAAATGAGGGAAATGCATAAATCAGATTTCTCGTTCCTCGAAATGACAAGCTAAAAAATGACAAGCTAACAATGGAAAACCTTGACGATAAATATGAAATAGTAGTGGGCCTGGAGGTGCATGCCCAGTTGATGACCAAAACAAAGGCATTTTCTGCTGATCCATATACTTATGGTACTGCGCCTAATACGCAGGTCAGTCCGCAGAATATGGGGCATCCGGGTACATTGCCAAAGCCCAACATGGAGGCACTGCAACTTGCACTGAAAATGGGCATTGCCTGTAATTGTGATGCGCATGAAAGGACCTATTATGCCCGTAAAAATTATTTTTATGCCGATCTCCCGAAAGGATACCAGGTGACACAGTTCACCAAACCTTTATTTACGGGTGGCTATATAGCCATAAAAGATGCAAAAGGCAAAGAAAAAAGGATAAGCCTGGATAAGATCATTATGGAGGAAGACTCCGGCAAAAGTATCCATGATCTTGATCCCTTTGCTTCCTTGATAGATTTAAACCGTGCCGGTGTTCCTTTGATAGAAATTGTATCCAATCCTGATATCCGCTTGCCGGAAGAAGCCGGTCAATATCTGACTGAAGTACGCCAAATAGTACGCTATCTTGATATATGCGACGGCAATATGGAAGAAGGTAGCCTGAGATGCGATGCCAACGTATCAGTAAGGCTTCGCGGCACAAATGTTTTGAACACCCGTTGCGAAATAAAAAACCTGAACTCCATTCGTAATGTGCAGCGCGCTATTGCCGCGGAAGCCAAACGCCAGATGGAACTGGTGGAAACAGGTGGCAAGGTAACCAATGATACCCGTGGATTTGACCCTGTAAAAGGTGAAACCTTCCCCATGCGTTCTAAAGAACTGGCTAATGACTATCGTTATTTTCCTGAACCAGATATACCACCAATTGTAGTAACTGAAAATGATGTGGCACGGGTAAAATCAATGATGCCGGAGTTACCAAAATCTTTGATGGCCAGGTTTATCAAAGACTATGGCCTTTCTGAATATGATGCGGCAGTCATTACCTCAGAAAAGGAATATGCGTTATATTACCAGGATTTACTGAAGCACACGGTAAACTATAAAGCTGCAGCCAACTGGCTCAACGGGCCGATACGCTCATACCTCAATGAAAATGCCATTGAACTGGGCTCCATAAAAATAACGCCTGAACAAATTGCAGAAATGATCAGGTTGGTGGATGATAATAAGATCAGTATTTCCGCAGCATCACAAAAGGTTTTCCCTGAACTGCTGCTTAAAGAATTCACGGGTTCCGTAAAAACCCTTGTAGAAGAAATGAACCTGATACAGGTAGATGATGCCGGTATGATTAATGATTTAATTAAAGAAGTACTAAACTTTTACCCCGATAAAGTTGCAGAATACAAAGCCGGAAAAAAAGGCGTTCTGGGATTATTTATGGGAGATATTATGAAAAAGTCAAAAGGCAAAGCTGACCCTAAAATGACCAATAGACTGCTTCTTGAAGAACTTGAAAAATAAGACGATATCATTCCTGTGCAGTTAGGAAATGGCAGCACCTTTCAAATTAAGTTTGAATTTTTATTGCCAGTTAAATGTTTAATTTCAGATATATTTTATTATATTGCACTTAGAAAATTGCCAAAGTATGAAAAAAACATTTACAGTTCTTGGGCTGGGTGCATTGCTATTTCTATCCTGCAACAGTCATAAAAAAGACGCAAATACCGATTCTAATACCAAAGGTATTGATACCGTAAAAACCGATAGTGGAATTACGGTGGTTAAAAATAAAGAAGGAAAAATAATCCAGTCCTACCCTACTGCTACCGGGCCTGCCAAATCAGGCACCACCGCCAACCCTACGACGGGTGTAATAGGAACGAATGGGGATAATGTAGAATATCCTTATCTTATTACTGGCAAGCTCATCCATGGTGAGGGCGGCAATATTACGCTTGATAAACTGGGGATAGGGACTGGTGAAATAAAACCTTTGTTTGTACAGACTGTAAATTCTGAAGCAAAATTTGGTTTTAACGGCACTTGCACCATGCCGCAACTTATGCAATTGCGTTTGCCTGCGGGCAATATCCAGTTTATCGTTAAACCAAATGATAACCTTGATTTTACGATGACCCTTGAAGATCCGGGCGACTATGAAATTAAAGGTTCGCCTGAATCTATGGAATTAAAATCTATGTTCCAGATTTTGGCAAAGGCCAATGATGAAAAAGATGTGGTGGAAAGCCGTATTAATGCTGCAAAAAAGGACCTGCATTTATATTCGCACCTGGTTGACCTCAGAACCCAGGAATACAGGGATATTGATAAAGTAAAACATGCCAACCTGCGTAAATTCATTGTCAAAAATGATACAGCATTTGTTTGTATGCTTGCTGCGTTGTACCTGGATGCTGCTGAGGATATTGATTTTATAAGGGCCCTGGACAGGAAAATGGTTTTAAGATACCCAAGTTCACCATTTTACCAGGCTTTGCATGAGAAGGTAACCATCTATGGCCCAATGGCTGTGGGAATGCTGGCGCCGGAAATCATTTCGCAAACTCCTGACGGAAAGACAGTGAAATTGTCTTCATTCAGGGGCAAATACCTTTTACTGAATTTCTGGTCTTCCATCAGCCCGATTGCGAGGGCCGAAACCCCAAATATCAAAAAGGACTACGAAAAATATAAATCAAAAGGTTTTGAAGTTTTAAGCTATTCTATAGATAAAGATAAGACCCTCTGGACCAAAGCTATAGAGCAAGACAAAATGACCTGGACTAATATTTCTGACCTGCTTGGTTATCAATCAGCCGGGGCTGCAACCTATGTGGTAACAGACATACCGGTCAACTACCTGATTGACAGGAACGGATACATACTTGCCAGGAACCTGAAAGGTGCTTCCCTGGATAAAAAACTGGCAGAGCTAATGAAATAATGAAAGCCATAAAATTTGAAAATATTATCCTTTTTGAGGATGAAAAACTGCTTATACTTAATAAGCCGGCAGGCATAGTTTCGGAAAAAGACAATAGCGAAAACAGTCAGAGCCTTTCTGATATGGCCTCAAAATATTGCCCGGGTATCATGTTGTGTCACAGGCTTGACAAGGAGACCAGCGGAGTGATTCTGGCAGCTAAAAATGAAGCAGTATATCGCGATTTTTCCATCATGTTTCAAAAAAGGGAAATTCATAAAGAATATCATGCGCTGATTGAAGGGGTAAAGAATTTTGAGCAGCGATTGATCGATTTTCCGCTTACTAAAAAAGGCACATTCAAAGCCGTGGTTGACAAAAGAGATGGCAAAAGAGCTGAAACAATTGTCGATACCATTGAGTTTTTCAGGCATTATACCCTGGTGAAAGCAGAACCGGTGAGCGGCCGTTTCCACCAGATCAGGGTGCACCTAGCGTCAGTTGGCAGCCCTTTGGTTGGGGATGTTTTATACGGTGGCAAGCCATTTTTTTTGTCACAGGTGAAACGTAAATATATTCCGAATTCAGATGAGGAAGAATCACCATTAATGGGAAGAGCAGCGCTGCATGCAGCAGCCTTAAGGTTCGAATACCCCTCCGGCAGCCCATTTGAAGTTAAAGCTCCTTATCCTAAAGATTATGAAACGACCTTGAAAGTCTTAAGAAAATTTGACACTCTTGGCCAGGGAACAATTGAGCCTGTCCTGAAGGGTTAAAATTTTATTTTTAAAAATCAACCTTGTAGCTTAATATCGGCAGAATACCGGCCTGGTAACTGGTCCGTATCGTTCGGGTTGGTACATCAAAATATTGAAGGAAGATATTCTTCGTATTTGTAATATTCTGCACATCAATGGCCCAGGTAATGTTACTTTTTTTACGATTGCGCTTCAGGCTGATTCCGATATCGGTTCTGAAATAGTCAGGCATTTTCATGGAATAGGCCAGGTTGGTTTGGTAAACTGCATAGTCTCTGGCTATGGAGGCGATGGTATCAAAAGGGGTTTCCCGAAGCCCCCCGGCATAGGTAAGTTTGATATTAAGACCCAATACCCTGTTTTGAAACTTAGCCCCGGTTATTATCTCTTTGCCACCGGTAACAGTAAAGGAATAATTGCCATTATATAAGGTATTGTACCAGTTGCCATTGGCCGCCCTATATTTAGAATCATACAGGGATGATGAAACGATATAATAAACACCCCGGTTCAGGAACTGCTCGAACGTCAGTTCAAGACCATAATTTCGGCCTATACCTCCGTTTGCCAATGGCATAACCGGGTATCCATCTTGTTGGTTTACCATTGAGAAGGTATTCATTGGATCGGTGCTTACGGGGATATTAAACAGGTATTGATAATATATTTCAGCTTTTAAATGAATGAATTCGGTGAGGTTGCGGTCATACAACAATACAAATTGCTCTGATTTGGTAAGTCCAAGGTCTTTATCCGGCTGGGTCAAAATCCCGTTTGCACTAGGCACCTGCACAAAATATGTTCCCAACGGCTGAACCTGGCTTTCAATACCATAACCAAATGCGATGGATTGGATCGGTGATATATCATATTTTACAGAAGCCCTAGGTTCGACAGAATAGGTATTATTCAGCATTAGCATTAAACAATGAACACCTGCTATAAAGCTAAGCTTATCAGTTGCCTTGTAGGTCCATTGCCCGAAAGCTTCTACTGTATAAGCGCTCCCCTTCTGATTTAACCATGTAAGCAGGATATTGGTTGAGTCATTTCTCGCCTGCTGTAAAAAACTAAAGTCCAGTTTACTGGCCACAATACCCGCTTTAAAACTATTTTGAGCATTTATCTTTTTCGTAAGTGTTGATGAAAAGGCTAAAGTTGTTTGAAGGTACTTTTCATTATCCTCGTTTTGAGGCTGATACATTTGGTCCAGCTTATTTTCTGTGAAACCGTTATCCGTCGCAGATAGTACAAGATTTGATTTTATATAGGTTGTAGAATTTAATGAGTAAAAATGAGTAACCCCTGTTGCGCCGGTATTGGAGTAAAAATTTGATCCAAACCGGGTAGAATAATCAGACTGCCATTTCGTAGAATCTTTTAGCGCATCCTGGTATTGATTACTTAAACCTCCAAAACCAAATAAAGTAAATACACCCAGGTGATTGGTTGGGAAATAAAAGTTGTAAGATAAATCCTGGTACTGTATTACCCCGCTCCCGATATTAACGCCGAGTTTGGCAATTAATGTTGGGGTCGAATACCGGTAATTAATAAGATAAGAACCGGCATATCCTTTGGCAAAAGGCCCCTCAGCGGCAATATCAAGCCCGATAAAACTTGCTTTTGCCGTGAATTCACTTTTTTCATCATTGCCTTTCCTCAGCTTAAGATCAAAAACGCCGGATAAAGCATTCCCATATTCTGCCGGAAATGCACCTGTCAAAAAATCCGAATTCGCTAGTAATTCTGAGCTTAAAATAGATATGCCGCCTCCTGATGTACCCACACTCGAAAAGTGGTTGGGATTTGGAATATCAGCGCCTTCCATTCGCCAAAGCAATCCATTGGGTGCATTGCCTCTTATAGACATGTTATTATTACCATTACCACCTGTTGCCACTACACCAGGGAAAGCGGTTACCATCCTTGCGGGATCATCAATTGCAGCAGCATAGTTCTGGGTCTCTTCAACTGAAAATGTCCGCCCACTAACCACCACGGATTCATTAATGGCCTTGTTCTTTTCAACCTTCCGGGTTATTACTACCTCATTCTGCTTTCCAATACTTTCTTCAAGTTCAATTGATAAAACCACTTCCTTGCCAGAAGTTACTTCAATATTGGGCAGCGTTATTTCTTTATAGCCCATATAGGTCACCCGTAATCCTTGTTTGCCTACAGGTACCTGGATAAGCTTAAATGCTCCTTTTTTATCAGTCGGAGTACCCTTTAACGGATTGGAATTTAAAAGGGTAATATTTGCACCTTCAATGATAGATTGAGAAACTTTATCCACTACAGTGCCCCTGATAATCTGAGTTGGAATTTGGGAAAAGGATGGAATTACAAACAATAAAGCTAAAATTAAAACTATAAGTTTTAACCTTAATTTTCCTTGCATTAACCATCCTTTTTCGAAATTCACTCACCAATATTTACCCAAGTTTAAGGATAAATAATTGAACTTTATGAATTAACGGGAAAATTAATAAGGAATTAATTCCCGGCAAAAATGCCTGAACCTGAATAATAAAGAATCAGAAAAGCAATTGCAATGAGAATGCGATATACCCCAAAAACCTGGAAACCGTTTTTCGTTACGAAATTAATAAAGAATTTAATGGCCAGCATAGCCACGATAAATGCTACGATATTCCCAATAATCAGTAGTTTAATTTCCTCGCCGCCAATATGGTTAAGGTGCTGATTGGTAATGGGATCAACTTCTTTGTAGAAATCATAAAGCTTTTTGGCAGTTGCGGCAAACATAACGGGCACAGCCAGGAAAAAAGAAAACTCCGCTGCTGCCCTGCGGGAAAGTTTTTGGGACAACCCGCCGATAATGGTTGCGGCTGATCTTGATACACCCGGGAACAATGACAAAACCTGGAACAGACCAATGATAAAGGAAGCTTTATGAGATGGCGTAGTGTGATCAGTATGTTCATCATCCTTAAACCATTTATCAACAAACAATAAAATAACACCACCAAAAAGGAGGGCACAGGCGACACCCACAGGATTTTCGAATAAATTATCAATCTGTTTATGAAGCAATAGCCCGACAAAAGCCGCTGGAACAAAAGCAAAAAACAACTTAACATAAAACTGGGTCGTTTGCAAAAAACGTTTCCAGTATAATACCAAAACCGATAATATAGCGCCCAACTGCACAGCTACTTCAAATAGTTTTACGAAATGATTTCCGGCTATGCCCATGATAGAAGAAACCAGGATCATGTGCCCGGTAGATGATATGGGGAGAAATTCGGTAATCCCTTCTACGATACCGAGGATTATTGCTTGTAATGTGGTCATGGATTTTTCAAGTTAGTGATTTCGTGAGTTTGAGGGAATTAAATTATTTAGTTGTTAGCTTTTGCGAGCAATTTTCTTAAAAGTTATAGGGCAACAATAACAGACACAAATTTCAAATTTTAAATTACTAATTACAATTTCTAATCACAAATTTCAAATTACCTTTCTATCGTCTCGGTCTCCTTAGCCACAAGGAATTTCTCTGCATCCAGGGCTGCCATACATCCGCTGCCTGCTGCGGTAACTGCCTGGCGGTAAATCCTGTCTTGTACATCACCTGAAGCGAAAACACCTTCTATATTTGTAATGGTTGTACCCGGCTTTGTTTTGATATAGCCATGATCGTCAAAATCAAGCCAGCCTTTAAAAATCTCTGTATTAGGTGTATGGCCGATGGCCACAAAAAAGCCCTGAATATCCAGTTGGGTTTCTTCGCCAGTCAATACATTGCGAATGATGACACCATCCACGGTTTTATGTCCAATAATTTCTTTGGTTTCAGTATTCCAATGTACTTCAATATTTGGTGTATTCTCCACCCTTTTCTGCATGGCTTTAGATGCCCGCAATTCATCCCGCCTAACAAGCATGTGTACTTTGTTGCATATTTTTGCCAGGTATGTTGCTTCTTCAGCAGCTGTATCTCCTCCCCCAACTATTGCCACGTCCATTTTACGGAAAAAGAAGCCATCACACACGGCACAGGCAGAAACGCCATGGCCATTCAGCCTTTGCTCTGATTCTATCCCAAGCCACTTGGCAGATGCACCCGTTGAAATAATTACACTTTCAGCTTCAATAATATGTTCCTCATCAAAAGTGACCTTTAATGGCCAGGATGAAAAATCAACAGAAGTAGCCAATCCAAACCTGATATCAGTCCCAAATCGTTCTGCCTGTCTTCTGAATTGTTCCATCATTTCCGGACCCATAATTCCATCCGGATAGCCCGGGTAATTTTCCACATCAGTGGTTATGGTCAACTGGCCACCAGGCTGTATACCTGTATATAAAACCGGTTTCAATTCTGCACGGGCCGCATATATCGCCGCCGTATATCCCGCAGGACCAGAGCCGATTATTAGAACTTTTACTTTTTCGTTTACAATAGACATAGATATAATTGAGGATGCAAAAATACGTGAAAAGTTGATAGCTGTTGTCTCAATCGCAGATTAAAAGGATTTAAGGATTTCGCTGTTTTTTTTACTTTATTATAGGCAAAAAACGACAATTCATATCATCAAAAAAATCAACCATTATTTACTGGCCATCCGCGAAATCTGAAAAATTCGCGGTCCAGACAGCGATCACCCTTTAACAAGCTTTTTAACGAGGGTTGCATTATTGGTTTTCACACAAATAAAATACAGGCCGTGTGCAAGACTTGCTTCATTTTGAATATTTAAAACCGTAAAATTATTAACCTGGCTCTGGACTTGTCTTGACCAAATTAACTGGCCCAATGCATTTTCCATATATACTTCTGCCTGTTGTGCCTGACCTGTATAAAAAGCAATAGTAAAATTATCAGAATAAGGGTTAGGATATAAGTCGTTAAGAAAATCAGGTTCATGACCTGTAACCTGCAAAATCTGTTGTGCCAGTGAAAAATCAGGTATGCCATATCCGAAATCGTCATCCGGGTGCGTATATCTGTCAGAGCTCCTTTTCACAGCATCCATAATTTCATAACTTGTTTTATCCGGGAACTCCTGCCAAAGGCACGTAACTAAACCGGCAACAGCAGGTGATGAAAATGAAGTACCATTGCCACCCAGTACCTGTCCATCAACAGTAGCTGCCACCGTTGTCTGATAACCGATGCCCATAACATCGGGTTTAATCCTGCCATCATACGTCGGTCCCCGGGAGCTATAGCCTGCTAGTACGTGGTCATGCCCAACGGCGCCTATTGTTAATATATTTTCAGCATCAGAAGGAGCACTGATATAGTACCATGTTTTAGTACCATTGTTCCCCGCACTACTAGATAAAATAATGCCTTTTGAAGCACATAGGCTGGCCTCTTTACTGCAAATAGTCGTATGACCGTCCATATCTACGTATGTATGGTTTTGGGTAGGGTCGTCGAATTGCGTATAACCAAGAGATGAGTTAACTACATCTACACCCGCACTATCAAGCGCTTCCATACCGGCTGCCCATGCTGCTTCCTCAGCTACAAATTCCGAATTCGCATTTTCTGTACGGTAAAGAATATAATCTGCTTCCGGGGCAGTACCAATAAGTTTACCCGGAAGGTTGCCGGCCATAATTGATAATACCATCATGCCATGCGCATCTAAAAGGTAAACACTGTCATTTCCTGATATAAAATTATGAACGGCTAAAATTCCATTTCGGCTACGCAGTTTTTGGAACACAACTAATGAATCTACATGGTAAAACCCTGCGTCCAGAAGTCCTATGATCATACCCTGGCCTTGGTAGCCTTCCTGATGCAAAACTTCACCATGGTGGATATTGATCTGGTCAAATGACGGTCCATAATCAGTTTGGCTATAAGAAGAGGTTGCCAAAAGCATATTTTGACTGGTTTGGAGTGTACCAATGCCGGGAGGTAAAATCCGGATCACGTTTTTTACAACAGATATTTTTAGCGCATCGGCAATAAAATTGGTATCTGCTGAAAACACTGTCGCCGCATTTTGCCATTTTGAGGTAAACATTACCCGGGTGCCCATATTTTGCAGGCTGTCAAGATATGATGGGGATACAGGCAGATCATTTTCAGCGAGCGTAATTCCCTGCTTAGTCCTTCGATCAAGTGCGCGCTGGGAAAGAAACTCGAGTGGCCGGGTTAAATTAAAGGGATTATAATTTTTATCTGTAAACTGTACCCAATAAGCTGCAGGAGCTGTTTGGCCATATGTATAGCTTATTAAAAACATCCCCAACAAGAAAAAAACAATTTTCTTCATAGGGTTTTATCGGGGGCCATAATCAATGAGGGTATATTTTAAGCGATAACCAGTATTAAAGTCAGGATGTGGTTGTTGTTTATTTATGAAATCAGAATCATGTTCCATAAAGACAAGGCCAACATTAGCGGCATATCTTTCATAATATCTGAAAGTATCTACCAGGTTTAACTCGTTTTGAATCTGAACATAAACCGTCGAATCAAACTTAAGATTTGAAATGGTAGCAGGAGTATTGATTTGAATATACTGAGAAAGATAATTCCCAAAAGAATCAGTGGTATTATATTTATCAGGATTCCAGGATTCATTCATTACAATTGGATAAATCAGTTTTAAATAAGTAATATTATCATCAGTTTCTGTGGCACCCGCGCTATTTGACGTTCTTGAAAAAACTCTTACATATTGCCATGGCATTGAACTGGTATTTCTACGATATTCATAAATCCTGTATGCTGTTTGGCCCGTCTGATCTTTGTAAGAAGATTCAATGCTGTCCTTTAGCTGATAATGGATCGTATCATTTGGATAATTAGCATTACCTGAATATTGAATAGAATCTGCATTATAAATATAATGCCTTCCCACTTTAAGGCCGTAGTAATCTGCCTGTGAGGCAGGTTTTTTAAGCACATCAGGTTTGCAAGCTGCCAGTAAAATCAATCCTAAAATGAAGACATGGAACAATTTCATATTCAAAATCAATTAATCCTTCCTATATCCCCCAAAAATACAGATTTTCCCTTTATCAGATACCCACCCAAATCAAATTAAAGATGCTGTTTGTTTTTGATTCTGCTTCAGTCAATATTTTAATCTTTCTATTAAAAATTAATCCTCAACATCAAAACTCCTGTGGATATGCCCGCCTCCAATTACATCATTACCTTCATACCACACGGCGCTTTGGCCCGGGGCTATAGCAGTTACCCCATGGTAAAAGACAGTATTGATACCACTGCCGCCCAATTCAGGCGTAATTAAACTCATAGCGCCACTGTCTTTATAACGGATTTTAGTTAAAGCTTCAATGCCTTCAGCAGGTATAGATGCATATTTTTGGAGATTTACATTTTTGACAAGCATCCCCCTGCGTTGCAGGTGTTGTGGTTCACCTAACACAACGCGATTTGTTAGCGCATCAATTTCCACTACAAACATGGGTTTGCCGAGCGCTATTTCCAGACCTTTCCGTTGCCCGATAGTATAAAAAGGATAACCCCGGTGCTTACCTATCACTGTGCCATCAGTTAATACAAAATCACCCCCATCAACTGATTCTTCCAAACCTTCTACTTTTCTTTTTAGGAATGACCGGTAATCATTATCAGGGATAAAACATATTTCGTAGCTCTCGCTTTTCTTTACCAGTTCATCATATCCCCAGCTAAGCGCAAGCTCCTTTATTTCCGTTTTACGATATTTACCCAGGGGTAAAAAAGTGCGGGCCAGGCTTTCCTGGTTCAGGCCCCAAAGCACATAACTCTGGTCTTTTGATTCATCAACGCCCTTACTCACAACATATCGTTCATTCTCCAGCCTGCTTTTGGCATAGTGACCTGTCGCAATAAAAGCACAATCAAGGCTGTCTGCCCTTTTAAGAAGTGCATTCCATTTGATATGCGTATTGCAAAGCACACAAGGGTTTGGTGTGCGCCCTGCTATATATTCATCTACAAAATTATCAATCACAAAATCTCCGAATTCATCCCGGATATCCAGGATAAAATGGTGAATACCATGCTCTACAGCCACAGCCCTGGCATCATTAATTGAATCCAGAGAACAGCAGCCGGTTTCTTTCTTATTGCCACCTGAATTGGCATAGTCCCATGTTTTCATAGTAACGCCTATCACCTCATAGCCCTGCTCTTTTAACATTACAGCTGCTACCGTGCTGTCAATGCCCCCACTCATGGCTACCAATACTCTACCGTTCCTGCTCATTTTTTGCTGATTTTCCCTTGTCTAACAAGAGGTGCAAAGTTAAAGTTTTTATAATGATTCTAAATAAGAACCTGCGAATAACGAGGAAAGAGAGCAGTTATTCATAGTATTTATTTTCAAACACCTAATAATCAAATAATTACATTTTTTTTCGAACATTTATTCGATTTTTTTGTCATTGCTCCATAATTAAATCACAAAACAAAAATGAAATTATCTACATCTTTTCGAATGACTGGAATATCAATGTTCCTTTTTTTACTTTTGGCTGGCGCTACTAAAGCTGCCAATTTTACAGCAATCGCTTCGGGGAACTGGAGCAGTAGTTTAACGTGGGGCGGCACAGCGCCTTCTTTCACCAATAGCGGCGACAATATTATTATCCCTGCCACTATTACAGTAACTATGGACAACAATGTTACAATGGGTGGGGCTTTAGCTGCTATGGATGTGGAAGGCAAACTACAGGGATCAGCCACAACCTACATGACAGTAACCACAGGTACGGTAAGCGGAGCGGGCACCATTGCTTCGGGGTATGTACAGTTTGGCGAAGGAGCTGTTTTATTATTCAGCGGCGCTATAACCACTGATTATTACAGCAATTCTGCCCTTTTATTAAAAACAACGGGAACGGTAACTGTAAATAAAGCAATGACTCTGAGTGCTGGCGTATTAAGTCTTGAGCAGGGAAGTTCAGTTTCATTGGCAAGCAGTGCTATGATCATCCTTTCCGGGGGTACTGTTACATCTAATGGAGGTTCGCTGGTACTTAGCAGTACCTATAATGTTCAATATACCTCTGCGAGTACTATTGCAGGCCTTGAACTTACAGGCAGCGGATTAAATAATGTTGAAGTTGCAGTGCCTTCAAGTTCTACAGTAACTCTAAATGGAGATCTTACCGTAAAAGGTGCATTAACGCTAACCAGTGGTGTGCTTGTACTTGGATCTCATAACCTTACTATTGCAGGTGATGTAGCGGCTACTGGAGCAGGAACAGTTACTTCAACATCATCCTCAATCACTTTTAATGGTTCATCAAGTACTACGGGTACGCTTAATTTTTCCGGTACTACTAATACTGTGAACAATCTTAAAGTGGCATTGGGTGGTACAAACCATGCTGCAATAGGGGGTAATGTAATTATTGCAAGTACTTTAACTCTGGCAAGCGGCGATCTTAATCTTGCTGGTTCCACCAATCTTACTATTCAGGGAGACATTGCTTCAACCAGTGGTAAAATTGCTCCTTCACCAACCTCTAATATCACTATTGCTACGGCTATTGCCACTACAGGTACATTGACATTTGAAAATGGAAATAACACCATTAATAATTTAACAATTAATATAGCAAACGCAGGAAATGCCAAAATAGGATCAGCACTTACCGTTGCTGGTGCTCTTACATTAACCAATGGTAAAATTGATATGGGAAGCAATACGCTTACATTGAGTTCTACCAGCACAGTATCAGGTGGTAGCAGTTCCAGTTATGTAATAACCGGTGCAAATGGATATGTTTCAATGGCACTTACTGCAGGCACTACAATGGCTATGTATCAAATAGGTACAACTGACACTTATTTCCCAGCGATGGCCATGCTAGCAAGCGGATCATCTAATGGAAATGTAATGGTGAATGCATCCGCCAATGTTTTGACACATGGCACTACCGGTAATATGCTTTCAGCAACTGCACCGGTTGTAAACGCAACCTGGGATATAAAATCTGATATCGCATCAAATATGAACCTGAGCATCGGCCTTATGTGGGCTGCATCTGCAGAAGTGAACGGATTTGATCGTACCAATGCATACATTTCTCATTATACAAATGGCGCATGGGATGCTACTGCTTCAGCTTCTGCTACAACAACTTCAAACGGAATGTATAGCATGAGCCGTAGTAATATAACATCATTAAGTCCATTTGCAGTAGTTGGCAAAAATGCAACCACTGGTATTGAAGTGGCTTCTTTAACTGCTGATAACAGGTTTGGATTGTATCCTAACCCGGCTAAAGATGTCCTTACCATTACAAACAATGCAGCAGGCATAGCTGGTGCTACCCATGCAGAAATTATTAATATTGAAGGTAAAACTTTGAATACTTATGAACTGAATGGCAATAACACAAGTATTGATGTGAGCGCATTGCAAAACGGATGTTATTTTATCAAATTATTTGATAACAATAGCATATCAACAGTGAAATTTATTAAAGAGTAACAAGCGGACAGGGGGTTAGGAGAAAGCGCCTGACGAATAACCTAATATAAAAAGAAGAAGGCCGGATTATTAATTTAATCCGGCCTTCTTCTTTTTATATTTCAGTTAATACTGTGGGCTAATTCCACCAACAACCATCAACTATCAACTAATTAGTTACTCTTCGGCGCAGCGCTTTTTATTTCATTACTGGCGTGCTCGGCAAATTTCTCAAAGTTCTTGTTGAAAAACCCGGCAAGTTCTTTGGCCTTTTTAGTATAGGCATCCTTATCTGCCCAGGTATTCATTGGCGTTAATATTTCAGAAGGTACACCGGTACACAAATCGGGTACTTCAAAGCCAAAAATCGGATCAGGCGTATATTTTGCATTATCCAGTTCGCCGCTAAGTGCCGCATTAATCAATGACCGTGTATATGGTAATGAAATCCTGTTTCCTACACCGTAGGCACCACCGGTCCAACCTGTATTTATCAACCATACTTTTGCATTTGTTTCATCCATTTTTTTACCTAACATTTCTGCATATTTCGCAGGATGCAATGGTAAAAATACAGCGCCAAAGCAAGCGGAGAAGGTAGGCTGGGGTTCAAGTACCCCCGCTTCTGTTCCTGCAACCTTAGCAGTATATCCTGACATAAACAGATACATAGCCTGGGAACGGGTCAACCTTGAAATTGGAGGTAATACTCCAAATGCATCGGCCGTTAGGAAGAATATGTTTTTAGGTGCATCGCCAAATGATGGCTCCAGTGCATTATCAATAAAATCAATCGGATATGCCGCACGAGTGTTTTCTGTTTTAGAACTGTCTTCATAATCAGGCAAACGAGTACCCGGAATAAAGTTGATGTTTTCTAAAAGTGCACCAAACTTAATGGCATTATAAATCTGGGGTTCGTTCTTAGCAGAAAGGTTAATTACTTTCGCATAGCATCCACCTTCAAAATTAAATACGCTATCATCTGTCCATCCATGCTCATCATCACCGATCAGCATACGCTCAGGATCAGAAGATAATGTTGTTTTTCCGGTACCTGATAAACCAAAGAATATAGCAGTATCACCATCTTTGCCCACATTGGCAGAGCAATGCATGCTTAATACATTTTTTTGATGCGGCAATACAAAATTCAGTACGCCAAAAATTCCTTTTTTGATCTCACCGGTATACGCAGTGCCACCGATAAGGATAATTTTTCGGGTAAAATTAAGAATAGCAAAATTGCCCTGGCGTGTACCATCTACAGCAGGGTCAGCCTCAAAACTTGGTGCTGCAATAATATGCCACTCAGGATCAAAATCTTCCAGTTCTTCCGCTTTCGGACGAAGAAACAGGTTATTGGCGAACAGGTTTTGAAAAGCTGATTCAGTAACTACCCTGATATTGATCCTGTATTCAGGCAATGCGCATGCATAAGAATCGCGGATATAAACTTCTTTACCAACCAGGTGGTCAGTTACTTTTTCATACAGCCTGTCAAATTTTTCGGAATCAAATTTAATATTGATGTCCCCCCCACCAAACTGCGTTTTCAGTGATGTCATCGGCAACAATAAACCTGTCTTTGGGCGAGCGACCGGTAAATTTTCCGGTATCTGCTGCAAAGGCGCCGTTTTCACATAACTTACCTTCTCCTGCTTTTATCGCCCTTTCAATAAGTTGAGCGGGTGATAAATTCCAGTGAACATTACCATTGGCCGAAGCCAGTTTGTCCACAATTGTCTGATTTTCCTGAATTGATGCCAGTGTCATTAAATTCTGATTAAAAATAAGACCGCAAATTTAAAATAATTTCAGTTAACAGAAAGGAAAAAGATACTGACATTCGTCAGGTTTTCAGTATATAAATGGCAATTTAGAATTGTTATAAACCAAAAAA
>Ga0206925_1056_pt1 | contig 24959 bp, 13 predicted proteins | sample Alteio_BWOrgHeat_62_FD_152944 | JGI IMG/M metagenome (GOLD analysis project Ga0206925, IMG submission 152944) | Enriched cells from forest soil in Barre Woods Harvard Forest LTER site, Petersham, Massachusetts, United States -... | ecosystem: Environmental > Terrestrial > Soil > Temperate forest >...
AATCTCCTCGAGCAAGGCCGCGCGCCTCATCGCCAAACTCGCCGCCAACAAGCGCGCCGCGGCTCCCACCCACCGCACCCGCAAAAATGTAAAAGACTTTGACGTCCGCGACTTCGGCGCGAAGGGCACTGGCCGCACGCTCGACACCGTTGCCTTCCAGGCCGCGATTGACGCTGCGGCCGCTTACGAAGGTCACGCCCGCGTGCTCGTGCGCGGGGGACGCAAATATCTGCTGAGCGCCCTCGAACTCAAGGGCAGCATTGATTTCCATCTGGCCGACGACGCGGAACTGGTTCTCAGCACCAACTGGCGCGATTACAAAGGCATAAAAATTTTCATGCGCGCGGAAGGTGCCGATGGTCTGCGCATGACGGGCACAGGAAAAATCAACGGCCGCGCCAAGGAATTCATGCGCCGCTTTGACAAAAAGGACGAATGGTGGAGGCCTAAACATTGGCGCCCGCGCATGTTTGAATTCGCCGCCTGCCGTGGCCTCGAATTTCGCGACTTTACCTTCGGCTCCTCACCTGCCTGGGGCCTGCACCTGCTCGGCTGCGACCATGTGCTGGTGGACAATTTGAAGATTCGCAACGACCTCGACGTACCCAATTGCGACGGCATCGGCCCCGACCACAGCCGCGACGTGGAAATCCGCAACTGCGACATCGTGTGCGGCGACGACGGCATAGTCATCAAAACCACCCGCCAGCCCATTGATTTTGGCCCCAGCGCGCGTATCGTCGTCAAGGACTGCGTGCTCCATACCCAGGATTCTGCGCTCAAAATCGGTACCGAGACCACCCAGGATATTTACGATGTGCGCATCGAGCGCTGCCAAGTGGTTTCGAGTTGCCGCAGCTTCACCATCCAGTTGCGCGACGAAGGCAATGTGCATGACATTCTCGTGCGCGACGTCACTTTCTCGACGCGTTTTCACTCACCACCCTGGTGGGGTCGCGGCGAAGCCTTTTCCCTTACTGCCATTCCCCGTCTGCCGGAATCCAATCTTGGCCGCATGTATAATATCCGCCTGGAGAATTTCAAAGGCCGCGCGGAAAACAGCGGGCGCATCCAGGGCTCGAAATGGAGTCGTCCAAAAAATATTACACTCAAGAATTTCGACCTGACGCTCGATCGCTGGACCCAATATCCCGGCGGCATGTTCGACAATCGTCCGACCAAGGTCATCGAGGACATCGAAGCCCACGGCGCACCGGGCTTCAGCATCCGCCAGGCTGACGATGTGACGCTGGACCAATGCAGGGTCGCGTGGGGCAAAAATATTCCCGACTACTTTACCCATGCCGTGGAGGCCGAAGACGCCAAGCGCGTTTATCTGTCCAAATTCCGCGGCCAGGCTGCCCATCCGGAGCGCGACGAGGCCATAGTTGGTCGCTAAATTTTACCCACCATGAACTACGGCCTTATCCACCGCGCCCTTTGGCTGCTCTTGGTCGCCTATTGGATTATCAGTGCATTTGGCAACAAGAAGACCGTCCAACGCTACAAGCCCGGCCAAAGGCTGCTGGCGTTTGTCGCCTTGGTCGTAGTTTATTGGGCGCTCTTTTATTATAAAAATGACTCGTTGACCCAGCCCATCCACGACTGGCTGATGCAACGGACTATTCCCGACACGGATTTAATAGGTCCACTCAGCACTGCACTATGCGCCGCTGGGATAGCCTTTGCCATTTGGGCGCGGCACACCCTGGGCCGGAATTGGAACGCCAACCCCGGCGTCAAAGAAGGGCACGAACTCATCGTCAACGGTCCCTACCGCTTTGTCCGGCACCCGATTTACACCGGTATGTTGCTGGCGCTGTTTGGTTCACTGGTCGTCGGTGATGGACGCATACGTGGCCTGCTCTTTTTTGCCTTTATCGCCATCGGACTGCATTTTAAATCGAAAATCGAGGAAGGCTTGATGATGCAGACCTTCCCGAACTCGTACCCTGAATACCGCCGCCGCACCAAGGCCATCATCCCCTTTATTCTGTAGAACATACCCCATCCAGAAAAGGATGGATTGGCAGGCCGATTTGTATTTAGCTGGGCACTCCCCGCGTTTTACCCCAACGCCCAGTTTGCCCCATGAAAATCGCCTGCGCCTGTTCCCTGCTCTTGTTTCTCGCTGCCTGGCCAATGGCCGCCCACGGCCAAGTGGCATTTGATTTCGGCACCGGCCCCGAAAAGTCCGGCTTCACCCGCGTCGCTCCCACCGCCGTCTATTCCGACGAAACCGGCTGTGGGTTTGAACCGGGCGCGCAAGCCGCTACTGGTGACAACGGCAACACCACCACGAGTAACCGGCCTCTGTTCTTTTCCGTCAATGTTCCCGAAGGCAATTTTCAGGTGACCGTGACTTTCGGCGACTCGGCGAATGCCACCATCACGACCCTCAAGGCCGAATCCGGTCGCTTGATGGAAGAGAAAGTTGCCACTGCTGCAGGCGAAATCGCCTCGCGCACTTTTTCCGTCAACGTGCGCACACCTAAATTGCCGCCCGTGCCCCTAAATGCCCCCGGCGGTGACATCGTGCGCGAAGACCAGTTCGACAGCGGCAATGCCCGCGACTGGGACAATAAACTGACCATTGAAATCAACAGTCCCCAAGCCGCTCTGCGCACCATCCAGATAACTCCCTCGCCGGGTGCCATCACCGTTTTCCTCGCCGGCGATTCGACCGTCACCGACCGCGACGGCGGCGGCGATGTCAGTTGGGGGCAGATGCTTTCACGTTTTTTCAAGTATGATGTCGCCGTGTCCAATCAGGCGCAGTCTGGTGAAACGCTCAAGACTTTTGCCAACGCGCTGCGCCTCGACAAAATTTTGAGCCAGATGAAAAAGGGTGACTATTTGTTCATGCAGTTTGCCCACAATGACGAAAAGGCCAGCTGGCCGCAGAGCTATGTCGAAGCCAACACGACATTCAAAGCCTGGCTCAAAGTTTATATTGCTGAAGCCCGTCTTCGCGGCGCGACCCCCGTGCTGGTCACCGCCATGGACCGCGGTGCCCGCGGCACCGGCGCACCGAGCCACGCCCACGGCGGTTATCCGCAAGCCATGCGCGATGTGGCCAAGGAGGAAAATGTCGCCCTCATTGATTTGTATGCCAACAGCATCACTTTTTATGAATCCGCTGGCGCCGACGCTCCCGGTATTTTGGCCGATGGCACGCACTCAACCGCCTATGGCGGCTACGAATTCGCCAAATGCATCGTGATGGGTATCAGACAGAACAAACTGGACCTCGCCAATCACATCGCCGACGACTTCAAAGACTTCGACCCTGCTCATCCCGACACGGCTGCATCCCTCGATCTTGGTAAGATTTTTGGCAACAACGCCGGTGGCGGCGGACGTGGTGGGCGCGGTGGGCGCGGCGGTGCTACCCCGGGCGCACCCGCAGCCAATCCTGCACCGGTTGGCCCTGGCAATCCCGGCCTCGGCCCGCTATAGGCCTGCCCGTTATTACGCGGGACGCTTTTCTTTTACCCCATGAAAACGTTCACCAAAATTCTCCTCCCGTTGCTCGGCTTGAGCAGCGTCGTAGCGGCCCAGGATCGCCCCTGGACGCATCTCACCAACCCCACTGCGGCGGAAGCGGCCGCGATTTTCGCCAACCCGCCACCGGAATACAGCAGCCAGTTCACCTGGGGCATCAGCAGCGCGGCGACCAAAGAATCCATTGACCGCGACTTGGATAAGATGAATGCGCTCAATGTCCATGCGGTGTGGATGGAACCCGGCCGCGGCGGCCCGGCGCATTATTTGGAACCTGGTTATTTCGACGTGATTAAAACCGTGGTGCAGGAAGCCAAGCAGCGCAATATGCGCGTGTGGGTGGATGACGATGGCGGCTACCCCTCCGGCTTTGCGGGTGGCAAGTTTACGGTTGAGCGACCCGACCTGCGGATGAAGGCGCTTGACCGCGCCGAGCAAATTCCTGTGACCGCAGGACAAGCCGTTGCCTACCCCGTGGATGAAACCGTCATCAGCGCGCAGGCGTATAATCAGGACACCAATACCTGGCAGACGCTCGAGGCGAAAAACGGCCAAATCAATTGGACAGCACCTGCCGGTCATTGGACAGTGGTAATATCGCACTGGCGGTTTAACTCCGGCGTCACCAAGTCGGCCAACAATGACAGCGGCCAAAAAGACAGCCAACATTCCCTCGGTGACTACCTCTCGCCCGAAGCCGGCCAGTTCTTTGTGAACTCCACCATGGCTTCCTACAAGCAGGCCGTGGGCGACGAATTCGGTAAAACTTTCCTTGGCTTCCGCGGCGACGAGGCTTCGTTCGGTTTCAACCCGTGGACGCCGGACTTGCCGACTGAATTTCAAAAGCGCAAAGGGTATGACATCCGCCCCTACTTGCCGGCGATTGCCGCCATCCGCATCGGTGTGGGCACCGGGCGCAGCGCCATCGCGCCCCAGGAAACCAATCTCGACACCGCCCACCGCGCTTTTGCTGATTATTGCGATGTATGGTCGGACCTCATGGGCGAAAATTTCTTCAATGCCGAAGCTGACTGGTGTGCCGCGAATAATTTGGAGATGCAAATCCACATCGAGCATGAGGAAATCCTCCCGCAAATGGCCATTGCCGACGGTGATTTCTTCAAGGCCATGCGCCACATGGCGGTGCCGGGTATTGACACCATCTGGAACCAAATATGGCCCGGAACGGTGAACGATTTTCCCAAACTCGCGTCCTCGGCCACGCATCTCAACGGCCACCCGCGCGCCATGGTCGAGGCCTTCGCCGCTTACAATCCCCAGGCCGACATCAAACAAGCCCGTTGGATTATCAACGAGCTGATGGCCCTCGGCATCAACCATTATGAATGGATGCTCTACCCTTCTTCAGCGGGCCGAGGTGGTCGGGCCGGCGCTCCGGCTGGCACGGGGGGCGCACCGGCCACCGCCGCTGCAAGCACTCCTGCTGCTCCAGGTCGCGGCCCGGGTGGCGGCGGTCCTCGCGGATTTTATGCCGACCCCGGCTTTCCGCCCTTGGCCGCCTTTGCCAACCGACTTTCTTATCTCATGGGGGAAGGCCGGCCGGCCGCACAACTCGGCGTGTACATACCCTCGACCAGTTTCTGGTTTGGCGACACCCGGGCGAATACCGATTTTCTTAAAATCGTGCATGACCTACTCCAGAATCAGCGCGATCTGGATTATGTGGATGAGTTTGCGTTAGCCTCGGGGATGAAACTGCAAGGCGGCGAATTTATCAATGCCAGCGGCCAGAGCTATCGCGGGATTCTGGTACCACCCGTGGATGCCATTTCCAAAGCGGCGCTCGACCGGCTCCATGCTTTTGCGCAAGCCGGTGGCAAGGTAGTCTTCTTTGGTCATACCCCATCGCTGGTGGTGGAAAAAACTTTCCTCACTGCCGCCGGACCCGCCGACATCAGTTGGGCAACTTTGGTAAAAGATGTTGAAGTGACGCCCGCCGTGCTCGTCGTGTTGCCCGCGCCGGATGTGGTGATTGACCAAGCTTCGCCAGATTTGCGCTACAACCACCGCCGCATCAAGGACGCCGATATTTATTATGTCTTTAACGAAGCCGATCAGCCTTTTAGTGCACAAACGAAACTCGCCACCGCCGGTACCGGCCAGCAAGCCCAAGTTTGGGATGGCGACACGGGGAAAATATCGCCGCTGCCCGGCGCCACCTTTGCCAAGGGACAAGCCAGCCTGACACTCCAACTCGCTCCATGGGAGGCCCGCGTGATTGTCATTTCCACCGGGAATGCACCCAGTAACCCACTGGCGTCGGCTCCGTGATTTTTCTACGGGAAGCCGGCCGCCCGATTTAAATTAGCTTTGCCAGACCACCAGGTGGTCTATTGCTTGGGTGCAGTCGCTCCCCTTCGTTACGCATGGATACTTTTCTTTCGGTGTTGTTTTGGGGGCTGGCCATTTTGGCCGCGCTGACGGGCTGGGGCCGTTTACTGGCCCGCCATTCGCAGAATGAAGACAACGCTGCCGCGGATTGGCTGGAAGCCCCGGCCTGGGGCATCGCCATCAGCAGTCTCGCCGGCAGCCTGATGAATTTATGCGGACTGGCCACGCGAACGGGGGTGACGCTTTTTATCCTCGCTGGTTGTGCGCTTGGCGGATTTTTTCTGCTCCGGCCATTCCGAAATACGGCCCATTGGCGGCGTCTGCGAATGGATTGGAAATGGCTGGTGCTGCTCACATTGCCGCTCTGCGCGCTCGCATTGCGTTTTGGCAGTAGTGTGCAGATCGCAACCTATAACCCCTATGAGTACTGGCCAGAACCCGTCTATCTAAATCCACACGACGATGCCCAGTCCTATCTGGTTTCGCCGGAACGGATGCTGCAGACCGGCTCGCTGGGCCAGGATCCCTTCAATTCGCGGCAGATGATGTCCGCACTGGGGGCGCAACATTTCCTCAATGCGATGGCGATGGCGGTGTTTGCACCGGAACATGTGCATATCATTGAAGGGGGCGTCGGGCTCGCGGCCGCCTGTCTCGCCGCCGCTGGATTGGGCGCCAGGTTGCGGCTTGGGCGCGCCGGAACCGCGATGTTGATGCTCGTGCCGCTGATTTTCCGGCCTTGGTACATTAACATCAGCAGCACGACTACGACGGTGGCAGTACTCATCGCGCTTTGCTCGGCACTCATACAGTTATTCAAACCCAACCAAACCACGGGACGCTGGATTTTATCGGCGGGCTTGCTCCTGGCCGCAGCCTGTTCGCTCAAAACCACGACGATTCCCACCGCCATCGTGGCCGTTGTCATTGCCGCCGGCCTTTCCGCGATTGTCCAAAAAAGTTACCGCCCGTTGGGCTATGGTCTGCTGGTAGGTTTGGTGGGGCTGGTGGTCATGACGCCTTGGATGCTGTGGCAATACCGCTCCTCGGGAACGCCGCTCTATCCATTGCTGGGCCGGGGGTTCCATGTGGAAACTTACTTCCCGTCCCCGCCGACGCCTTTTCATGGTACTGCCGTGGAGTCTTTAAAAACCGGCCTGATCCTGCCCATTGTACTTATCGCCGGTCTATTACTTGCCTGGTTAGTGCCTGCCGTGCGCGCAAAAGTTGATCGTCCAACCGCCTTTGTGACTTTAGCAATCTTGCTGGGATGGGCCATCGCCTGGCCGCTAATTGCCATCTCAACTGAGTACAACGGCGTCACTCGCTACTTGGTCGCCGCCGAAATTACGGCCCTAACCATGCTGCTGGCGTGCGGCTGGCAGGCCGGTTTGCAATTGAGCGTGCTGCCCGGCTACCGCTGGGCCCGTTGGACTGGCCCGCTCTTGCTCGCTGCGCTGTTTCTCGGCGAACGTGCTGAGTTGCAAGTAACCTACGTCCAAATGACTCCCCATGACTTCGCCAGCAGTGTGTCCGGCAACACGAAGGTCTGGGATATTCTTGCCAAAGAAGTTCACTCAGCGCAAATGGCCGTGCCAGCCGGTGAAAAAATCCTGGCCTATGCCGATGCGCCTTCCTGGTTTGATTTTACCAGCAATCCCGTTTTCGTCGCCGACTGGCCGGGCGAAGCCAGTCCGCCGCCCGGAATGCCCGTCCATCAAGGTGGAGAAGCTGTTGCGGTCTATCTGCTCGGCCAAAACGTCCGCTATGTCATCTACTCCTACAAATCCCGGGCGAATTTCCCCCGGGTCATTTTTTACTATGATCTTGATCCCTCCCTTGGCCGCGTGATGAACCGGACCACCTCGCTGGCGTTTGCATTCCAGGACGATCTGGCGGAATTATCGCAATCGCGCGTCCGCCTTTACGACGACGGACATCTCGAAGTACTGGATCTGGCCCAGCACCTGCCCGCAAAACCCGCTCATTCCTGATTGTTGCAAATTACCGCACCAAGGTCGCCGCCATCAGGCCGATGACCACATCATTGGCCAGCGTCCTTACGGTGAGCGTCTTCAGCTCCTTCGCCGGATTCAGCGGCAAATCCAGCACCGTGGCCTCACCTCCACGTGAACGACCGCCCCGGCCCTTGAACTCGGCTAAATCCAGCGTGCGGACCTGACCCGTCGCCAAATCCACGCGCGGCGGGATGGGCTCAGGCCGACGGAAGCCAAAATCATCAATGAAGTAATCCGTGTCAATCGGCCACCAGGTCGTCGGATTCTCCAGTGCCAGCCGCGTAGCAGAGCCGTCGGCATAGGTGACGACGACCTCGCCATTATCAATTCTGCTCTGCATCGCATTCGTCGAGCCAGCCATGAGCAGGTAAATATGCCCGGCTTTGCCCGCCAAGGGGATGTCCGCTGACTGCGGAAAATTATCCCACTGCGAGGTGAAGACAATGTTCTTGGAACCTTCGTCGCCCGGCGTGGCAAAAGGAACACCCTGCTGAGGTAGCGTGAAAATTCCGTGGCCTTCCGCGGCCGCCGCGCGCAATCCGCTGTCGTTGACATTGAAAGTCGCTGTCGCGTTTGTCCAGTTGCCATAGCCCTGCAGCGGTATCGCCAGCGAAGCATAGGGCGAACGCGGCGAGAGGTACTGATTTTTAAAAATCTGTCCGACCTGGTCGTTGAAGGTCGTCGCCAAATTTACGGATTCAAAATGAAGCTTCGCCGGGTTGGCTGCGCGTTTCCAGCAAGTGACCAATCCGGAAGTCGTTTGCCCTTTGCCGAAGTCGAGGCTGACCTGCGCAGATCCAGGCAGGAGTTCTTTGCCGTCGAGCACCACGGAGGAAGATTCGCCATAAGCTGGAATTGTCAGGTGAATTTTGTCGACGTGGCCCGCCAGCGTGACGCCGACCTCCTGATTGATGGCAGTGGCGGTGTTATTGCGCACCGTGAAACTCACCTGCGCGGCGTCCTGGGTCTCTGCCGGGATGATTTCAAATGCTGGACGGATCTCGAAAGACAACGGTGTCCACCAAACCATCTGACCCTGCTGCACTTTGAGAAAAACTGTCCGGTGCCCCAGCGTGCCCGCGGCGGTTGCCGTCAAGGACGAAGGCGCGACCGCATAATTATTCAGCGCGCCTTGCGGGTCATTGAACGCCAGCAATTGCGCCGGGCTCAACGCGGTGCGAACTTCCCGCCCCAAGGCCACGACCGCGGGCACTGTCGGCGTCATCAGCGCATCGCCCTTCCAAACGATACGGATGTCATAATGCTCTGCGGGCGGGGCAGTAATTTCGATGCGCGGCACTTCGACCGCATCATCCACCTGTCGAAATGAAACTGGCTGGCCGTTGACGGTAAGCTGAGCGACTTGCGCCCGCCGGGCCGCAATTTGCAACCGGAGGCTCTGCGGCTTTGGAAAACGTTCGGTGACAGCATACACTTCGGCAAAGCCCGGCGTCTGCACCGTCTCCTGACGCGTAATGACTGACGCATGGTCGCTGCCGGTATCCACCGCATTTTCAGTCGTGCTGGCAATGTTCACTGCGCCTTCCGTGCGCAACGAATAATCCAAATAAGGATGATGGAAACTGGCATGGTCCCAACTGGCGGGGAACCCGGGCCGGATCGTCAATTCGCCGGCGAGCGCATCCGGATGGACGCCAAACAATCCCTCCACCAACGCGCGGGAGGTTGCTCCGGCGCCATCAGCAAAATCGCGCTGGCTTTCGCCGCGGTTGACATCGTAATAAGTACACATGCCGGCATTGCCGGGACACAAGCCGAGGAACATGGAGTCGAGCAGGCAGCCTTTGAAAAGCTTGAAAGCCTCCTCTGGTCGGTTGCTCAGCCAATACGCCAGCGAAGTATGCGCCGTCTCCGCCATCACCACGTTGTTGAGCGACCAAGTGTAGGGCATCCAATCAGTCGTGCTGACCGTCGAGTAGCCCTCCGGCACTCCCGGCCCGCGAATCGGGATATGCGGAATCTGCGTATCCACATAGCGCGACATCTGCCACGCTTCCATCGGTGAGGCCGCTTGTTCATCAATTGCGTGATAAAAAGTCCACACGGCCGGGCTGTTGTGCGTGCGTTGCAAACCGAGCAAATCCTTGTTTTCCGCATACCAACCCAGACTCGGCAGCCACAACTCCGACCGCAGTGCCTTGCGGATAAGGTCCGCCTCTTGCTGATAGGGAGCGGGATCCTCGCCAATAAGCGTAGCCACCCGTGCCGCCATCACGTTGTGGAAATAATTGTAAGCTGTCGAATGTGTCACGCCACCACCATCATATTCCAAATCGTCGCTGGCCCAAATTGCAGCATAGGCTTCATAAAGCGGCGCGTTGCCGTTCTCAAATGGGCGGCGAAACAACCGTTGCTCCCACGCGAGGTGCCGTTGGATTACTGGCCACTCCCGTCGGGCAAATTCGAGGTCACCCGTCCACAGCAAATGGCGGAACGCTTCGTCAATATCCACCATGTTCATGTCATAGTGCGAATTGGCCATGTCGCCATTGGAATGCAAAGCCGGTTCGTCCCGCGCATAATTTGATCGTGGGTCGAGCAATGGCGGCGCAACCACCGGCGAAGTGTTTTGCTTGGCCGCCCAATAGGTAAACTGCCGGTCGGCCCGATCAAACCAGCCCAGCACATCGCCCAAATACGGACCACGCCAGCCCAGCAAGCGCGAGCGCCAAGCCACCGCGCCGTGTTGATACGTCCCGGTTGCCTCGTCCCATACGCCATCCGCCGCTACACACAAAGCCGCCGCCGCCGCATTAATATAGGGGTCGGGAGTGTCTGCGGTGACCTTGCCAGCGATGCTTTCCCGACGTGCTTCGGCATTGGCAAAAAGTTTTGGCAGCTCCTCGCTGGTAATAATAGAGGAAGCTCGGTTTGCTTTCACCGCTGCTGCATCAGTTGATGCCAAACCCCCTGCTTCAACATAGGTCGGCAATTCCTGCCCCAGGCTTTCTCCCGCCTGCACTACTCGCTGTAAACTCATAAAGGCCGGTTGTCCAGAAACCAACGAACTCAGTCCCGTGACGACCGGGGCGTCAGTGGATTTTCCATTGGTCGCCAGCAATCCCAATATTGAATTCCACTGATTGGCATCGGCGATTGCAAAGGTGGCGCCGGGCGAAGCCGCACCCCGAATAACATAGTTCGCCGCTGCCCGACCCGCACCCGCGCTAAACTGCATCGTAAATCCTGTGCTCTGCACATTGAAAGTATCACCCTGGCAATTCGCTGGCGTCAGTTGAAAGAGTGTACTGACCGGCCCCGTACCAGTGCCAATGTCGCCATCACGACTGGGCTTCGCCCCATTTGCGCCGCCGTACGCCCAGACCAAGGTCACCGTTGGTGCATTGACCGATTCGGCCTTCACAATCAGTCCCTGCCCTTCCGCCAAAACCATGGCCGTCAGGTTTATTTTGCCGGCTTCACCCAGCAGTGGATCAGAAATTTCATAAACCAGCGAACCGGGCCGGTAACGCGCCTCCACGCGGGCGGCCTCGCTCAACCACTTGCCGCCCGTCGCAGTATAAAACCCAATGCGCAAATTGCCTCCGCGGCCCGGCAGATACATGGCAAACTCCGGCTGGTCACCCCCATCCACGCGAAAGGCCGTGTTGGTGTAAAGCGGTCGGTTGAAAAATTCCGGGCTGTTGACGATGACGAAGTCCGTGCCCTCAGGCGTGTAACGTAGCGGGCGGTCAATATTGCTTTCCAGCATGGGCTTGGCCCTGACCGTTCCTGTTGCCAGCACCAACATGGCGAGGGGTAATCGCCAGGCATTCCGAATGGGGTTCATAGACCCCTTAATCTAAACGCCAGACCAAGAAACTCAAAGTAAAATCACTGCTGCACGGGCACCGCACCCCCGGTGATTTCCGCACCGCTCAGCGGCCCGGCATTGTCACGCCAGATAATGGGGTCCGAGCGCTCCGCCTCAATTTTTAAACCCGGCCCCTGCACACTGGCCTTCACATCGTCCGTCACATTATCCACCATGAGCCCCGTGTAAGTGCGAACGTGGCAGTTTTCGAACGTCACATTGGAAATAAGGCTGTCCGTCAGTCCATGAATGACCCCGGCGGAATCGGCCAAGCCGGAACAATTGATTATTTTCACATTGCGCAAGGTCGGCGGCATTCGGTCGCCGGAGGAGGAAGTGGCGCTCCATTCCAGATTTATTTCGTAGCACCGCTGGATGTCGTTGAACGTGATGTTCTCGTAGGTGATGTTTTCAATGACGCCGCCGCGCGTAAAGTTGGTCTTGATGCGCACCGGGGCTGCGTTACGGGAATCGGCCACGCAATCGCGCACCACGACATTACGGATGCCGCCCGAGGTCTCGCTGCCCATCGCCGCACCGCCATCGCCCCGTCCAAAACGACAGCTCTGGATGAGAATGTCCTCGCAGGGAATGTTGACGCGCCGGCCATCCTCGTCCTTGCCGGACTTGATGGAAATGTCGTCGTCGCCATCGTCAAACCCGCACTGGCTAATGAGCACATGCCGGCAGGAGTCCACATCCATGCCATCCGAGCTGGGAATGCGCGTCTCCGTATAGGCGGTGAGTTTTTCCGCGGTGACATTCTGGCAGTAGATAAACACAAACCCCCAGCGCGCTTCATTTAACAGATGCAAACCGGAGACGCGGACATTTTCGCAGTTCTGAAATACCAATGAGCGCGGCGGAGCCAGCCCACTGCCCGGGACGCGCACCCCCGCAGCATTGACCGGCGGCAGGTTGGTGCGATTCGCGGCCAGGTTAATCGTGGCTGTGGTCGGATACGGCAGCGAATAAAAATCCTTGGGGTCGGGCGCCGGCCCGTTGACCCGTCCAGCCACCCCTCGGGGCGCGGGCGCACGGGGGTCGTTGGTCAGCAGGCGATAATTGGGATTCTGTTCCAAAATCGCCTTGGCCTCGGGATTTTCTGAAAGCAATTTCCGCAAGGCGGTGTTCAAGGTGTTTAAATCCGGCGATGGCGCACCAAAACCCACGCCCCGCCCGCCACCGGCGCCCATCCAAGCCACGCCAGAACCGTCTATCGTGCCCTCGCCGGACACGGACACGTCCTTGAGGCCGACAAAATTCAAAAAGGCACAGGTCCAATAACGCTCAATCCCCTCCCAGCGCGTGTAAATGGCGGGAAAATCAGCGGGGATGGCCGTGCTCTTCAGGATGCCGTCCTTTTCCACCTGCAAGTTCACCCCTTGCTTGAAAAAAAGCGCCCCGCTCACAAACGTCCCCTTCGGCACCACCAACACGCCGCCTCCCGCACTTGCGCACTGGTCAATCGCCGCCTGGATGGCCTTGGTGTTTACCGTCTGGCCGTCACCGACCGCACCCAACTCGGAAATGACGTACCGTTTCAACTCCGGCCGATCAGCTGGCAGGCTGCTCTGCGCGAGAACTGGTGACCAGCCAGGCCACGTCAGGCAGGCGGCCAGTAAGAGGATTTTTTTCATGGAGTGGATTTCTGACTACTATTGGGCGGCCGGAGCCGCCGGACCTTCGTACACATCACTATTGGGATTGGTATTATCATATTGGGGCAAAACCGGAGCCGGGCTGGCGGAGGCAACCCAGATCTTGTCCGCCTGGTCTGGCGTCAGCTGCGTGGCAGGATCAAATTTACTGCTCCCGGCATAATCATACAAAGAACGCCGCAACTGCTGAAGCACCGGGCCGCCGCGCGCGTCTTGGAAATTAATCGCCGACACGAGCAAGCTGCCGGGCCCCACTTTAGCCTCGAAAATCACCCCCAGCCGCCAGTCGCGGTTCCAGTCATCAATCGCCCACACGATCGGTCGCAGTTCGTGCGGCGCATCGTTGAGGTTAATCGCCGGTACGCCGTTGACAATTTGCGTCCACTGCCAGTCACAATAAATTTCTGTGGGGAATTTGGCCAGCGCCGGACTCTTGACATCACAAACCAATCCCAGCATGGCATCCAGCTTGGGCGTCATCTGACGGTTCCAGAAAACCGGCTCCCGCTGCATAGGCGGGCTCTTTGCCGCGTCCAAATCCGCGGCTGTTGGCATAAACAAGACCTTGTTGCCCGCCGCCAGTGCCGTGCGCGCGTCCGCCCAGTTGCTGGTCACCGTCACCCCAGCCGGAGCCGTGTCATCAATTTGCGCCGGATACACCCAAAAATTCCAGTCGTTCTTGATGTCGGTAAATTGCACGCCCACCACCAGCTTGTACGCCGCAGGGGCTGCGAGTTTGGACAAATCCGCCGTGACTTTGCCCAAAGGAATGTTTTTGCCCAGCGGGATATTGCGCATATCCCACTCGCCCGAAGCCACGGTCTCGCCCTGGGCGTTGACGATTTTCCAATAAGGCGTTGAGTTCGGCAGTGCCTCCTCACCAAAATTGTACAATTCAACGTCGGTACTGAATTCATCCTTCGTCGTAAAAACGCGCTTGGCCAGACGCGCCAGCGGCACCGTCGGCCCGGCGAAAGCGCGAAACTCCGCAGGCTTCACGTAGCCCTTGGAATCCCAAAACGCATCCAGTACCCCAATCAGTGCCGTGCCCTGCCCAAGATAGTCATGCAAGTCCAGCAATTGGAAACCGGCCAGCCCCGGCGTGCGGAGATTTGCTTCGATGTCTTCCTTGTAACACTCCACTTGAAAACGGCCCGACGCCCAGGCAAACAAACTGTTCCACGCGAGCAGGTCGTGCTCCTGCGCGAAATCCCGGAAAATATCGTAGTTGCTCGGGCGGAGATACCCCGTGAATTTCTTGATGATGCTGAAATCGGGATACGCGCACCATTGGCCAACTTCGTGCGACAAAACCGGGATATGCACATTAGTCAGAGCAGCCGCGTAGTCCTTGCCAAACCAGGCGCGGTCACCGCGCAACTGACCCGCGCCGAAAGCGGGCATGCTCGCGTATTGCGGGCCGTTGACCTGCGCCGGGCTCGACCAACCGGTGCCGGCTGAGTATAACCGTCGGTTGTCCATCTTGTACATATCCACCGCCCACTGCGGGGTGACCTGCGTGTAGTTGCCCTTCGGTTCATTGCTGGGTGACAACAGCACAAACGACGGGTGGTTGCCGTAGGCCTTCAGGATTCGCAACGCCTCGTCCTGCAACCGCTGCACCATCGGAGTGTTGGGATTAAATGTATTCCACATCCCACACTCCGGCTGCAGATAAAAACCCAGCTCGTCTGCCGCCGTGAAAGCCGCCTCGGGCGGGCACCATGAATGGAACCGCATGCCGTTCAGTCCATAGTCCTTGCAGGTCTGGATGATTTTCTTCCACGCCGCCACGTCCATCGACGGGTATCCCGTCAGCGGGAACTCGCCACCGTCATGCGTGGTACGCAGGTTGATGGGGTTGCCATTGAGCAGGATGTCGTGTTCTTTGAAGGAAATTTCGCGCAGACCAAATACCAGCTCACGCGTGTCATCGGCGCCGGCGCCGTTCAGCGTCAGGGTAATGTGCTGGAGCGCCGGATGGTACTCATCCCACGGAGTGGCCGTAAAGGCCAACGGCACATCGATGGTGGTCCGCCCGCCAAAATTATCCCAGGATACAGTCGTATTCGTCGAATCAGTCATGCCGCTGAGTATGTCAGTCTCCAGCGCTTTTATCTCCTGCATACCGACGTCGGCCTTCAACGTCGCCGTGCCCGGCACACCACTGCGGTTGCCGATCGTTATAACAATATGCGCCAATTTCTTTTCCAAGTTCGGAAAAACTTGCGCATCTGCTATCCAAACCTGACTTGTAGCAGATAATTCGATGCGTCCAACAATGCCATTCCACGTCGCTCCGAGTGAATCCGACACCGCATGACTGTCGAGCAGGTGCTGGCCGTCATTGGGCAGCATGGTGCGGTTGTCCACGCGGATGCTCAAGCGGTGCGGCCCGGGCGCAAGCACACCCAGGTCAGTCGTATGTGGCGCCACCAGGCTGTCATTGGAACCGTACTGATGATCATCCACATAAACGGTGCTCTGCCAGTGCGCGCGCTCCAGAAAAATGACGACCCGTTTATCTTTCCAGGAATCCGGAATGGTGATGTCGCGCTGGTACCACGCCACGCCAAGGTAATGCTTGGCCGGCTGGGAAAGGAAGGGCACTTCGACATGGCCGGGCTGGGAATACTTTGCCCGTACCGTCTCTGGCTGGCTATTCCACCATTGTGGGCCGAGACGGGCGCTGGAAACCCATGGCGTGTCCACGCTGATGTCATCACCATAACCTTGCCCCTGCAAAACGCCAGGCAGTTTGATTTTGTCGGACAAATCTTTGGTGAACCACTTTTCCGCCACACCCACGTCATCGCGATCCATGGCAAAACGCCATTCACCGGCCAAGGATTGCAAGTTGGCGGGCGCGTCGGTCGGCGCGCCCTGGAGGTGCGTTTGCGCGGAGAGCGCAGCCAATACCGCGCAAAAGGCGGCGGGAATAAATCGGATCTTGTTCATAATGGGCAAGGGAATACTTGGGATGATAAAAATTAGGTTTTGGGCGCTGGCGTCGGGGTGCGGCCTTCGTCAATCTCGGGCGGCGGCGCACCAATGGGTGCCGCCACGTCCGCCGCGCTGCCAGTCCAAATATTATCGGCCTGAGCCCGCGTCAAAGTGAGTAACGGCTGGAATTTGTCACCCGCCATGTAGTCCAGCAGCGAGCGATGCAATTGGGTGGCGCTGGTGTCCCGGCTGCCAATGAAATTGACTGCCGAAACCATCAACCGCCCAGGACCAACCTTGGCCTCGAACAAAACCGCCAGCTTCCAATTGCGGTTGTAGTCATCCACCGCGGACACAATGGGCTTGAGCGCTGCTGGCGCACCTTCGACATTAATCGCCCGCACATTCTTGACCAACTCCGTCCACTCCAGGTCGCAGTAGGCCTCGGTCGGGAACTCCGCCAAGGCGGGATGCGCGATATCGCACCACAGGCCCGACATTGCGCTTTCGCGCGGATTCATCTGCCGGTTCCAAAAGATCGGCACGTTGTCCAGTGGTGGAGAATTGACCAGACTGTCTGCGGGCGGGAGATAGAGCACTTTGCCGCCCTTCGCCAGATAATCCTGCGCGTCCGTCCACGAATTCGTTTCAAACACACCGGCAGTTTGCGGATCCACCGATGCCGTGGTCGGGTAAACCCACAGGTTCCAGTCATTCTCCGCCTTCGTGCCGCGAATACCGACAACTAAGCGATACTCCCTGGGCGCAGGCAGTTTTGACCAGTCCACGGAAACATGGCCGAGCGGGATGTTTTTGCCGATGGGCAAATCCCGTGCCGGCCATTCGCCTTGTGCCACGGCCTTTCCGTCGAGCCCGACCACAGTCCAATACGGCACCGCACCGACCAAGGGCTTTTCGCCAAAATTGTACAGCTCCACATCACTTTCGAGCATCTCATTATTTAAATACACACGTTTGCTCAAACGCGCCAAAGGGACAACCGGCCCGGCGAAGCGCGCATATTCCGCACCCGTCACATAACTCTTCGGGTGCCACAGCGCGTCCACCACGCCGACCAGCGCCGTGCCCTGCCCCAGATAATCGTGCAAGTCGAGAATCTGAAAACCACTCAAGCCGGGCGTACGCAGATTTGCTTCGAGCTCCAATTTATAGGATAGCAACTGGAAACGGCCCGAGGCCCAGGAGAATTCTTTGTTGTGGTCGAGCACGCCATGTGCCGCCGCCGAGGCGCGGAAAACCTCCAGATTACTTGGGCGCAGAAAACCAGTGAATTCCTTGATTTCGTCAAAATCTGGATAAGCACAAAGCTGGCCGACTTCGTGCGCGAGAATCGGGATGTGCACATTGCGCAACGAGTCCCCGTAGTCGCCACCCCACCAGGCCGGACCGCCGTTGTTAGAACGTAGCAGTCCGCCCCCGCCCGGAACACTGTTCGTGTGCGGCATCGAGGCATAAGTCGCGCCAGTCGCCACATTCAGAGCGTTATCGTTGCCGGTGGATGTCGCATAGAGCCGGCGTGGATCCGCCTGGTAATTAGCCGCTGCCCAAGTCGGCCCATAAGCTCCGCCGCTTTCATTGCTTGGCGAGAGCATGATAAAGGAAGGATGGTTGCCGTAGAATTTCCGAATCATCGCAGTTTCCGCATCCAGCCGCTTCGAATTATTGCTGCCCGGGCCAAAACTATCCCAAAACGGCCCTTCCGCCTGAATGTAAAAACCCAGCTCGTCGGCGGCCTCAAACGCCGCATCCGGCGGACACGAAGAGTGAAAACGCATCCCGTTCAAACCATAGCTCTTGCACACCTCGATTATTTTCTTCCACGAATCCACATCGGTTGCCGGATAGCCCGTGAGCGGAAATTCATCCGCAAAATGCGTGCCGCGCAAATTGAGTAGCCGTCCGTTCAGAAACAAATCCTTTTCGTGAAAACTAATTTCCCGTAGGCCAAAGGAGACATCCTTGCTATCGTCAGCGGTGTTGCCTTTGAGGGTCACGGTAAGGTGCTGGAGTGTTGGATGAAATTCATCCCAGGTTTGCGCATTCGTGCCGAGCGGCACCTCCATTTGCGCGGAACCGCCATTCGCATCCCATTGCACCGGCGCATTAACTCCGTTTACCACCAAATTGCCTGAACCGGCCTGACCACTGTCATTGGCAATAGTGACATTGATGACCGCCGTTTTCTTGGTGACACTCGGAAACACCTGCGCATCAGCAATCCATACCGGCGAGGTCGCGCGCAGCTCAATGCGTCCAACGATGCCATTCCATGTACCGCCCAACTGGTCGCTGACGCTATGACCGTCCACGCGTTGGTTGTTCATCAGCCGGTTGTCCACCCGGATGGTCAACTGGTGGTGACCCGGCGTCAACGCGCCCAAGTCGCTCACATGCGGCGCGACCAGGCTGTCTTCATAATTGTACTGCTTGCCATCCACCCACGCCATGGTCTGCCAATGAGCGCGCTCAAGGAAAAGCTCGACGCGTTTGCCCGCCCAACTGGCCGGAATGTCTATATCGCGCTGGTACCAGGCTACCCCAAGGTAATGCTTCGCGGGTTGCGCAAACCATGGGATTTTCACATTGCCGGGCTCCGTAAAGCGCGCCAGTTCCTTGTTATTCTGCCAACCACGCACGCCCAACGCGGCTATCCAAGGGGTGTCCATCGCCACATCGTCCCCATAACCCTGCCCTTGCAGGATGCCTGGCAGTTGAATCTTGTCCGTCAGGTCTTTGGCGTACCACTGGCCGGTGAAGCCGGCATCATCCCGGTCGAGGGCGAAACGCCATGGTCCCGCGAGGGAGATGGCCGGGACCGCAGTCTCCGCTGCGGGTAAGCTGACTGGGGCAACGAGGCCCAAGCCAAAGGTGACTAGGGCGACCAAACTCCAACGGGGTATTTTCACAAGCATAGGAGGGGGGATAGGGGGAGAGCGACAATAGATACATTTCCGGGCCGTTGGAAACCCGGAATTCATCTATCTGGGTCATGAAACCCCGCCCTAGGGGGCGGGGTTGCGGCCCAATTTCACTGGCTCCACATTCCTTTTCTTCTGCATTTCCCAAACTTTTCCTTGCGATGCATCGGGTTTCGATGTATGGTTCTGTCTATGAATTTCAAAGGCAGCCTCACGACGTTAATTTTGCAGAATCTCAGCCAGGGCCCCAACCACGGCTACCGCATCGCGCAGGAGATTAAAAAACACTCCAAGGGCGTGCTCGATTTCAAGGAAGGTACCCTCTACCCCGCCCTGCACGGCCTCGAAGCGAAAAAACTCATCACCTCCTCCACTCGCGACGAAAACGGCCGCACCCGCCGCTACTACAAGCTCACCGAGAAGGGCAAAAAAGTTCTTGTCAAGGAACGTCAGGAATGGCTCCAGTTCTCCGGCGCCATTAGCGGCCTACTCCAGGAGGGCACATGATTCTCGGTTTTCTTAAATCTCTCTTGGACTTGAATACGCCGCGCACCCTTTCCGAATGGCGGGGCCGGGCCATGCGGTTTCTTATCCCGTCGGCCAAGACCCGTATTGGCGCGGAAATCGAAGCGCATTACACCGAGGCCGTGCAATTTCACCTGGCGAACGGTTTTTCTGAAGCGGAAGCCCAAGCCGCGGCGCTGGCGGAATTGGGCAGCGCGCAGGCCGCCAACCGGCGCTTTCGGCAGAAGTACCTGACGGTGTTTAATGTTAATGAACTTAAAAATAATTTGAAGTCTGATCGCTCACGGCGGCAGATCGGTTTCTATTTTTCCTTCAACCTCATTATTGCTTTGGGTTTGTGGGTTATGCATCCACCATCCCCCAACGTGCCGCTTTGGTTTTTGCTAACCATCTGGCAATTGTGGTGGCTAGTGTGGCTGGCCCTGGCCATCCGTGCGTATGTTTTTGCCGGGCGCCCAATCACCCCGCCCGCTCTGCGGCAAATTACCGGCCTTCGTGCAGCTCGCCACCTGCTTTGCTGCGTCGGATATTTGATTTTATTCGAAGGCACCCGGCTGGATATCGTTCGCGGAACCACCGATAATCCCTACATGGATCTGCTCCAACTTACGGTTATGGGCGTCTTTGTGTTTCAGTCTGCGACGTCCATCTCCTATTGGCTGCAAGTGCGCCGGAAGCTGCTGGTTGCGGGCGATGACTGGAATGATTTGCCTCCATCAGACTCCTCCATCGCCTAATTACACTGGTCATGAATTTTTTCCTTCAACCTCGCGCGCAAAACCTATCCGAGTGGCTCGATCTTGCCACGCGGGATTTGGTGCCTGCGGCCCGGGCCCACGTTAGCCCGGAAATTGAAGCGCACTTCAACGAAGCCGTGCAAGCACATTTGCAAAACGGCGAAACCGCCCCCACTGCTCAAACTTTGGCGCTGAAGGAATTGGGCAATCCCCAATCCGCCGCCCGGCGTTTCCGTCGGGAATATTTGACGACGAAGGAAAGCACGCTCCTCGCCCGGTTGGTAAAATCCACCGGAGATAATGGCACCGCAAACATCCTCCTCTTCCTATTTTGGGGAACACAGCCTGTTTACGATTTCTATGCGCGTCAGTTCAATGACTCCTCCTACCCCGTTTTCCTGGCTGTTCATCTTATCATCCTTTCCATCTGCCTCCCGACCTGCTTCATCATTTCCAGTCTGACTAAACAACCGATAACGAGCCAGAGCCGGGACCGGATTATTTTGCTCAACGCCATCATGTGGCTCAGTGTGAGCCCGTTATTTGTACTGCAAAGCATGCTCCCGGCGTCAACGAGTCCGCATGTGCCTATTGATACGGTGTTAAATATACTTTTACCGCTCGCAAAAACGGCCGCGACGGTCTGGGCAATTCGCTTTTCTTACCACCTGCTCCGCCTGCGCCAAAAACTGGCCTCCGCCAACGAAAACGACCTGCCCCCGAGCAATTCCGCCGCTGCCTAACCCGCCCACGATGAACTTTTCTCGCCAAACTCCCGTGCAAAACCTTTCCTCCTGGCTCGACACGGCCACGCGGGATCTGGTGCCGTTGGCGAAAGCCCGGGTCCGTCCGGAAATCGAAGCACATTTCGCCGAGGCGGTGCGCGCCCGTCTCGCTGATGGCTTATCCTCCGCAGAAGCCCAAACCGCCGCCCTGGCCGATTTGGGCAGTCCCACCGCCGCCGCCCGCCGTTTTCGCCGCCATTATCTTACGAACAAGGACGTGGGCCGGCTCATCGCCATGTTTAAAAGCGACGCGAAAAATAGTTCCATCCTCTCCTACCTCTTCCTCGCGTCTATCTTCCATCCCAGCAACCCCGCCGGTCACCTTCATGCGTCATTTTTTTATTTTATGCTGTCGATGACCTCGCTGTTGCTGGTGGTCGCGGGCGTCGCCTGCCTCTTCACGCGCAAACCAATCGCCACCCTGGCGAACCAGCAGCGAAACCTAGGAATTCATTGCCTCAGTCTGCTCAGTGGCGGCGTTTTGACCCTTCTCGAAGGGCTGGCAACCCTGCCGTCAAAACCAAATTACATTTTGGCGCTGCTGGTTGTGGTTACCATATTTGCTTACGCCGGCTACTCCGTTTTCCATCTGCGCCAGAAACTGCTCGCGGCCGGTGAGGAATTCCTCCCCCGCAGCGGAGGCCAAAACTACGTGGTCTGAGCGATGGTTGAACGGCGCAATTACTTCACCGCCGTTTTTGCCACCAATGTCTCCGGTGGCCCAAGGTACGAGGGCCGCAGGCCGCCGTTATCAATGACGATTTTTTCCAGCAGCACGCCCGGATCGATCATATAAATTTTCAGCGTATGCCCGCCTGCCGCAGCGATGGTTTGCTGCGTCGTGGCGGTGTTGGTGTTGTTCAACACATTTAGCTGCCAGGCGCGGCCCGTACCCGCGCCGATTTCCGTCCCCGTGCCCGCCGTGATGCTCACCAGCTGGGCCGGCGCATCGTCCACCGCCACCGCGAAACACAACGGCGTGCCATACCGCAATGGCTGCGAGGGAATAAGATTATAATGAATCGTCACGTCACCCGGACGGAAAAGGTAGAACTTATATTCCATCGCCGGCGCATCGGTCGCGACTTTGGCGAGTTCCACACTCGGCGCCGTCGTCGGGAAAACGCCCACGGCATCACCCGTGCGCCCGAGACCCGGAATTACCTGCCAAGCTGCACCGGGTTTGTCCGTCTTGCTCGAATAATGCTGCGCGAGCATCGAAACCATGCCGTTCGACTCCACAAACTGGCCGGCCAATTGTTTTGGCTGCAGCTCGCTCGGATTATAAACCGGCACTTTTACCGTGTAAGTGGATTGGCCATCGGTGATGACAATATTGCCCGAAATATCCGCACCCTTGGGTGCTTTGGCCCAGTCAACAGCCACCTTGAAATTCAAAGGTTGTGCGTTTTGTGATTGAACCCCCGTCAGCTTTATCCAATCCGCACTGGGGGTGACCGACCATTTGGCTGCGCTTGGGCCGGTGTCGAATACGTTCACAAAACGACTTCCCGAGGTGTAGGGATCAAGCAGCGGCAACCTTGCCACCACCCCCGACTGCAATGGCGCTGCGGTACCCTCGATCACCACGCCAATTCTTGATGTACCCGAGGGTTGAAATTGGTCAATTCCCGCAGGCAGATGCAACGCCGCGTCTCGATAGGACCGATCTTTCTGGAGCACATCGTCCGGCATGAAACCCAGCCACTTTCCTTTAGCCAGATCCGTGTTGTAATACTTGGTCGCCGTTTCAAGTTGGGTTGTAAACTGGTTGAATGCCGCCACCCATTTGCCTACTTGAGGATTCCCCTGGCTCATGGCGTTGGCCGCCGATTCACTGGCGATGAAGCCTTCGTTGGCGAGAGCCGCCGCCTGAATCGGATAGGAGACCAGTTCATAGTAAGCTGCTTGCTTCGATACCGGCAAAAGCTCCCCGATGCGTATCGCTCCCTGGCGGATGTCATCATACGCGGCATAGCGCTGCTGCCCCTCGTTGCCATAATCCGTGTAAGTTAAATCACTCGGGCGGGCGGGCTCGCCGCGGAGATTCCACTGCAAATGCTCCGGCTTGCGCTGGTAGGCGAGCCGATAGTGTGCAGACATTATGTCCGCGATTTCCTGGGCGTGATCCGAGCCAAACTGCTCCGTCGCCCAGCTCTTTAAATAATCCGGCAGCGTCTGCAAATTCCACTTGTTGACGTCCCAGGCCATCTGCAGGAAGAAATCGATGTCAACTTCGCGGGGCTTGAGTCCGCCCACATTCAGCATCCAGAATTTTTGGACGTCGTGCGCGTAGGCTTTGCTCATTTCCTCCCAAATTTGCGCGGGCGGCGTCGTGCCGAGCCACGCATAGGAGAGCGGAGCGCCGAGATACTCTGAGTGATAATAAACCCCGAAGCCACCGGGCCGCGCCGCAATCTGTTCGGGTGTCGGCAGATAGCGGATGTAGCCGAAATTGTCATCGGGAAACACCACCGTCACATCCGGCGGGACCTGCATATTGTGCAGATAATAATCAAGCACTTCCTTGTACGCGCAGAAAATCTGCGGCACTTTCGTTGGGTCGGGGTTGACGTATTTGGAAATCAAATCGCGTTGTACCGCGAAGATTTTTTGCAGCGTGTCCACAATCTGTGTTTCGCCTTTGGGCCCCTGCATCGGACCGTCATGGATGCCGCGCATGCCGATGGTGTAGAGGTTTTCGTATTTCCCGTTCGTCTGCAGTCGTTCCGCCCAATACTGCGTCACGCCCTCTGGGTTGGTCAGAAAGTTGTACGCCGCGGTGTTGTTCTTGGGCCATTCGCCGACGTTGTTGCGCAGCAAGGGCTCACAGTGCGACGAGCCCATCACGATGCCGTACTGATCCGCCACCACTTTGTTATCCGGATTCATGTTGAACGCCGTCGATACTTCGTGCATCGCCGGCCAGAGCGTGTTGGCCTTCAACCGCAACAACAGTTCACAAATCTTCGCGTAGGTATTTGGGCCGATGTTGCCCGTTTGCGCATCGAGGGTCTTCGACGCCCAGGGAATCAGACCCCAGTCCTCGTCATTGATGAAAATGCCGCGGTACTGCACCGACGGGGGTCCGAACTTCTGCGTACCGGCGGCAACAAACAGATTGTCTTTATGATCGGGTGTCACATCCGCCCACCAATACCATGGCGACACACCGATGGCGCGCGACACTTCAAAGACACCGTAGGCGGTGCCACGCCGATCGCTACCCGCCACCACCAGCGCCGAAGAAACTCCCGGCAACGGATTCGCCACCGTCGTAATGACAAAACTTTCCCACTGCCCTTTAATCGCCTCGGCGTCGAACTTCCCCTCGGCCGCCAGTTTGTCAATCAACGGGCTTTGTCCCAGCGTGCCAACGATGATCGAGGGCGAATTTAGTTTCGCTGCGTCAGTCAACACAACTGGTTTGTGGCCGGTCACGCGCTCCACGTCCTCCGCAAACAGATTTCCCGCGAGGCGCACACATTCAAAATCCTCCGGCGCAACATACACCGGCGCCAGCCGATCGCCCTGCGCGAGTTTGAAATCGCCATTCTTATAGGTATCGTGCACCAAAGAAACCTCGGCGCCTTGCGCGATCAGGGAAACCACTCCTCCCAAAATTAATGCGGTGGTGAAAATTTTCATGAGGATCGGGAT
>Ga0206925_1057_pt1 | contig 24472 bp, 20 predicted proteins | sample Alteio_BWOrgHeat_62_FD_152944 | JGI IMG/M metagenome (GOLD analysis project Ga0206925, IMG submission 152944) | Enriched cells from forest soil in Barre Woods Harvard Forest LTER site, Petersham, Massachusetts, United States -... | ecosystem: Environmental > Terrestrial > Soil > Temperate forest >...
TTAGTCGGAGGTGGTCGGAGGCGGGCGGTGAAAGCGGGGAATTAGACATAATTATTTTTAAGGGAATTTTTTGCCTTAAATTGGCTAAAATTAGCTTTAAAACAGAGGCTCGGAGCCAGGGGACGGGTGAGGAAGTTGCGGGTTTCGAGTTTGGGGTTTCGAGTTGGTGATGGATGGATGAATTTTGCACCCCGTATAATAACAGAAAAGAGGCGGAGGAGTTAGGACATGGTTGGGTGCGTTGGAATGGTTGGATGGGTTGGGTAGGTTGGGACAAATGAACACCAAGGTGACAAATCAGGGAGGAAGACGGGTACGGCGTTGTAGTATGAGTAACAGTTATTGTACACCGCCCGGGCAAAAAATGGCAAAGGACGGAAATGCAGAAAGTTAGCAAGAGAACTTGTCGAAACAATATAGGATTGTCACACTTGGCCCACTTTCGCTTAATATACTCACCCCATGAAAACCCTCCCCTATTTTCGTCTGTTGGTTTTGTCGCTCGGCTTGCTGGTCGGCGTCGGCTTTTCCGGTTGCTCGGTGGACATGTCCACCCACACCGAGACCACGGGCACCTTCATTGGCCAGAGGACGGCCGCGCAAATCACCGTCGGCAAATCGCAAAGCTTTGTTGAAGCCTTGATCGGCGAGCCGACGAAAAAGGACAAGATTAGCGACAACGATGAAATCTGGAAGTATGTTTACACGACCCGGAGCATATCGAACGGCACCGCCGCCCTGTTTTCCGGGACCGCCGCAGACACGACCAACACCAGCACGACCTTTGTGGAATTCAAAGATGGCGTGGTGTTAAAGTGCTGGCAGGATTGAGCAGCGCTGGGCGCGGGAATTAAAAAACTGGGTAATTTATTCAGCAAAATAATGAATAAACGTCTCCTTCCCTTTCTCGCGTTATTCCCGCTGCTGATCGGTTGTGCGGAGGCGCAGAGCAATCCGTCGTTTCCGGTGACGCTGATGTCGGCGCATGCGGCGGTGATGGACATGATTCATAATCCGAAAGCGCTGCCGCGGCCGCTGGTCATCATCGGCGGCTACGAAGACCCGGGGATTTTGCAGACGGCTTCCTCGCAATATTTCAAGGCGGTGGCGACGGACCCGAAAATCATCATCGTGTCGCTGCACGACTGCGGGAGTTTTGACGAATGCCGGGCGCGCATCCTGACGGCGGTGGACAGCGCGTGCCCCGGCACCGACCCGAACTGGACGGCGGAGGTGGACGTGGTGGGCATCTCGCTCGGCGGGCTGGCCGCGCGGGCCTGCGCCGCGCCGCCGCAGACGACATCCATCCCCCAGCGGTTAAAAATTGCGCGGCTGTTCACGCTGAGCAGCCCGCTGGCCGGCGCGAAGGTGGCCAAGCTGGGCTTCACCAGTTTTCAAAAAGAAATCCGGCCGGACTCCGACCTCCAAAAATATCTGGCGAAGGCCGAGCCCGACCCGAAGTACGAGATTTATTCCTACGTGCACCTGGGGGACGAAATGGTCGGGCCGGAAAACGCGTCCATCCCGGGGCGCAACCCGTACTGGCTGGCGAACATCCCGCTGGTGCCGATTTTGCCGCACGAACAAATGATGGTGGATGAACGGGCGTATGCGGACATCGCGCGGCGGTTGCGCGGCGAGACGCCGTTGACGCTGGCGAATCCCGCGCCGTTGCCGAAGGGATGAGGTTCAAGCGTCGCTAAGCGACGCGAATTTTGGGGTGATGAGATACCGTGGACTGAAGTCCACGGCTATTATCGCAGCCTCGCTATGCGAGGCGATTCACACCCATTCGACACGCAATGTCCACTTGCACCAAGGGACAGTTTCCTGCGGCGCGCTAGGGGCAGCGCGCCCTACCCCTTAAGGCCAAGGCGCGGATTACTTTCTCCGCGATTGCTTGTAGCGGGAGCCGGATTTTTTGGTGCGGGGGGAGGGAGGCGAGCCGGCGCGGCCTTCCTTGAGGGCGTCAATCTGGTCGCGCAGGATGGCGGCGCGCTCGAACTCCAATTTGCCGGCGGCTTCGAGCATTTCCTGTTCGAGTTCGGCCAGCACGGCGGCGACTTCGCGGTCGCCATGGGCTTCCTGAAAACTGACGGGGTCGGACTCGGCGACCTTGTAGGCGTGGAGGCTGGCCTGCATGGCGCGCTGGGTGCCGCGCGGGGTGATGCCGTGCTCTTTATTATAGGCGAGCTGCCGTTCGCGGCGGTAAAGGGAAACGGCCATCGCGCGTTTGAGCGATTCCGTCTGCTTGTCGGCGTAGAGAATGACGCGGCCCTGTTCGTGGCGGGCGGCGCGACCGGAGGTTTGAATGATGCTCGTCTCGCTGCGCAGGAAACCCTCCTTGTCGGCGTCGAGAATGGCCACGAGCGCGACCTCAGGCAGGTCGAGGCCCTCGCGCAGGAGGTTGACGCCGATGAGGACATCGAATTCTCCCGCGCGCAGGCGGCGGAGAATCTCGACGCGCTCGAGGGCGTCAATATCGCTATGCAGGTATTCGACGCGCACCTTGGCGTCGCGCACGTAGGTGGCCAGGTCCTCGGCCATGCGCTTGGTGAGGGTGGTGACGAGCACGCGCTCGTTTTTCTCCACGCAATTATGAATTTCGCCGAGGAGGTTTTCGACCTGGCCACGGATGGGGCGGATTTCCATCGGCGGGTCCACGAGGCCGGTGGGGCGGATGAGCTGCTCGGCGATGACGGTGGAGTTTTTCAATTCATAGGGCGCGGGTGTGGCGGAGACGAAAACGGTCTGGCCGGTGATTTCCAAAAATTCGTCGAACTTCAGCGGACGGTTGTCGAGGGCGGAAGGCAGGCGGAAGCCGAAATCCACGAGGCGGGATTTGCGGGAAAAATCGCCAGCGGACATGCCCCCGATTTGCGGGACGGTGGCGTGGCTTTCGTCAATGAAGAGCAGGAAATCCTTCGGAAAGAAATCAATGAGGCACCACGGGCGCGAACCCGGCGGGCGGCCGGCAATGGGGCGCGAATAATTTTCGATGCCGTTACAAAAGCCCATTTCGGAGAGCATTTCCAAATCGTACTCGCAACGCATGCGGATGCGCTGGGCCTCGACGAGGCGGTTCTCCCGTTCAAAAAACTTCACGCGTTCCTCGAGTTCCGTCCGAATGGCGGTGAGCGCGGCGGCGAGCTTGTGGCGCGGGGTGATGTACTGGTTGGCGGGATAAAGGCTGAATTTTTCCATGGGCGCGCCGGTGTCGCCCGTCAAGGGGTCGAGCGGGCGGATGGATTCGATGGTGCCGCCCCAGAATTCGACGCGAATGGCGCTTTCCATGTACGCGGGAAAAACATCCACCACTTCGCCGCGGGCGCGGAACTTGCCGCGCTCGAGGGCGATGTCGTTGCGCTCGTAAAGATTTTCGACGAGGCGCTCCAAGAAAACCTCGCGGGGCATTTCGGCTCCCGGGCTGAGGGGAATCATCATCGCGCGAAAGTCTTCCGGCGAACCGAGGCCGTAGATGCAGGACACGCTGGCGACGACAATCACATCGCGCCGACTGATGAGCGCGCTGGTCGCGGCAATGCGCAGGCGCTCAATCTCGTCATTGATGGCGGAATCTTTCTCGATGAACGTATCCGTCTGCGGGACGTAGGCCTCGGGCTGGTAGTAATCGTAGTAGCTGACGAAGTACTCGACGGCGTTGTCGGGGAAGAAGGCCTTGAACTCGCTGTATAATTGCGCGGCGAGGGTTTTGTTGTGCGAGATGATGAGGGCCGGGCGCTGGAGCCGGGCGATCAAGTTCGCCATCGTGAACGTCTTGCCTGAGCCGGTGACGCCGAGGAGGGTCTGAAAACGATTGTCTGCACGCAGGGATTTTTCCAGCGCCGCGATGGCGGCGGGCTGGTCACCCGTGGGCACAAACCCGGCTTGCAGACGAAAGTCCATGCGGTCAGACAAACGGCTGTGCACCGCTTTGGCAAGCTGACCCCGCGCGGATGGCAAACTCTAGCGCTTGCCCTGGAACGGAGCGGCTTTGGTATCGCCGCCTTGTTGGGTTTTGACCTGTTGCTGGGCGGCCTGGATTTGCGCCTGATACTGTTGCAGCTGCTGGATCATGGCGGCCTGGTCACGCAGTTTCTGGGTCTGCTGCATGGCATCCAACTGAGCCTGGGGCGCATAGGTCATGCCCGGGCTATCGGCGGTGCGCTTGGCGTCATAGTAGCCGGGAATTTCCGGCGCGGTGATGCCGCTGCGCAGCAACAACGCGGGGCTGATGATGTCGCCGTAGCCCGCCCCATCGGGGCTGAGCGTGTGGGCCGTGATAAAAATAATCAGGTTATTGCGGGTCTTGATCGTGTCGGTGGACTGAAAGAGGCGGCCAATCATGGGCAGATCACCGAGAATCGGCACCTGGATGGTGGATTTACTGTCCTGATCGTCAATCAAGCCGCCGATAGCGAGGGTGTAACCATCCTTGATGCTGACATTGGCATCGGTCAGCCGGCGGGTGTCCACGCGCGGATAACTGGCGCCGAAGTAAGTGTCAGTCGTCGGATCCAAGCGGCTGAGTTCGGGGTTGAGTGTGAGATTGATGAAGCCGTTGTTGGTGACGTGCGGCTTGACCTTCATGGTGATGCCGATTTGGTAAGTGGTGTTCTGTCCGGCCTGGGTCTGGCCGGTTTGGTTATTAATGGTGGGGAATACCACCGTGATGTTGGTGCCGCTGAAGATGTTGGTCTCCATGTTGTCGAGCGTGACGGCAGTCGGATTGGAAACGAGTTTGGCGTTGGTGACGTTTTGGAGGGCCGTCAGCACGGCGCTGTAATCAGCCTGGTTAAAGACGGCCAAATCGGCAGCCCGGCGTGACGGCGTGGGCACAATGGCGTTGGGCTGGGTAATCGGGGCGTTGACCTGCCCCGCGCCGGTTTGAATCGGCAGGTTAGAACTGGGCAGGGCGCCCGTGGCGCCGATGGCGCCGAGTTTGTCAAACAACTGATATTGGTAGGCGTAGGCCGCCGAAAACAGCGGGGTGCCATTGAAATTCCATTGGACGCCCAAGTTGTCGTCATTGTTGTCCTGGATTTCCAAAAACTTGGTCTCGATGGCGACTTGGGCAGTTTGCTTGTCCAGCCGGTCAATCGCAGTGAGCAGATTGTTCATCTTGTTCGGATGCGCGGTGATGATGAGCGTATTGGTGCGCGCCTCAGGGACGATGCTTTCCGGCGGCTTGGAGGCGGTGTCGAGAAAAGCCTGCAAGGATTTGGCGAGTTCGTCAGCCTTGGCGGAATTGATGGCGACCACCTGGGTCGTCATCGGCTCAGCCGCGATGTCGGCCTTGTTCTTAATCATGATGATGGCATTGGGGCCGGTGCCATTGACCTGGAAGGTGTAGCCGATGGGATCGAGCACAACCTGGTAAACCTGCTGCCAGGTGACATCGTGCAATTGAATGGAAGTCGTGCCGGTCAGCGTATCGGGCACCACGACATTTAGATTAAAAACCTTGGCGACGTTGAGAATGATGGAACGGATTTCCTCGTTGGGGAAATTGGCGAAGTCCATGGTGCCACTGGGAATCGAGTTGGCCGCCGTGGCAGCGGGAGCGGAGCCCGTGGCCGCAGCAGGAGCCGCGGCGGGGGTGGCACCGGCAGCAGGAGCCGGGGCGCCCGCGGAAGGCAGCGCGATGTCTAGCGCCGGTGCGGCCGGTGCGGCGGGAACCGGAGCCAGCGGATTGGGCGGCGGGGTGGCATCCGCCGGGGCGGTAGTCGCCGGGGTCGCAGTCGCAGCAGCGGGTGCGGCGGGTGTCGCCGGGGCAGGAGCATCCGTGGAAGCTGCGGGCGCTGGGGCCGGTGCTGGGGCCGGGGCAGGCGCGTCTTGCGCGATGACACTGGCGGCGGTGGCAAGGAAGAGAGCGAGGAGGGAGCGGTAGGCTTTCATGGCGGCGGGGCCGGATTACGGCTTCTTGGGTTGAGACGATGAGTTGTTGAGATTGGAACGCTGAGCGTTTTCTTTCGCGAAATAAGGAAAGGCCTTGAGGTTGTCGCCAATCTTCAACGTGAAGCTATCGGCGGAAACGTCCTGCAAAATGATTTCCGTCGGGGTGTTTTCACCCGGAAAATTGACATGCAGCGACTGGCCGACAGCGAGGGTGTCGCCATTGGCAAAAACAATGAACCGGCTTTGACCGCCAATCAGCGAACCGGTGGGTTTAATTTGATCCGCCACCTGTTGTAGTTTCTCCACCGGGGAAACTTGCGGGATGGCGGGGGCGGCCGGCGTACTCGGGCCTGTAGGCCCAGTGGATTCGGAGGGTGGCGGAAGTTTGGGGAAGAAGGGATTCGACGCGTCCCTGACCCGCGCAAGCTGGCTGGGGCTGGTTCGAGCCATAAATGCTTTGGTCAACGCCAACAGCTTCTCGCGCGAGGGGGTGGCCAGCACCACCCCTTCCTTGGGCGGAGAAAACACATACCAGTTTCCTGAAGCTGCGGGCGCCGCCGCGGGGGCTGGGGCTGGCGGAGCATCCGCCGACGCGTCCGCGGCCCGCAACGGAGCGAGGGGAGCCAACCCGCAGGCAACGAGCAAGACCGCGCGGATTATATGTTTATGGTGGTGGACGAAATTCATTGGCCAAGGACTTCAATCATGAGATAGACCCGAACCGTTTGCACCACGGTGGCCCCGCTGTGCGACGCCATGCCCCGATCAAAATTGATTTGGTTGATGCGCAAATAATGCGGCCCGGTTTGCAGCGCGTTCAGGAACGTAATGATTTTATCCCACGGACCGACGGCCGTCAGCTTGAAGGAGGTGACGGAAGGCTCGGCGGGATCCTTGCTGGCGACGGTGCCCACCTGGCCTGGATCGATAATTTGCACACCGGTGCTCTGCTCAAAATCATAAAAATATTGGGTGTTGGGAATGACGGCGGAAGGATTGATGAGGCCCGGTTTGAATTGGGCCACAGCGGCGTTGAGCTGATCGAGCTGCTCCTTCAAGTTGATCCCTTCCTTCACATTGGCTTGAATCTGGTCATTCTCCGCCGAGACGGTGTCGAATTCGCCATGCAAATCGTCAAGCGTGCCACTGCGGTAGTAGGCCCAGCCGGACAATACCAAAGCGGCGCCAAACAGCCCCAAGGCGAGGGGATAGGCCTTGATTTTAGTTAGAATTTGGCTGGCGTTCATGGCGCGGGTTTAAGCGTAAAAACGATGTTGAATTCAAACGTGCCCGAGGCGGCGTCGCGGCTGGCACTAATCTGCCGGTCCCTGATCGGGTCCCCGATGCGGCTTTTGAAAGCGGGGCTCGCCAGCACCTTGTCCACAAACTCCTGCAAGCCCAGTTCGGATTCGCTGGAGAGGGTGCCGCTGATGGTCACTCTCTGGGCCTCGGCTTTTTTTCCACCGAAATCGCGGATAATCGACTCAACATAGATGGAGCGGAAGATGATGTTATCCGGCTGCGAATCCATCAGGCTGGCCAGCAATTCCAGCGGGGGCAGTTTTTGGGAAAAAAACCTCGCCGTGAATTGCATGGATTTCGAGGCACTGACAAAACTCTTGGTGTAAGCGAGGGCTTTTTTGTTGGCGGAATCGTTGCTCTCGATTTGGTTGTTTAAGCCGGCGATTTCGTGGTTAACCTTGTAAATATCGACCTCGAAGTAAAGGGTGGCCCCCAAGGCGACGAGGGCAAAGACAATCGCGACAAAGTTGACCAGGAACCCGGTCCGGACCTGTTTGATATCGGGCAAGGTGGCGACATCCCGGAAATTCGGGTGCCAGTTCAAGACCAGGTCAGGCTTTTTCTTACGCGCGAGCATTGGCCACCTCCGTTTTTGCTTCCACCTTGGCTTCGTATTTACCCATCAGGCCAAATACACCCAGCCAGCGACTGTCGAGCGCGGCGAGTTCACAGCCGGGCGCGGCTTCGATGCCCAAGCCGCGCAGCCAGTCGGGAAATTCGGGCTTTAAGGCTTCGATGCCGAGGGTGCGGGCGAGCAGGCCGGGCATCCAGGAAAGATTTTTGGGCAGCAAGCTCAAGTAAATCTGGCCGATGGTCTGCCCCGTCTGGACTTCATAAAAACCCGTCGACGATTGCAGTTCCTTCAAGATTTTCTTCAACAGGGCGGGGCCCATCTCCGTGAAATCAAAAGTGTTGGAATAAAAAAGTTTGCGGGCGGATTCTTCGTCCTTGAGTCCGAGTTCCTGCTGGACAATCGGGAACATGCTGTTGAGGCCCTGCGGGATGGGCCGAGCCAGATCCAACTGCGTGCCGCGCAAGATGAATACCTGCGAAGTATCCTGGGTGATTTCCAAAAAGAGGGTCGGAGATTTAATATCTTCGGAAGCAAGATAGCTGCCCAAGCCGGCAATGGTGGCGGTGCTGCCCAGTTCCAGCCGCTCGGGGTAGAGACTGGCCTGAACCACGTATTGCTGGCGGGCCTTGATTTCATCCAAAGGCGCGCCGGCAAAAATCAATTCCTTGGTGTAACCGGTTTCGGCGGTGGCAAACTGACCGGTTTCCCCATTGAGCACCGCGACGACATTTTTGCTGGGATCAACTTGAAATTGGGACTGCACAAATTCCGCCAAGAAGGCCCGGTCTTTGGCTTTCGCCGGGTTCTCCATGGTGGCACGGCGGACAAAACGCCCATTGGGATAAACCCCCACCACCGCATGCGCGTATTGACCGGCAGTCAGTGACATCATCTCACTGACCAAAAGGGCAAGGTCATCGGGCGAACTGGAGGAAATTTCCCGAACTTCTTCAATGATGAATGGCGGCTCCAGCCCAGTGGTTCGGGCGGCCAGCACCGAGGACTCGGAGATTTCCAAAAAAAGCGTCTTGCGTGATTTAACCATGGAAGCGGCAGCAGGTTGGTGATGGATAACTCAGTCCGCCTCCGGTTCACCAATCGCCAACGGAAGCGTGCCAAGCATCGGCCCACCAAATGGATAGACACGGAAGCATAGCCACCCCCACCCCGCTGCCACAAGAATAAAAAGGCCCGGAAACACCCTAAAACGAAGCTTGGGCCAAAGCGCGAATTATCCCCAACGCCAGGGGCAAATCCGCCAAATGGGCGCGACCAGGCGATTTCGACCAAGTCAGTTGCGGGTTCTCATCTGGCCAACGGCCCTTTTCAGCAAAATCCTGCACGGCGGCCACAATACCGAAAGGGGCGGGGATGGCGCCATCGGCGTGAAATGAAAAAACGTCCGGCCCCAATGTTGTAATCCCGGGTGTAGCGGCGAAAATCAAATCATTCCAGGCTACAAACGCACGGCATTCGCGCAGCGAAACCACCGGGGCGGCCTGGCGGCCGGCCAGATAGTCAAAGTAGCGGCGAAAATTGCGCTCCTGCCAATCGCCCTGGCCCGCCAGATCAATCGTTTCGCGACGTCCATCCGTCCACTCAATGAGGCAGTTACTGCCGGTGACGTAACGCAGTTGCGCATTTTCGCAGGATAAAAATTCCGCGTGGCCCTCACTTTCAGGCGGACAGGCGTGAGTCACACCCACGCGCAGGGCAATGCCTTCGGGCGTGCGCCCCTCGGCAAATACGGTGTCCGTTCCTTGAATGACGTGGGCGCGATAAAGGCTGGAGCGGACTTCCTGAATCGTGGCAAAAGCCGACCCGGCCGGGGCGGCCCAATGCAGCAAGTTTTGCAAATAGTGGCCCATCGCGTTGCCGACGCAGGAATCAAGGAGCGGCACCGGCGAATCGGGCAGCAATATTTTTCCGGCCCAATAATTGCGCTGGAAATAGGCGGCCGGACGCGGCCACCGACCCCAGAAGGCCGCCGCACGCAAAGAACCAAACTCACCGGCCTGCAGTCGCGCCCGCAGGGTGTGTCGAGCGGGTTCGGTGATGAAATTAAATCCGACTTCCGTCGCGCGCGAGGCGCGGGCTTCGACCTCAATCATGGATTCCAATTCCTCCCACCACAACGTCGGCGGTTTTTCCAAATAGACCGGCGATCCACGTTCCACACATTTTCGATGCATGGGCGCATGCAAGTGGATGGGAGTTGGGATGGTGACGGCGTCCGCCGTGCGGGCGATGCCGTCCAGCATCTTTTCGAAAGTGGGAAAAAGCTGCACGCCGCGCGCCGCCAGACACAAATCAGCGCTTTGCGGGAGCATTTTCTCGAGCGAAGGGTCGCAAGTCGCCACCACGCGGCAAAGACCGGCCCGCTCCAGACGCTGGAGGGTCAAATGGTGATGCCGGGCATAACCGCCAAGGCCCGTCACCGCAATGCGGGGTGGAGTGGAAGGAAGGGACATTACAGAAGCAATCGCCCTCTATTAGTCACCGCACCGGCCCAAAGCCAACCCAAACAGTACAACTTACTCCGCGCCACCCGAGTAGCATGGAGAGATCAGCCCGAACCGGCTACGCAGTCACATATTGTAGGTCGCGGTGCCGAAAGTGACCGAAGTGATGGATACCTGGGTGGCCGTTTGAGCAACGGTGAGGGTTGAGTAGTCTTCGCCGGCAATCGACGAAATCGTGTGGAGGTAATCATCCGTGCTGTTGCCAATCAAGTCGGTGTATGCCGCCTGGGTAATCCCATTGTTGAGCATATACGTGGAAGCGGCCATGGCAATCTGCCGCAGGTTGTTAGTCACCGACTTCATCCGCGACTGCTGACGCACCACCCCGAAGGTGGGAATCGCCATCGCCGCCAGCAAACCGATAATCACCACCACAATCATAATCTCCACCAAGGTAAATCCATCCCGTGAATAATTTCTTTTCATAATATATGATATACTTAGGAAGGAAGACCCAAGCCATGATGACCTGAGCACAATGAGCCTAGCCCAAAATGACCCCAGCTGCAAAGACTTACCGCACTATTTTTGACCCCAGAGATGCCTGGAATTAAGGGTATTATTATTCCTCTGCGGGCAGGCTGCGGCCACCCGATTCCGGGCCCACCCTTTTCATTGCGCATTTTTCCACCATCCTTCATCCTGCCCCCTTTCGCCGTGCCCAAAATCAAACGCAGCTCCATTGACGAAGTTCGCGCCCGCGTCAGCCTGTATGACGTGGTCGCGCCGTATGTGACCCTGAAGAAAGCCGGCGCAAAATGGAAGGGACTCAGTCCTTTTACGCAGGAAAAAACCCCCTCGTTCCATGTGGATCCAGGCAAGAACCTTTATTACTGCTTCAGCAGCGGCCAGGGCGGCGATATTTTTAAATTCATCCAGACGAAGGAAAATCTCGGCTTTCAGGAAGCGGTCGAGACCCTGGCCCAGCGTTTTGGCCTGACCCTGGAATATGAGGATGACGGCCGTCCGCGTGAAGCCCAGTCGGTGCGTAAGGAATTGTTCGATCTGCACGAGGCCGCCGCCGCGCATTATCACGCGGCGTTTTTGCGCCAGGACGATGGCGGCGGTTTTATCCGGAAATATTGGACGGAATCGCGCCGATTCGACCTGGCGCTGGCCAAGGAATTTAAAATTGGCTGGGCCGGAGGTGATGGAGGCGGGTTGCTGGAGGCTCTGCTCAAAACCAAAAAATTTGCACCGGAGACGTTTTTTGCCTGCGGATTATTTTTTTACCGGGAGAGCGAACGCGACCCGGCGCGGGGGCGGCCGCGGTTCCGCGGAAGGCTGATGATTCCCATTCGCGATATTCAAGGACGCGTCATTGCTTTCACCGCCCGACAGACGGAGCGCACCCCGGCGGACGATTCTTCCCGCGAGGCCAAATATGTGAACTCGCCGGAAACGCCACTATTTCGCAAGGGCGATGTGTTGTTCAATATTGACCGCGCGCACGCGCCGGTACGCGAAGCAGGACGGTTCATCATGGTGGAAGGCCAGCTCGATGCCTTGCGGTGCTGGTCGGCAGGAATCAAGAGTGTAGTCGCACCCCAGGGTACGGCGATTACAGAAAACCAGTTTTTGCTGCTGCGCCGCTATGCCGGACGGGTGGACTGCCTGCTCGATGGCGATTCAGCCGGACAGAAGGCGGCGTTGCGCGCACTGCCGCTGGCGATCAAGGCCGGCATGGAAATTCGCTTTCTACCCTTGGCGGCGGATGAAGACCCGGACGAGTTGTTTTTGGAAAAAGGAGCGGCCGCCTTGGTGGAACTGGATAAGAAGGCGGAATCGGCGATGGCGTTTGCAGTGCGGTCGCTCCTGCCCTCGCCCAAACCGTCGCCACGGGAAAAGGCCGATGCCCTGCGGGTTTTATTTGAAATGCTTGAACAAGCTGAATCCGCCATGATGCGGGCCGACTATCTGGCGGAAGTTTGCCGCCATGCTGGTGTTGACCGGACGGCAGCGGAAAGGGACTTTGCCCAATATCTGCAACAACGAGCGCGGCGCCTACCCGGAAATCTAACGTCCGAGAAGCAAGGTTCTGACACCCCAAACCAACATTCACAACCCGTTGAATTTGCCAATGATAAGTTGACAACGGCAGAATCTGAGCTATTAATGCTCGTTTTGCATTATGAAGACCTTGCACCCTTGGTTGCTCATGCCGTTGACCATCAATGGCTTGATTCCAGGACCCTGGAAGGCCGTCTGCTAGACCGATGCCTGGCGGCCCACCGAGAGGACGCTTGGCCAGGCGCAAATCATTTGGATGATTTAACTGAAACCGATGCGGAGCGCAGCCTACTCGCCAACCTTCGTTCCCGACCTTTCCACACCGACGACCCAGCCCAAGCCATCAACCAATGCCTCAAGGCCATTTTTGATCATCACTTTCGCCGCGAACTCACCGACCTCCAGACCCGCGTCGTCAACACCCCTTCCACCGAAACCCAAACCCTTTCCGAACTGCAAAACCAAATCAAAGAAATCCAAAAGCTCTTGCGCCGACCGCCCAGCATCGTTGGCCCACCGCTTGATTGATTTTGGCACTCCATCCACTTTTTCCGGTCTAACTTATCATCTATAACGAATTTCGGTCCATGGCTGACAAATCCAAATCTGCTAAATCCAGCACCCGCAGCCCGCACGCTCCGGCCAAATCCGCGAAAGGCCATTCGGCCAAGGCGGAGGTGGCCCACCCTTCCGCAGCCAAGCACGCACCGGTGGCCAAGCACGCGCCCGCCAACGGAACCAACGGCCACGGGCTAACCCCGGTTCCGGCCGTGGTTCATGCGCATGCCCACGTCCACGTAGCCGGCGCCCATGTGCCCAGCATGTCGGAAGTCACCCGCGCCGCGCTCGAAGCCGCGACGGCCGACCCGACTTCGCCCAAGAATCTTCGTCTGAACGAAAAAATCCGGCACCTCATCCGTCTGTCCAAGGAACAAGGTTACATCACCGTCCAGAACATCAACGAGTCGTTGCCCGAAAAGGTCAACAATCCGGAGGAAATCGAGAACGTCATCAACATTCTCGAGAATCTGGAAATTGACATCCTGGACGCCGAGGAAGTCGAAAGCTACAAGCAGCGCCAGGAAAAGAGCGAAGAGGAGCAGATGCGCACGTCGCAGCTCGACATTCTGGACGACCCCGTCCGGATGTATCTCAAACAGATGGGCCAGGTGCCCCTGCTGACGCGCGAACAGGAAGTCGCCATTTCCAAGCGCATCGAGAAGGCCGAACAAACCGCGCTGGACATTCTTTTTAGCGTCGTGCTGACCTCGGCCTACCAAATCGAGCTGGCGAAAAAGCTGCTCGAGCGCCAGGAGCGCTTTGACCGCATCGTGCTCGACAAGAAAATCGAGAGCCGCGAAGCCTATTTCCTCCATCTGCCCAAGCTGATTGAGCACACGGAGTCCATGGAAGAGAAGCTGGAGAAGGCCTGGAAGGACGCCCACCGCAACAGCGACGAATCCGCGAAAAAGCGCGCCCTTACCCGCTACCACAAGCTCGAAAACGAGATAAAGCCCTTCTTCCGCAAGTTTTGCTTCAAGCTCAAGGTGTTTGAGGAATTCCTCGACCAGCTTTCACCGGTGTTGCGCGAAATCGAGGACCACCTCGAAGAACTCGACCTCGCCGAGAAAGTCGCCCACCGCCGCAAGCGGCTGAATCCCGCCGCCATCAAGCGCCGCCTGCGCGCCATGGAAAATGAGTACCGCCTGACGCCGGTGGAATTGCTGAACCTCGTCCGCGAGGCCCGCAAGGCCATGCGCGAAGCGCACCGCGCGAAGACCGAAATGGTCGAAGCCAACCTGCGCCTCGTCATTTCCATTGCCAAGAAATACACCAATCGCGGCCTCTCCTTCCTCGACCTGATTCAAGAAGGCAACATGGGCCTGATGAAGGCCGTGGAAAAGTTCGAGTACCGCCGCGGTTACAAATTTTCGACCTACGCCACCTGGTGGATTCGCCAGGCCATCACGCGCTCCATCGCCGACCAGGCCCGCACCATCCGCATCCCGGTGCACATGATCGAGACGCTGAACAAGGTCATGCAGGTGCAGAAGCAACTCCTTCAGGAACTCGGCCACGAGCCGACGCCCGAGGAAGTCGCCGAGGAGATGAACCTGCCCGTCGAACGCGTGCAGCAGATCATGAAGATGGCGCAACAGCCCATCTCCCTGCAATCGCCCGTCGGCGACAGCGACGACACCAATTTTGGCGACTTCATCGAAGACAAGGCGGCGGAGAATCCGTACGACATGACGGCCTATTCCCTCTTGCGCGAAAAGATCATGGACGTGCTGGACTCGCTGACCGAGCGCGAACGCCGCGTGCTGTCGCTCCGCTTTGGCTTGCAGGATGGCTATAGTCGCACGCTCGAAGAGGTGGGCCGCCAGTTCAAGGTCACCCGCGAACGCATCCGCCAGATTGAAGCCAAGGCCCTGCGCAAGATGCGCCACCCGACGCGCATCCGCCAGCTCCATGGTTTCTTCGAAGGCGAATTTTCGACGACCGGACCGGGCTTTGAGCAGTTCCGCAAGGGCTCGCAGTAGTGCAGAGCGTCGCAGGCGCAGGCTTGCGGTGACTGGATATCTTGGTTTAGCGTGTTTGGTCATGCGCCGATTGCCCCACTGGTTCCTGGTTTTGTCATTGGCCCTCATCGCGAGCGCCTGCTCCCATACGAAATCGGCGGATAAAATCGCCCAAGACGGCGGGCTGTTTAACAAGTTCACGCCCGCAGACAAAACTTCCGCCGTCGGTCACGTGGATTACGTGGATCCGGATGCGTCCCTGGCCTCCGCCATTTTGGAATTAAACCGCGCGCCGTTTGCGATGGGCACTTTTTTGGTCGTGCGTGATGCCGCTCGGGCGCCCACCGCCGTGCTGGAAACCACCAAGCAGACTTCCCATAATTTTCAGGCAGTGGTGATTGTCGCCGGAAAAGTTTTGGAAAATGAAGAGGTCGTCGAACCCGGACCCGAATTGGCCCGGCTGGTGCAGGAAAACATTGATTCCTATATCGTGGCCCATCCGGAACCGGCGCCCGCCAAGCCGGCGGAGACTTCCATACCCAAGGAAACCCCGGCAACGGAAGCGATGCCCTGAGGTCAAAAGAAGCCAAATTGAACTTTGTATCGGTCAAACCTCGAGGCGCTGCATGAACATTTTCAACTTCCTGTCGCGGATCACGCCGTCCGTGAAGCACAAGTTGGTGAAGAAGATTCAGTGGGAGGTTAAAGAAGGCATTAAGAATGACCCGCACCTCGCGGCGAAATTTTATCCGGTCGAGCCGGAAAGCCGGCACTACCGGCTGGCGCCACCCGAGGCCAGAATTAATAACCAACTGCCCGTGCCGCCAAAAGATTTGTGGTGGGGTTATGGACAAACCCCGGAGGAATATTTGAAGATTGGCCAAGGCTTTGTGGAGGCGATGAAGGGCGCGGTGAAGGCGGCGGGTGGCGAACTCGTGCCCGGCCAGCGCATTCTCGATTTTGGCGCGGCCTCGGGCATCATGGTGCGCTGGCTCCATGACCTCGCATTGGCCGGGGAGGTGTGGGGCGTGGACATCAGCGAGCGGCATATGTACTGGTGCCAACAACACCTCAGTCCGCCGTTTTTTTTCGCCACGAGCACGAGCTTTCCTCATCTGCCCTTTGAGGATAATTATTTTGATTTCATCTACGCCGGCTCGGTCTTTACTCACATCGCGGATCTTTCCGAAACGTGGCTGCTCGAATTGAAACGCATCACGAAACCGGGCGGGAAGCTCTATCTGACTATTCACGACGAGCATACCATTGATTTAATTCTCGCGGAAAAATCGGCGGAAAATGGCTTTCGGGACGCGCTGCTCGCGGTGGACCAGGAATTGCAGTTTCAAAAACGCGGGTTCTCGATGTTTACGGTCAATCGCACGCCGGGCGCAGGCGTGGCGGGCGATGCCCAGGTGTTTCATCACACGAATTATATCCGCAAAGAGTGGGGCCATTATCTGAAATTGCTCTCGATTACGCCCGAAGCGTACACCAAGCAGACGGCGATTTTGTTGCAGAAGTGAAAGTAAATTCAGGAATCAACCCGTCCGCGGCAGAAAACGTTGGTGGGCTAAAAAACTGGCCCAAGCAGCGCAGTTTCTTGTTTAAGGCTTAGCACCCAGGCCGGGGCATGGAGTTTCCCTTACGAGGCTACAGGCGAAGACTTATCCACTGATTTTTTGGACACGTTTTTGATAAGACTATTGTTAAAAACGTTTGAGAATGTCGACCGAGGGGAGCCGGGGGTAAACAAAGGTGTATATTAACGTTAGGATTTGAACAGTTAACCCTCAAAAAAACATATCATGAAAACTATCCAACGAATTTTTCCAATGTCATTGGCCATGGTCGGCCTGGCCGTGATGGCCGGTTGTTCCAGCAGCCCCTCCTCAACGGCCAATGTGAACGCGCCCATGATGTTGCCCGTTGATAAAACCACGGTGGTGGGCAAGCTGGCGTGGCTCAATAAACCGGACGGAGAAGCCATCATCGAATTAAACTCCACACCGCTGAAGCCCAATACAGTGCTGGCGGGGTTGAACCAGGATCACCAAATCTCCGCCGTGTTGGTGGCCACAAGTTATTCCAAAGACAACTTCCAAGGCTTTAAGGTATTGTCGGGGCAGCCTGGAGAAAACGACGACATCGTGGAACCGGGAATGGAGTACGCCATGGCCGTGCAAAGCGAGGTCAATGGCTATCTAACCCGGCTGGCGGCGGCCGCAGCCAACCCCGAGACCATGGTCGGGACGACATCGCCGAATGCAAATTCCTCCAGCCAGTCGTCGGCTACGGCGGTGCCTAACACCTAAAACTAGAAACTACTGCGGTCCCGGTGGTGGCGGATAGCCACCGGGGCCACCCGGGGGAAAAGGCGGCGGACCACGAAAACCAGGCGGGCCACCGCGTCCGGGTGGCGGGCCACGAAAACCGCCGCCGGGAGGGCCGGGCATCAAAAATGTCGGGTCCGGCACACCGCGGAAGCTGCGCGAGATGTACGGAAAGGTTTCGCTGATGAGATAATGGTAAATACCCTGCGGGTATTCGGCAGTGACGCCGAAGCGGCCATTGCTCTCGTCCAAGTCGCCCGTACCGGCTTTGTATTCAAAATCCTGGGTGAAGGTGCCGTCGTACGGGCCGCCGGGGTTGCCGGGGCGGTTGCCTTTTTTGAGCGCAAAACTGGGCCACATTTTCTTAAGCGGACTTTTTAAATCTTTCGGGTCGGTGTGATCGTACTGATTGTAGATGGGAAAACCGTCGCCCGCATAGCCGAGCAAAACCATTTTTACGCCGCTACCGCCGAGTTTGGCGATGAGCCCCGCAGGCAGACCATGGTAATGGTAGGAGCCGCTGGGCTGGACGTGGGCGTTGCTGTCGTCGGTGCCCAGGCTGATTTTTCCGCCGAGCACTTCGTACTGCCAGCCGGAATAGGGGTTGCCATTCCAATACTCCGCACCAGCCGCTTCAAAGGGTACGCCGTTCAGCGCCACACCAAAACGGCCAAGACCGTAGGGCGTGATGTTGGCGGCCACCACGGGATTCAGCGGTACGCGGAAGTAGTGCTGTTGCGGGGCAATACGGTTCGGATTATGCGCGTTGGGAAACGCACCCGTCGTGTGGTTGGGCAGGCCGTTCGACGTGATGATGCGGTAGTTGCCCGAAATGGTGATAGTGACTTGATTCGCGCCCGCTGCCGAACTGCCGGGAGACGATACCGGCGGGGAAACAGCCTCCGCCCCCATTAAGCCAAGGGCCAAAACTGAAAGGGTAATCCACCACCGCGTTTTCATCGGCGGGAGAACTAAACACTTTTCCGGCGCAAGGCAAACCCTCCGGCGAGCGCCAGCAAGGCACTCACGCCCACAAACCAGTCGCCAAAACGCACATAGAAAGTCTGTTTCCCGTTAAACTGGGGATTGGTGTAAACGTACAACGGTCCTGATCCGCGAAAATATGTCGTACCCTGAGCGGCCAGCACCCAGTCGGTCTTGATTTGATGGCCGACTTTTTCCAATTCAAAGGCATCACCATCCTGGTCAATGAAGCCGCTCCAGCCGTCATTGCCGCAGCGCACCACGGGCCGGCGGGTCTCGATGGCGCGCAAAACAGAATGCGCTGCGTGCTGCAAGGCGCCGCCGCCGGTGCCGTACCAGCCGTCGTTGGTGACCACCGTGAGAAAATCCGCCCCGGCTTTGGCCTGGTCACGGGCCAGATTGGGGAAAACATCTTCATAGCACACCAGCGGCCCGGCGTGAACGGTCTGGCCAGAAGAGAGATTAATTGGAATCGTCACCGCCTGGGTGCCGGGAACGGTGTCCGCATCGAGCGGAACCACTTTGCCAATAAACGGCAACCATGTGCGGAGGGGATTGTATTCGCCAAAAGGAACCAGGTGGCGCTTGGCGTAAACCTCATCGGCCAAGCCGGCGCCCGGCCGCGCCAGAAACACGCCGTCAATCACTCCCGGCGAATCGGACTGCCCCGAACGCGGCGGCGTCTCGCCCACGGCACCGAGCAGAATGGGCCGGCCGAGGCGATTGGAAAACTCACTCAACACCTGGCGAAACGCGCCGGCCTGTGCGCCTTCGATGAAATACGGCGGTGCGGCCTCCGGCCACATAATGAGATCAATATTGAACCGATTGCCATCGCGATGGACAAATGGTTCGGTGAGTTTTTCCAGCGTGGTCCAAGTGTCCTTTTGTTGTGCAGGATCCCATTTGAGCAATGCGGGCGTCCATGGCTGCACCAGGCCCACGCGCAGCAGGGGCAACTGCTGGCGGGATTTCGAATCCATCTGAAAAATCGCGATGAGCACTGTGCCAATAAACAACAAAATGGGTACGAAAATTTCCGCCCCAAATCGTGTGGGCCAGCGTACTTTGCGTTTCTGCACTTCTGCGGCGGAAATGGTTTTATCCGGCCCGGTGCCGCACACCAGGCCGAGATTGAACAGGACGATGAGAAAAGTGACGCCCCACGCACCGGTCCATTGCGCAAGTTGGAGAAAAATCGGGAACTTCCAAAATGCAGCAGCGAGCGGCAGCCAAAGGAACCCGGTCAACAACCAACCGCGCATCCAGTCGAGTACGACCCACCAGCCCGCGAGCGCGAACATGGCCAGCAGACGACGCCCGAGGGTGGCGTCAATTAATCGCGGCGCGACCCAGCGCAACCCGGCGAGCCAGGCCAGCACAAACAAACCGAGCGTGGCACTCAACAACGCAAGCCCCACCCAACCCCACGGCGGATAAATATGCCGCAGCCAAATCAACAAACCAAACCAACCGGCCCAACCGGCCAAAAATGCGGTCAATAAAAACGTCCGCCAGCGCGGAGCGGCAAACGCCCATTTAATAAACGACACCAGAAAGACCATCACCGCCCAGGGCTGATTGAATGGCGGAAACGCGGCAATGAAGGCGACAGCGTACGCGAGCGCCACGAGAACCGGCAGCAAGCGGCGCGCCTTCATTTTTTATTTCCCCGGGACAATCGTCCAACCTTCTTTGAGCAGCTGCTCGGCTTTCTTGTATTTGACCTGCTGCGTCTCCACGCCACGGCGGACGGTGACCATGTCATTGCGGCCAAATTTGGGTGCTTCCACCGTGGGGCGGGGCGCAACTTTGGGCAACTTAACCTCCTGGGCTCCAGTGCCGGCGGCGGCGGGCGGCGGCAATTGCGCAGAGGGTGGCGGACGCGTGGCCGTGCCCGAAGTAGCGGCGGCCGTGCCGGCGATGGGCTGCGACGGGTCAGTTGGGCCGGTAGCGCGTGCGCGCTTCATCATATCCAACAGGCTTTGGAACGACTGCAAGTTCGTCGCCGAAGTAAACAAGCCGCCGCAAACGTCTTCGCGGATACGGCCCATCATCTGTTCAAAATAGGTAAAGGCTTCGGATTTATATTCGTTGAGCGGATCGCGCTGGCCGTAACCGCGCAGGCCGACGCTCTTGCGCAAGTCTTCGATTTCCGTGAGGTGATCCTGCCAGTTGCGGTCAATCGCGCGAATGAGCACGTAGCGCTCGAGGCCAATCATCGCCTCGGGCGTCTCCAGCTCCGAGCGTTGCGCATAGGCCTTCTCCAAATGCTCCAGCACCCAGTCCACAATCTCTTCGGCGCTCTTGCCCTTGGCGTCTTCGGCCTTCAAAGAGAGCGGGAAGCGCAAGTTGACCCAGAGGAGGAAACTGGTGATGGCGGCGGGTTCGGGCTTATGCCCGGCGGTGGCCAAAGCATCGGCCCGCGAACGCAATTCTTCCGCGACCACTTCAAAAACGGCGTCCTTGGGATGTTCGCCCTTGATGGCCTCGTTGCGCAGACCATAGACCACTTCGCGCTGGCGGTTGAGCACGTCGTCGTACTGAAGCAAACGCTTGCGGACGGAGTAGTTCTGCGCCTCGACTTTTTTCTGCGCCTGCTGGATGCTGTAATTGAGCAGGCCGTGTTCGAGCGGCTCGCCTTCGACCATCGTCTTGTCGAGCATGGTGGACAGCGGCCCGGCGTTGGCGAACAGACGCATCAAGTCGTCTTCCATCGCCACATAAAAACGGGAAAGACCGGGGTCGCCCTGGCGGGCGCAACGACCGCGCAACTGGCGGTCAATGCGGCGGGACTCGTGCCGCTCAGTGCCCAAAACATAAAGTCCGCCGACCTCGGCCACGCCTTCGCCGAGTTTAATATCCGTACCGCGACCGGCCATGTTGGTGGCAATGGTCACTGCGCCTCGCTGTCCAGCGCGGGCGACAATCTCGGCCTCCTGCTGGTGGTATTTCGCGTTGAGGACGCTGTGAACAATATTGAGACGCTTGAGCATCTTGCCCAAAACTTCCGAGGCTTCGACCGAAGTCGTGCCGACGAGCACCGGCTGGCCACGGCTGTGCGCCTGTTGAATGTCCGCGACGACGGCGTTGTATTTTTCGCGGCGGGTTTTGTAAACGATGTCGTCCAAATCCTTGCGAATGCAATCCCGGTTGGTGGGAATTTGCATGACCGTGAGCCGGTAAATGTCGTTGAATTCGGCGGCTTCGGTTTCGGCGGTGCCGGTCATGCCGGCGAGTTTGTCGTAAAGGCGGAAATAATTCTGAATGGTAATCGTCGCGTAAGTCTTGGTTTCCTTTTCGATGACGACGCCTTCCTTGGCCTCGACGGCCTGGTGCAGGCCCTCGCTCCAGCGGCGACCCGGCATCAGGCGCCCGGTGTTTTCGTCCACGATGAAGACCTTGCCCTCAAGCACGACATATTCCTTGTCCTTCTCGTAAAGGGTGTAGGCGATGAGCAGCTGGCCCAGACAGTGGATTTCCTCGGAAATCTGCGCAAACTTTTGTTCTTCCTGTTGCTTGCCCTGGAGTTTTTGCTCGGGGGTAATATCCGTGCGCTTGTCGATGGCGGTGATGAAAGCCGGCAAATCGGGCAGCACGAAGGCGCCGGGATTATCCGGACGGAGCGCACGCCGGCCACCTTCGGTAAGGTCGGAGGAACGCTGGCGTTCATCCACGGTGAAGAAAAGTTCTTCTTTTAGCTTATAGCGTTCGTCGCGGGCAAAATCGCCGCTCATTTCGAGGTCGAACTTTTCCAGCAATTTGCGGGCGACGCCATTTTCCATCAACTTGGACAACTGGCGGTGTTTGGGCATGCCCATTTTGACCTGGAGCATTTTGCGCGCGGCGACCGCGGCATCGCCGGTGGGCTTTTCGAGTTCTTCGCGCGCTTCCTGGGCGAGGCGGTTGCACAGTCGCAATTGCTGGTTGTAAAGATGTTCGACACCGGACTTGAGCGCGAGATAAGGGCCTTCGGTGTCTTCGTTCGAAGGGCCGGTGATAATCAGCGGCGTGCGCGCTTCGTCCACGAGGATGGAGTCCACCTCGTCCACGATGCAGTAGTAGTGGTCGCGCTGGACCTGATCTTCCTTGCGGGTGGCCATGCCGTTGTCGCGCAGGTAGTCGAAACCAAATTCGGAAGCGGTGCCGTAAGTGATGTCGCACGCGTAGGCGGCGCGGCGGATGTCCGGCGGTTGTTGCTGCTGGATGCAACCGACGGTCAGGCCAAGGAAGCGAAAGAGGTAGCCCATCCATTCGGAGTCGCGGCGGGCCAGGTAGTCGTTGACGGTGACGCAGTGGCAATTGCGGCCGGACAGGGCGTTGAGGTAGAGCGGCAATGTGGCGACAAGGGTCTTGCCTTCGCCAGTGGCCATTTCGGCGATCTTGCGGTCGTGCAGGGCCATGCCACCGATGAGCTGGACATCGAAATGCACCATGTTCCACTTCAAAGGCTGGTCGCAGACGATGTGGGGCTCTGGTTGTTGGCTGAGGCGCCGGGCAGCATTCTTGGCCACCGCAAAGGCCTCGGGCAGAATCTTTTCCAGCGTTTCGCCCTTTTGGACGCGCTCGCGGAACTCGGTGGTCTTGGCGCGCAACTGCTCGTCTGTCAGCGACTGGTATTGTTTTTCCAGCTCGATAATACGGGCGACGACAGGGAGGCAATCACGTACAAATTTCTTGTAGTGACGTCCAGAGAAGTAATTGAGGACTTTGCGAATCATTGGCGCGGCGAGGCCGGGGAATAATGGGAAACCCGCGAGCATGAACAGCCCGGCGGCGTTTGGCAAGGAAGACACGAGTGTAAGATTGGCACAGAATTATAAGCCTGAGCCACCCAGGTCAGCCCCAGTGGCATTGCCCTTTAGCCCCGGCCAGGTCGTTATAATCCCTGTAAACAAATGGCATTGCTGGATATCCCGTTTCGCGTACTCTCCGTTTTTAATCATGAAAAATCGCAATGCCCTGTTGGGGTTGGTGATCGCGGTACTTTTGACCGCCGGAATCGTGTGGTGGGTCAAACAGACCCCGGCTGAAAAACCGGTGGTCGAATTCACCCCGGCCAAACCGGCCCCGGCCAAGCCCGCCACACAAGTGGCCATGCCGGTCCTTCCGCCCAAGTCTGCCGTAGTCGCCCCGACCTTGCCCGCCGCAGTTCCCTCAACGAACCCCCAACCGGCGGCAACGCCGGTGGCCGCAGCCAATCCTCAGGCCGATTTGAACACGGCGGTTAGCGACCTCATCTCCACCCTGCAGAGTGGGGACGTGAACGGTTTTGTGCAAAACTACATGGCACCTTCCATGATGGAAATGGCCAAATCACAGGTGGAAGCACAGTTTGCCAACAATCCGAATGTCACCCCGGAGATAAAAGCCCGGGCGGAACAAGCACTCGAGCAACGGATGCCGACGATGATCCAGCAGTTGTCGCAGGAAATGAGCCAGCGCCCGGACGCCTTGCAGGGTATGCAAAAAATGGCCGCCGCCCTCCAAAGCGCCCAAGCCACCCCGCCGCAAATGAATGACGCCGGCGACCGTGCGACCTACACCCTGCAGACGAATGGCGATAAAGACCTCCCCGCCAGCCTTATCATGGTGCGCCAGGATGGAAAGTGGAGTCTCGACTTCGCAAGCATGGTGCAGGCTGGCAGGTAGTCGGCCAATTCCCGCACAACCAAGGGTCGTGGGCAGACGATCTTACGCTCCCCTGACCCCCGGGCCGATTAATAAACCTTGGTGATTAAGGGCCTTTATTCCCTCTTTTACCCTTTACACCCCACCGTGAACATGGTTGTTTAGACGGTTTCCGCCCTTTCCGGGCCCCCCTCCGCCATGCGCAAGACCAAGAAATCCATCGCCAAACGCTATAAAGTCACCGGCCGCGGCAAAATCCTCCGCCGTACACCGGGCCGCCGCCACTTGATGAGCGCCAAGTCCACCAAGCAGAAGCGCCAGTCCGGCAAGGACAAGGCCGTGTCGCCGGGCATCGCCCGCAGCGTGCGCAAGTCACTGCCCTATGCGTTCTAGTTTTTAGTCCACCCTCTTCACTCCCAACACCTTTCCGCCATGCCACGCGTCACCAACGCCGTCTATACCAAAGCGCGCCGCAAGCGCACCCTGCGCAAAACCAAGGGTTACTTTGGCAATAAGTCCAAGCTTTACCGCTACGCCAAGGACGCCCTCGCGCGTTCCGGGCAGTACTCCTATAAGCACCGCAAGCGCAAGAAGGGTGACTTCCGCAGCCTGTGGATCATCCGCATCAATGCGGCGGTGCGCACCGAGGGGCTGACGTACAGCACATTTATGGGCGGCGTGAAGGCCGCCAACATC
>Ga0206925_1054_pt2 | contig 24270 bp, 23 predicted proteins | sample Alteio_BWOrgHeat_62_FD_152944 | JGI IMG/M metagenome (GOLD analysis project Ga0206925, IMG submission 152944) | Enriched cells from forest soil in Barre Woods Harvard Forest LTER site, Petersham, Massachusetts, United States -... | ecosystem: Environmental > Terrestrial > Soil > Temperate forest >...
GTACTCAAGATATTTGAGCGGCTGGCCGTAGTAGCTGTACTGCAAAGCGGGCGGCGGCTCGAACCGCAAATCCCATGCGAAGCGGTTGAGGCCGGAATTTTTCGGGAGCTGCGCCTGTGGGCCGAACCAGTAATCGGGAACATTTTTGACGACCGTGTCGGGCGCGGGCGCAGCGCTCGAGAAGCGGCGGATGAGATTTCCCTGCGCGTCGTGAATTTCCAGCGTGATATCCGCGGCGGGCGCGGATTTCAGAGTGTAGTAGAAGATGGCGCCGTCGGGCGGATTCTGTCCGGCAGGAAATTCGGGCGGAAGCGGAGTTTCCTGGTCGTTGTCCCAGCGGACGCGAGTAACGGTGGCGGGGCGCAGAAGCGCGGCGTCGGCATTCGCGATTTGCGGGCTGGCCTGGCGTAGAGGTGAGAGGTCGTCGAGAATCCAGAGTGCGCGGCCGTAGGTGGCGACGACGAGGTCGTTGTCGTGGATGACGAGGTCGCGGGCATCGCTGGTGGGAAGATTCAGCTGGAGCGATTGCCAGTGGTCGCCGTTGTCGAATGAAACGTAGACGCCATTCGAGAGCGCGGCGTATAGCAGGCCTTTGCGCACGGTGTCTTCGCGAATCGCTCGCGCGATCCAGCCGCCCGGCAGCCCGACCGTAATTTTCTCCCACGTTTTTCCCGCGTCGCGCGTGCGGTAGAGATAGGGCGTGTCGTCGCGGCGATTTTCCACCGTGGCGAACGCGACATTCGCGTCGAAGTGTGAGGCTTCGAGAATCACCACGTTGCTGCGCTCGTTGAGATCGGGGGGCGTCACGTTTCGCCAGGTGAGGCCGCCGTCTTCGGTGAGCTGAATCACGCCATTGTTCGTGCCGGCCCAGATAAGGCCTGATTGCATGGGCGAGAGAGCCAGAGTGGAAATCGCGGATGGGCGGCGGGCGGATTGTTCGTCGCCAAAATCCTTTTCGTCGTCGCCGAAAGCCGCGAGCGATGCCGATTCAGGTTCCGGCGAGTGGCCCGGACTTACAGTGGACGCGCGCTGATTTTCTTCCTTGCTGGCTTCGAGAGGATTCGACTCCGATTGTGAGCGTGCAGGCTCTTCTGCGGTTTTTTTCTCCGATGATGCCGGGCGGGCGGTGAGATCGGGGCTGATGGCCTGCCAATTTTTTCCTCCGTTGGCCGTGGTGAGAACCACCTGCGCGCCAAGATAGAGAAGGCGCGGATCCTGAGGGGAAAACAGCAGCGGAGGCATGCTGGTAGTGCGATATTTCGAGCCGCGCACGAAGACGTGCGCGAATTGGCCGGTGATCCTATCAAAGCGGACAACGCTACCATACCAGCCGCCGGAATAAACGATGCTGGGATTCAGCGGGTCGGGCGCGATGTAGCTGTATTCAAAGCCGGCGGAGGAAAACCAGTCGCGATAAGTGAGCGAACCGTAGTCACCGCGGCTGGGAACTTCGGCGGAGCCGCTATCCTGCTGCGCGGCGTATGCGACGTAAGGAAAATTCGTGTCGGTGGAGACATGGTAGAACTGGCCGGTCGGCTGGTTGTACCAGGAGGTCCAGGTTTTTCCGCCATTGACGCTAATGATGCCGCCCTGATCGACACCGAGAATGATGCGTGCGGAATTCTGCGGGTCGATCCACATGTTGTGGTAATCGTCGCCGCCGGGCGCGCCTTTGAAGGAGGTGAACGTCTTGCCGCCGTCGGTTGAGCGGTAGAGAGAAGTTTGCATTACGTAGACGAGGTCGGCGTTGCGCGGATCGACATAGACACGCGCGAAGTAAGCATTGCCGATGACGCGCGTATCTTCCGTTATCTGCTTCCACGTGGCGCCGGAATCGTCGGAGCGATAGAGGCCTTGTTCCAGAATCGCGAAAACGCGCTGGCCGTGGTTGCCCGGCGCGACGGCGATGCCGACGCGGTCCCACGGGCCCTTCGGGAAGCCGGTGTAGGCAACTTCTTTCCAAGTGGCGCCTTCGTCGGTGGATTTGTAGACCCAGGAATTCGGTTTGTCGGGGCCATCTTCACCGGCGAAGAAATCGGTGGGATGCCAGAGCGCGGCGTAGAGGACGCGCGGATTTTCGGGGTCGGCTTCGAGGTCGGCGACGCCAGTGAGATCGTCCTTGTAGAGAGTTTTCTTCCAGGTCTTGCCGCCGTCGGTGGTTTTGAAGACGCCGCGATCGGGGCTGGCAGGGGCGACGCTGAGAAGCGGATGGCCGAGGACGCCTACGATGATCACGTCCGGATTTTTGGGATCGACGATGATCGAACTGATGTATTTCGTTTCTTTCAGGCCGATGTTGGTCCAGGTGGCGCCGGCATCGGTGGATTTGTAGACGCCGTCGCCGGGGGTTTGCTCGCCGGTGCCGACGTAGATGATTTTGGGATTGGAGGGAGCGATGGCGATTGCGCCGATGGAAGAGACATGCTGCTCGTCGAAAATCGGGAACCAGACTTCACCTGCGTCGGTGGTTTTCCAGACGCCGCCGCCGGGCGTGGCCATGTAGTAGGTGGATGGGTCGCCGGAGATGCCGGCGACGCCCGTGACGCGGCCGGCGCGGTGCGGGCCAATGAGGCGCCAGCGCATGGCGGAATACTGGTTGGGATCGACTGAGCCTGATGATTGCTGAGCGGAAGCGGCGAGCGGGGCGGCGATTATTGTTAGGATGGCGAGTGCTAGAGGCAGTGGGCGAAAGCGCATCTGGTCTGTTTTCTCCTGTAGGAAACCTGAAAGTGTAGCACCACGCAGGCACGGCAGCATCGGCCCCGGAGCTTCGATATAGAGTTAGTTTCTCGATTACTGCGCCAAACAGGTTGACGGAGCAGTGTTGCCGGTCGTTAGCTTAGCCTGTCTCCCAAGTTCCGCGGAGGTCAGGGGTCGAGTACGGTCCGCCGTAGGTTCTCTCAGTGCATTCTGGATGCAGCTCGCAAAAAATCTCAGTTAGCCATTGGCCGCATACTGTAATCGACGATTCGTGCGAAGCGTAAATCATCCAGTCCATTTGCTTGGAAGTGGAGTATTGCTCGCCGCCATCTCGATAACTAGGTTCAAAAATCCCGAGTTCGATTTCATAATCTGGGTTACCAAACTCATGCAATAGAAAAACGGTCGAAACATGCCGCTTTTCTAGTTCTTTACGGATTAGCTCCAGACCATCGATGTTCTGAAAATAGTCGGTATGGAACGCGAGGACATGGGGTGGGATCGGCCCGTTTCTAAGAGGAAACCAATAACCCTCCTCGATGTGCCACGTTCTCTTGAGATCCTGCCAAATCCCTCTGCTTTCCTCCGCGTTCAGCACGCGCCTGCGTGGAAGTGGTTCTACGGACACCAGATCATTGCGCATTAATGTCTCAATATAGATTCTGAAGTCTTCCATCTCCTCGTGAAGCGCTTCTTGGGCCAGTCTGTTGGTAAGCTGTAACTCAAGTTTTGCGTGGGCCTTTGCAGCCGCCTCAATTAAGCTCGCTTTTAGTTCATTAAGGCTCGCGCTAGAATCAGCAACAAGCCTCTCAATTTCGACCAGGGTATCGTTTGCGATTCGGTACCGAGGAAAGGTCTTGTACGCTTCGTTGGAGTAATTCCAACCAGGTTGAAACAACTTTTCGACTTGCCAATCTTCTTTCTGCTGAAGTTGCTTGTAAGTCTCGACCCATTCGGAAAATCGAGCTTGGCAGTATCTACGCGCAGCGGTATGAAGAGCAGTTTTTTCGTCCATGCGACCTGCAGGTAGCGACAGGTTACAGCTTGTAAGTGCTCAATGTAAACGCTTCGCTATCGAAACCGCTCAGCAGGCCGCAAAAGCATTCAGTGCAGGCCGGACCAGTCGTCGGCTAGCAGAATTGAATTGCTGGGATTCGAGGGGTCATATTTTACGCTGGCGGTTTGGCCTACGGCAGCGCGCTTGAGATGCAGGCGCTCTTCGAGGCCGGTTACGTCTTGCGCGGTTTCGTAGGTGACGCCGGAGATTGAGTAAGTGTAATAGATGAGGCGCTGCGTTCCATTGGTGGACGCAGCTGCGGTTATCTTCGCGCCGCTGCTCGAACCGGGATTACGTTTCGCTGAAGGCGAATGCTGCTTGGTGTCGTCGGCTGGGAAAGCGTTTTCGGAAATTTCGAGGATTTGGCCTTCGACGATGCGGCCGACCTTGTTCAGGTAGGCGCGCCGCTGGCGTTCGATTTCGGAATCGTCGATAGGCTTGCGCCGCAGCCAGACAACGATGCCAATTGCGGCCATGACGATGAGGCCGGCAATCGGCAGCAGTTCGCTCCAATTCGAAAAAAGGTGTTTCAACGCCCGCCTTTACGCGCGCCGACCGGCTCGGAGATTTCGCCGAGCGTATCGCGCGCTTTTTCCCAGTCTTTCAGGAACGATTCGAGGCCCCGGTCCGTGAGCGGATGCTTGAAGAGCATTTCGAAAACTTTGAACGGCATGGTTCCGATATGCGCTCCCATCTTCGCAGCTTCGACGACGTGCATCGGATGGCGAAGGCTCGCGGCGAGCACCTGCGTCTTGTAATCATACGCGCGATAAATTTGGAGGATGTCGCGAAGAAGAATCATGCTGTCCTGAGAGATATCATCAAGGCGGCCGAGAAACGGGCTGACGAAATAGGCGCCAGCTTTGGCGGCGAGAAGCGCCTGCGAGGCGGAGAAGACGAGGGTGACGTTGACGCGGACGCCTTCTTTGGAGAGGACGCTGAGGGCGCGGACGCCGTCGGGCGTCATGGGAATTTTCGCGACGACATTGGGATGCCAGCTGACCACTTCGCGAGCTTCACGGAGCATGCCGTCGTAATCGGTGGAGACGACTTCGGCGCTGATGGCGCCGTTTTTCACGATGTTGCAGATTTCGATGATGAGCTCGCGGAAGGGCTTTTTTTCTTTGGCGGCGAGGGTGGGGTTGGTGGTGATGCCGTCGATGACGCCGGAGGCTGCGCCCTGGCGGATTTCGTCGAGATTTGCGGTGTCGAGGAAGAATTTCATTTTTTCACCTTTGTGATTGCTTCAAAAAACTTGCTTCAGGGGCTAAAGCCCCTCGTCAAAATCCAAGCTGATGTCGCGGTTAAAACCGCGACCTACAAGACCCTTGTCCAGCAGCGGTAGCCCAGTGAATCGGAGTACACGAGAAAACTTCTGCCAGGCCAGAGGCGCCTATTCGGCGCAGGCGGTAACCGGATTGCGAAGTGTGCCGATTCCGGTGACGCTTACTTCAACAACGTCGCCATCGGCGAGCGTGCCGATTCCGGCTGGCGTTCCGGTTGCGATCACATCGCCGGGTTCGAGCGTCATCACCTCAGCTATCCAGTGAATTATAACATCAACGGAAAAGATCATTTCTGAGACGCTGGCGGACTGTTTCCGAACGCCGTTGACGTAAGTCTCTACTCTGGTATCGGCAAGATTGAGTTCGGACTCCAGTAGCGGGCCGAACGGGGAGAAGCTGTCGAAGCTCTTGCCGCGGGTCCATTGGCCGTCGAGTTTTTGGAGGTCGCGGGCGGTGACGTCATTGAAGCAGGTATAGCCGAGGATGTAGGGGCGGACGTCTTCGTTGGGGGTGAGAAGATGGCAGCGGCGGCCGATGATGATGGCGATTTCGCCTTCGTAGTCGACGCGTTGCGAGATGCGGGGGAGGATGATGGGTTCTTCGGGCGCGATGATCGCTGAGGGCGGCTTCAGGAAAATTATGGGATTCTTCGGCGGAGGGCCACCCATTTCGGCGGCGTGGTCGACGTAATTCTTGCCGACGCAAACAATTTTCGAGGGGACGGATGGCGGCAGGAATTTTACGGAGTCGAGCGGCCATTTTTGGCCTGTGAGTTCGCGCGCGCCCCAGAGTTCACCGCTGAATTCGTGAACCCAGTTGGCCTCGATGATGCCGTGGCGCACGTGGGGATGGGATTCGTGAGAAGCGCGGGCGATATTTGTGGCCGCGAATTCGAGCGGCTGGAAGCGGCAAAGTTTCATGATTTAGGATTCACGGCGAAGATGTCATGGTTGCTGGTGCAGATGATCGGTGCGGCGGCGGCGCGGAGCGAGCGGGTGTTGGCGCGCCTCGAGGCACATGCCGATCACCCAGGCGCCCACGGCGGCCACGCCGTAGACAATCGCACCTTCGATGAGCGCTTCAAACGGACTGCGCAAAACCTGGAACAAGTTTTGATAGAACATGCCGGTGATGTCGTAGGCGACGACGAATATCACCCAGCCAATCATAGCGGACGTGAACATCGGTATTGGCCGGTTGAAGTAGCGGGCGATGGGAATCAACATGCAGACAAAAAATAGCGCGCAGAAGGTGGCGTTGCGCTCGAGGGCGTAGCGCTCGGTGCCTGGAACGCGATTGGCGATGAAGAGTGCCACAATCATTACCACGATCAAACCAGCGCCCATATAAATGCCGGTTTGCAGCGTGGTGCGATGTCCGGCAGCCAGCACTTTACGGCCGACCTTCAGCGGATCGGGAATTAGATGTTCAGTCATTTCTCGCGCTGATTTCTTTTCTTCTATTGGTGATCGGGCGCCGGAATACTGCCTGCGGCCGGCGGACTGGCCGGGCTTTCGTTTCCTGAGCGATCGATCGCGGTGACAGTATAAGAATAAATGCGGCCGGGCACTGCATTCATATCGCGAAACGCGGGAGTAAGCAACAACTCGGAATTTACGCGCGTTCCGGGGCCCGAAGCCTCCTCGCTTCTATAGACGTTGTAACCCGCGATATCGGTTGCCGCGCTGATGGACCAGGAAAGATCGAGGTAAGGTGCCGTTCCGCCAGCGGCAGGAACAAAGGCCGCGACAAGATCCTGCGGAGCCGGCGGCGGAAAAACGTCTTTCGGCGTGATCGTTGCAAAATTCGAATCGAGCGACTCGATCTGGACGCCTGGGTATTGCGCCACGCTGCGCACCGAGTACACGTAGGTCTTGCCGAGCTCTGTCTGCGTATCGGTGTAGGGCGGGGATGCTGCTTCTGCGATGCGCGCGAAGGGAACCTTTGGATTGAACGCTTCCATGTTGCTTGTAGCCGCCGGATTCGCGCCGGCATTCTGACTTGATTCCATTTCTGCTCTGAAGACTCGATAGAAAGCGATGTTGGCCGCGGCGCCGATCAGAGTCTTCTCTGGGGGGCTCCAGGATAGAGTGACGCCGGAGCGGCTGAATACCGTCTTGAGGTCGGCGATTGGATTCGCGGGCGGATAGACCGCGAGAGCCGCGACGTTGGAGCTGGGAGAAAGTTTTTTTGGCGATACAAACGTGCGCACGAGGTAGACAGCCTCGCTACCGGCGGCAGAAAAATCTTCAGCGCGAAGCGAATCGACGAATCGAACCCGCCCCTGGACCATGTAGCGGTCCACCATCGCGGGCGGAATAGTGAGCAGCAGAGTTGGGTTTGCGGGAGCGACCGCTGCCGATGAATTCGCCGGCGGGACTGGCTCGAAATTCCGGTACACATTAACGGAGATGGGCTTTTGAATTTCGCGCCTTTCGACGGAGTCACGCGGAAGCGTAAAGGTGAGAACCACGTCGTTGCCGGACTGAGACGCGTTAAGGTCGGTTACCGGATCTGGAGTTGGCGGCTTGCGCTCGAGGGGTTCACCGGGAGCCGCGCAGCCGTAGAGAATGAAAATGGAAAAGAGAAAATAGAAAATCGGGAGGCGGGGGGCGTAAGAGTGAGCGGCGGGGCAGGGCGCGAAGTCCCCTTTTCGGATTTCCATTTTCCGATTTCTAGAGAATGTAACGGCTCAGATCCTGGTCTTTCACGATGTTCGCGAGCTGCTTTTGGACGTAGGCAGCGTCGAGCTTGAAAGATTTCTTTTTCATCTCAGGAGCCTCGAAGGAAATCTCTTCGAGCACTTTTTCGAGAATCGTGTGCAGGCGCCGAGCGCCGATATTTTCGGTGTGCTCGTTCACTTTGGCGGCAAAACCCGCGATCGATGCGATCGCGTCCTCCGTGAACGCAAGCTTGAACCCTTCCGTATCGAGAAGCGCCACATATTGCTTGATCAACGCGTTCTTTGGCTCAGTAAGAATTCGGATGAAGTCGGCTTCGGAAAGCGAGCTGAGTTCGACGCGGATCGGAAAGCGGCCCTGCAATTCTGGAATAAGGTCGGACGGCTTCGTGGTATGGAAAGCGCCGGCGGCGATAAAAAGAATATGGTCCGTGCGCACCATGCCGTATCGCGTGTTCACCGTGGTGCCTTCGACAATGGGAAGAATGTCGCGCTGAACGCCCTCGCGTGAAACGTCCGGGCCATGACCAGATTCGCGGCCTGCGATTTTGTCGATTTCATCGATGAAGAGAATTCCCATCTGCTCCACGCGATCGACAGCCATGCGAGTGACCTGATCCATATCAATCAGTCGGTTCTCTTCTTCCTGAATCAGATAATCGAAAGCCTCGGCCACCGTCATCTTCCGCTTCTTCTTTTGCTGGCCGAACATGCCGGATAGCATGTCCTTCACGTTGACGTCCATCTCCTCGACGCCCTGATTGGTGATGATCTCGAAGGAAGGCATGGACCGTTCGCGAACTTCCACCTCCACCATGCGCTGATCAAGCTTGCCTTCGCGCAACTGTACGCGAAGCTTCTCGCGAGTGCGCTGCACTTGCTCGCGGCGCTGCGATTCGGAAGCGGGACTCGCGTCCGCTGGGACGGGCGAAGCAGGCAGGAGAAGATCGAGCAGGCGCTCTTCAGCGGACTGCTCGGCACGCTCGGCCACTTCATCGAGTTTCTCTTCGCGTACCATGTCGATCGAAGTTTCGACTAAATCGCGCACCATGGATTCAACATCCCGGCCCACGTAGCCCACTTCGGTGTATTTCGAAGCTTCCACTTTGACGAAAGGGCAGCCGGCCAGGCGGGCCAGGCGGCGCGCAATTTCCGTCTTGCCCACACCTGTAGGCCCGATCATCAGAATATTTTTGGGGAGGATGTCTTCGGCAAGTTCCGGAGTCAGCTTCTGCCGGCGAACGCGATTGCGGAGCGCGATGGCTACCGCTTTCTTAGCCGCATTCTGGCCGACGATATATTTATCGAGCTCAACGACGATTTCGCGCGGCGTGAGCTCGTCGAACGATGGAAGCGGTTCCGGCTCCGAAGTTTGCGATTCTCCGGCCAAGTAGATCACCATATCTTTCTCCGATTTACCGGTCATAGTTCTTCGATGCTGAATTGCGCGTTGGTGAAGATGCAAATTTCGCTGGCGATGCGCATAGCTTCCTGGGCGATATCTTTCGAATTCATTTTCGTGAATTTCAGCAGGGCTCGCGCGGCGGCCAGAGCGTAGGGGCCTCCGGAGCCAATGGCCGTGATGCCGTCATCCGGCTCGATTACGTCGCCATTGCCTGATAGCAGAAATGTGGACTTCGCGTCGGCTACAACCAAAAGCGCATCAAGATGGCGAAGTGAACGGTCTGTGCGCCAATCCTTGGCCAGCTCCACGGCCGCGCGCGACAGGTTCCCATGAAACTCCTGCAATTTATTTTCGAAGCGCTGGAAGAGCGAAAGCGCGTCGGCCGTGCTGCCGGCAAAACCCGCGAGGATTTTGTCGTTGTAAAGGCGGCGCGTCTTTTTGGCGTTGTGCTTGATGACGCCTTCGCCAAGCGTGACCTGGCCGTCAGCGGCAAGAACCACTTTGCTGTCGCGGCGCACGCAAAGCACCGTCGTGCTGTGTATCTGCGGAGATTTTCGCTTCCTGTGCATCAGGCGATTATACCCCGCGAAACGCGATTCGGCGAACTGGTCAGGATTTGAGGTAGCGAATCAGTTTCCGACAACGCGACTACCAAGAGTTATCGAGGGCCAAGTCGGAGAAATAGCTGGTGATAAGAGGATTCCTCAACATCTATCGGGATGCGGCCATGTTCGGCGTCAATTCCAATCTTATGGCAGCCTCGCGTACTCCGCTTTGGCTTCCTTCAGGCTCTTTTGTGGCATGCGGGCGAAGACACAAAAAAAGCGAATGATCTTGGAATAAAACAGGTGACTCGGTGGTCTGGCAAGGATAAGAGCCCGTCCAATGGCGGGCGCGAATAGGATTCAAGAAACAGAGACGGTTACAGGCTAGCCAGTTCGAACCGGCCTGGTTCTGAACGGAGGGATGAGTAAAAGAGACCTCAAGAGTATCGGCAAGGAAATCAAGAATGTTGAGAACGACCAGGGGCAGTGGCAGATGAGACCGCAGGAGATCGAAGTCCTGATCGATTTCTTCAGCTTCATGCCGCAAGACATCACGGTGGCGCCGGGAGCGACAGTAACGTGGGTGAATCGGGACGACGTTCAGCACGCGGTCGCAAGCACCGGCAAAGCTTTCAAATCGAAGGTGCTCTGCACAGACGACAAATTCTCGTTCAAGTTTGACGAGCCTGGAGCGTACGAGTACCACTGTTCGATCCATCCGAAGATGAGGGGAAAAGTCATCGTCCAGTAACCACCCTGTCAGTAATCCATTTGAATCTTATATTTGGTTTGGGTCCGAATGCGGGAACAAGCTGCGTTTTCTCAGAGAACATTTGTAGATTTGAGGCCTCGATTTTGCCTACTTCGAGAGCGGGTTTTGCCTCAGCGTAATAAATTTAGGCTCTTCACTTTTTTTCGGCAACGGTGAAGCTGCGCGTTGCATCGAATCGCCCAGTGTTACAAAATCTACGGATGCCGGCGGCTCTTTTGTCAGGGGCAACCTAGCTCTAATTTATTTCGGGCCGCCGAGCCTCCACCAACTAAATCCGGGGCGGACAAAAACAAACCCTTAACGGACGTGTGTGCTTCGAACAAATTGTTCTAAGCGCACGCCGCCGAGATTTGCCCAAAAAGGAGACTGACAAATGAACGACGCTACAAGTGTGTTCAATCGTAAGTCGAATCGCCGGAAATTTCTGAAGAATGGAATGATTGCCGCGGGTGCGGCCACCGTCGGTGCGGGATTGCTGCCAGGTAAATTGTCAGCGTTCGCTCGTGACAACGACGAACAGGACAATCGGGCCCCCATTACCAAAGGTGACATCGCCATTCTCACGTTCCTTAGCGCTCTCGAACAAATCGAAGAGGATCTCTGGCTGCAGTATTCCGAACTTGGCGGCACGCAGGACAACGAAGTTTCAGGGCTCAACGGTGGGAATTCGCTTTATACCGCCGCTCTTCAGATTCTCGATGGCGACATGGCCCAGTACATCCACGACAACACCGATGACGAAATCAGCCACCACCGATTCCTCAACAACTACTTGGCTTCAAAAGGCGCCAAGACAATCGATCTGCGTCCTCGTTTCGGAAATCTGCCGAGCAGCAAAGCGGATGGCGCGAGGCAAATCGGTCGGCTCACGAACCTCACGCAGCTCACTGTCGACACTAGCTTCTGGTCACGCTATCGCAGCATTACAAACCCCGATTTCGATCCGAATGCGCCGTTCGCGCAAGCCGTCCCGAGCTTGAACGTGAAGCAGCACACGGCGATTCCCAGGTCCAACGCCGACACGAAGGGCAGTACCGTGAGCGCTGACCCCAACAACAATCCTCAAAGCATCACTGCTCACCTCCAAGCAATTGCCTTCACCGCTGGATTCCACTTTGCATTCATCGAACAGGGCGGCAGCAGCCTTTATCCCACGCTCGCGCAGAAGGTGACGAACCTCGAGGTCTTGCGAATCTTGCTCAGCATCGGACCGAGCGAGACCATGCATTTTCAAACCTGGCAAGACAAGGCCGGGAATGCTCTTCCGATTTCCGACACGGACAGCGGACCGGGAGGTACTGGCGCAACCGTAACGTTCTCCACTCTGTCTGCAGCCCAGGGCGAGACGAATCCCGAGTCGCTGAACGGCGACACATTGCAGGCCAACCTGATCATGCCCGAGCCAACCCATTTCATCGACCCAGGCTTGGGTCCCGTCGCCATCGTTCGCCCCACTTCCACCGCGCTCGGCGGCGCAGTGGCCTCTTTTCAGAGTTTTGTGGATGACGGGCTCTTCATCGGCCAACCGAAGCAGTTTTTCAACCTCCTCTTCGATCTGGCAAACGAAGCGGACCAAGCCACCCGCCAGTTCTAGGCGCAACGACCCACAAACCCAGCCACGGGCGTCCCAAGATATTGGGACGCCCTTCTTGTTTCAGTGTTCATGCGCGTCAAGCCCGGCGGTAGTCGGAAGCTAGCGGTTTCTAGATAGATGTTGGAACAGGGATTATCACCAACTAATCGCCTGGTGCCTGGTTAACGCAGTTACCGGAAACTGCCACCACCGGATTAGCGCTGCGTCAGTTATTCTTGGCGTCTTTTTCAGCTTTCTTGCGCGCGCTCTTCCCGACCTTCTCCCAGCGTTCGTCAAGCGATTGCTTGGTGAAAAGTGAATCGGAAAGGTTGGTGTTGTACTCGCACTTGTCGAAGAAGACCTGATAAATCTTGATGTGATTGCGTTCGCGGGTGATCTGGAAAGGCGTCTGAACGCCGTTGAGGGGGTGATAATTCGAGTAGTATTCCACCTCATCGGTTTTCATGCGGGTGTTTGCATCGCGGGTATCCACGATTTTTCGAACCGGAAGGTGAGTGGACTGCGAAATCGCGATTCGGATCGTCCGATTGTCGCTATCGACGATTTCCACCCAGTCCACCTGTTTCAAATCCACGATATCCGGGCCGGCATAGCGGAAAACCATGTTGGGTTCCTTGATCCGGGTGCGGAGGATGTAGTCGATATCCTTTTTGATGTCTTCCTCGAAATGGGCCACGTCGGCGCCCGATGCATCGGAAACGCCACCTCGATCGAGCGTCCAGCCTTTGTCGCCATTCATCACCGAGATGATGTTGCGTTTGGGGAGATTTTCAGTCCGATCCTTGAAAGGCGGGATGGTGTAATCGACGAATTTTTCGAATCCATTGAGCTCACCGGCGTGGCCAAACTGGCTGAGGCGGCCTTCGCACGTGGCGTCTCGAAGATTGAGATATGCCGTGCCGCCCAAAGCTTGAATCGCCTGCTGCAGGATCTCTTTTACTTTGGCGGCGCTTTCCTCCGGCATCATGTCCTGAGGATTTTGAGCGAAGGCGCACGGTGAGAACTCTAGCCACGCACCGGTCAATAAAAGGGACAGAAGAAGAATGCGCAAAATTATCCGCACAGAACAGCGCCTCCATTTACGTTGATTACTTCGCCGGTCACGAAGGTTGCCAGGTCAGAAGCAGCGAAGAGGATAGGGCCTGCGATTTCCTCCGCTGTGCCCGGTCGCTTCAGCGCAATTGCCGCGGCGGCCTGCTTCAGGCCGGCTTTGTTGCGCAGCACCGATGCGGACATATCTGTATCCACCCAGCCGGGCGCTACGCAGTTGACGAGTATATTGTGGCGTGCGAGCTCCGTGGCCAGACCTTTCACGAAACTGATGATCGCGCCTTTCGATGCGCCGTAGTGAGTGTGAAAAGATTCGCCGCGCTGGCCCGCCGTGGAGCTTATAGCGATGATGCGGCCTCCGCGCTGCGTGATCATGTGCGGCACGGAAAAGTGAATCACGGAGTAGACGCTCTTCACGTTCACGCGCATCATTTCGTCCCACTCGCGCTCGGTAAGCTTCTCAATGGGAGCATCGGTTTCATTCCAGATACCGGCGTTGGCGACAAGGACGTCGATTCGCCCAAGGCGTTCTCGCGTGAATTCCACCAGTTTTTTGGCGTCGGCCATTTTGCTGAGGTCGGCTTTCAGTGATTCGATTCGTGTGCCGTTTTTGCGCGCTTCCTGTTCAAGCTGCGTAGCGGCTTCGCGGCTGCGGTGGTAATTGAATACCACATCGGCCCCCGCCTGCGCGAAAAGCCGTACCGTAGCCGCCCCGATGCCCCGCGAGCCGCCGGTTATGAGAGCCGCTTTGCCTGCCAGCGAAATCATGTATCCCCCAAGGTGAAAATTCGAAAAATGAAAAAGTCAGGCAGATGTGCGGATGCCAAACCGCTTCGCGCGACGCAATCGTGGTCGGCTAGCCTAAACCCGCATTCATGCTTGCTTCACCGCCGCTTTACGCGCTACCTCGATCAAGGCGCCAAACAAACGCTGCGAGAGCGCATCCGTCTCGGCCATCCGCTCCGGATGCCATTGGACGCCAGTGACCCAATTTGAGTCCCCCGTCCATTCGACGGCTTCGACCACTCCGTCTGGAGCCCTTGCGGCAATCCGCAAGCTGCGGCCTGGATCGAGGATCGACTGATGATGGGAGCTGTTGACGCCAACTTCGTCCGCGCCGGTCAATTCGCGGAGACGCGAACCGGATTCAATTTTTGCCGCATGGAAAGGTTCCGGGGCGCCTTTATCGCGGTTTGACCAGGGGTGCTGGATGGGCGTGTGAAGCGCGCTGGGAATATCCTGAATCAGCGTCCCGCCGAGAAAAACATTCATGCTCTGGACACCGTAGCAGATTGCGAGGGCGGGTTTGTGCTCCGCAAAGGCATGTTCGAGGAGCGCAAAATCGGTGCGTTCACGGTCCGGGTCGGCTTCGGCAGAAGCGGGATTTCGAGGCGCGCCGTAGAGCGATGGATTGACGTCCGCAGGGCTACCGGTCAGAACTACCGCATCGAGTGAGCCAGCCAAACGGCCTAGCTCCTCGGCTGAGAGCCCGAGAGAGACTTCGACGGGTTCGCCTCCCGCTCGGAGGACGGCTTCGCGATACTTATCATACTTGCCGCGTTCGCCCTTAAGTTCTTCGTTTCGTGTGCGGTACGGGATTCCGACACGCGGCTTGGGAGACGTATCAGAGGCCATCAAGGAGCAATCCTACCATCAGTATTGCAGACCAGCAACTTGGATGCACGAAGCAGCGACACTGTGGGCAGGCTTGCAGGTCAATCCTGCAGGTGTCGCCGGGCACTGCTACCGCCCACGTGGACGGGAGGCCGCTGCCGGCTTAGAGCCCCGCGGAGAGAGAAATCATTCGCTGAGACGCCACTCCAGTCGATCTTCCTGAGGGAGTTGCTGGCTTTCTGGGCGGATTTGCTTTCAGCCAGAGCTCGTAATTCTGCCTCATTTCCTCGATGTGGTGCGGGATGTGGCGCTCCTGAATATCCACCCAATCCTCTAGGCGAAGAAGGCCGTCATCGGGTCGCTCGACGGCATTCGACCAGATCGGATCAGGCAACGAGGCAAGCAACTGATATGTCATTTTGCGCAGGCGGCGAATGATTTCGAGCGCCTCGCGCGTGCTCTGGTGAAAGTAACCAAGCGTTCCGGCCCAGCGGGCTGCATCAAATTGCAGCACCGGGCTTCCCGGCTCCGCAATAAAGCGGCGGCAGCGGACATACCCGCTGGCCTCGCTATCGGCGAGATGCAGAATCGTCTCGTGAATGCTCCACTTTTCGGCTGATGGCTTATAAAGCCACATTTTCTTCGGAAATTGCCGCAGCGCGCCGGCAAGTAGTACTGGCGCGTGGCCGAAAGATTCCAGTTTGCTTCGCCTCTCGTCACGTGTCATTAGGCCCTCCAGCTATACCGCTTAGACGCTAGTTTGTGCAGATTGGGTACCAAGCCCCACTTAAATAAACGAACAAAAGACGTTAATTGTTTCCGCACATTTGTAATTCCGTGCCCTATGCATTTAGTTCCGTCCGAACCTGAGAAAACTCGTTCGTCCTTGGGACGTAAAAAGACCGATTTCAGTTTCGGACTATGAGCGGTTCCGAGCCAAAATGTACCGTTTTTGGCACACATTACTGGAAATTGAATTATGTATATGAATTGCTGAAAGGCTTGTCTTACCTTTATCTTACCCTCGACTTACCGATATTCAGGAGCGTAAGGCGTCGCAAGCTTTCGATTGCGCCAGTGGGAGCGGAGGTCGCCGACCAAGTAGAGCGAACCGGCAGCAACAACGACATCATTGTCACGAGCGGTTTCGATCGCATGATCGAACGCTTGGAGTGGGTCTCGAATGATGGCCGGACGTTGGGACGCCAGGTGAGCGGTGATTTCGAGTAAGAGAGCGGCGGAAATTGCACGCGGTTGTCGCGGTTCGGTGAGAATCACCTCGTGGGCGTGAGGAAATAGGATGCCAGCGATTTCGTCTACTGCCTTATCGCGCATTGCTCCGTAGATGAGAATGATTCGACGGCCGGTAAGATCGCGCTGCCAGAATTCGAGGAGTTCACGAGCGCCGGAGGGGTTGTGAGCGCCGTCCAGATAGATGGCGGGATTCTCGGAGAGGCGTTCCATGCGGCCTGGCCATCGCACATATGCGATACCGCGTTCGATGTCTTGATCTTCGATATGGAATTTGCTGCTTTCTGAAAGAATGCGAGCAGCGGTGGCGGCGGCCAGAGCATTTCGAAGTTGGAAGCGGCCCGGAAGCGCCGGAGCGATGATGAGTTCCACGGGTGAATCTTTCGATGTGGCGGAGGCGCGATGGAAGCCTTCGGACGACGGCGTTTCTTCCAGGAGGCACTCCTTGTCGATTTCCCGTAGCTGTGCACGCATCTCCACGCATTTTTGAGCGATCAGCGCGCGCGCTTCAGGACGCGTAACCGAGCTCACAACTGTCACGCCGGGTTTGATGATGCCGGCTTTTTTCTGCCGCAATTTCCGCAATGGAATGGCCGAGAAAGTTCTCATGGTCGAAGTCGATAGTCGTGATGATCGCCACTTCGGGCGCAACAATATTTGTTGAGTCCAGCCGGCCACCTAGGCCCACTTCGTAGATGGTGAAGTCGACGCTCTGCTCAGCAAAAACCAGGAAAGCCATTGCGGTGACGCATTCGAAGTAGGTGGGGTGCGCGGTCAGCTTTCCCGAGGCCATCAACGATTCGATCGAGGCGTGTACGCGCGTCCACGCGGCGGCGAAGATTTCGTCCGAAACCGGTTCGCCATTCAGGCGGATGCGTTCGTTGATGCGTTCAAGATGAGGCGAAGTGTAGAGCCCGGTGCGCAGACCGGCGGAGCGAAGGATTGATTCAAGGATGGCGGCCGTCGAACCCTTGCCATTCGTACCGGCGATGTGAGCGCAAGGGATAGCGCGATGCGGATTCCCCAGATCGGCCGCGAGCAGCGAGATATTTTCGAGGCCGAATTTCTGGACGCGAGCCTGCTGCGGCGCTGCGAGTTCTCTGCCGAGCGCGAGAAGCGAGCGGACGGAATCTTCGTAATTCATCTTCGTGATCGGCCTTCGTTAGTCGGACTTCGTGATCTGGCCTTCGCGATTTGATCTATGAATCGAGAAAGAAAGTGAGTGCCTGGCTGACGTAAGGCTTCAGTTCCTTGCGTGGAACGATCGCGTCGAGAAATCCATGCTCGAGCAGAAATTCAGCGGTCTGAAAGCCCTCGGGAAGCTTTTGGCGAATCGTATCCTCGATCACGCGCGGGCCCGCGAAGCCGATCAGCGCGCCCGGTTCGGCGATATTCAAATCGCCGAGCATCGCGTAGCTGGCTGTAACGCCACCGGTGGTGGGATCCGTCAAGATCGAAATGTAAGGTATATGCGCATCGTCCAGGCGCGCGAGCGCTGCCGAGACTTTCGCCAATTGCATCAGGCTGACGACGCCTTCCATCATGCGCGCGCCGCCGGAGCAGGAAACGATCACCAGCGGATATTTCTTCTGAATCGAGCGTTCGATGGCGCGAGCTGCTTTTTCTCCCACCACCGCTCCCATCGACCCGCCTATGAAGCCGAACTCCATCGAACAGCAAATCACGGGTCGTCCGTCGATCAACCCCTCGGCGGTCAGGATTGCGTCTTTCATGCCCAGCTTGTGCTGCGCATCCTTCAGGCGTTGCGCGTACGGTTTCGTATCCGAGAAATGAAGCGGATCGCTCGAGGCCAGATCGGGGTCGAATTCATCGTATCGTTCGTCATCGAGCAGAAGCTCGAGTCGGCGGCGGGCGCCTAAGCGGAAATGGTGTTCACACTTCGGGCACACGTTCCAATTCGATTCCAGATCTTTTTTCCAGATGATCGCTCGGCACGAGCTGCACTTCGTCCACATGCCTTCGGTGCGAACCCGGCGCTCTTCCACCGGCGTGGGGTTTTCAATCGATTTTTTTTCGCGCTTAAACCAGGCCATAGCTAGTAGTCGATTCCCCTTTGCGCCAGGATGCCTTTCGTATACGGGTGCTTTATTTCGCGCATTTCAGTCACAAGGTCGGCGGCCTCAACAAGCTTCGGATGCGCATTCCGGCCAGTGCAGATCACATGAATACGCTCGGGGCGTTTCGCCAGAGCATCCACCACCTGATCCGCATCGAGCATTTTATAGCTGATCACATAGTTGATTTCGTCGAGCACCACCAAATCGTATTTCTCCCCATAAATCTGCTCGCGCGCGAATTCCCAGGCCTGCTCGCTCATCCGGATATCTTCGGGATCGGTATCCGCCCCGCCCACTTTAACGAACCCGCGGCCCATCGGACGGATCTCAAACTTATCATCACCTAGCATTTTCGCGGCGTCGAGCTCGCCATAGTGCCACGAGCCTTTGATGAATTGGACCATCAGCACGCGAAGCCCTTGCCCTACCGCACGAAAAGCGGTGCCCAAAGCGCAAGTGGTTTTGCCTTTGCCTGGCCCTGTGTAGACAATGAGAAGCCCTTTGCCTTCCGGCATTCGCTCGTGCTCCGCGTAGGTTCACAATAGTGGCCGCAAGCTGCATCAAACGTCAAGCAGCCACGTCTAATAACCGATTTGCCGGTCCAGCCTTTCATGTTTTACTGATGGTCCAATCAAGATCGAAAGGAAGGAATCTATGTCATCGCTTGCGTCTGTAGCGCCCACCTCGAAAGGAATGCTTCGCACCGGACAGATTATCAGCGGACTGATTGTCGCGTTCTTGCTTGTCATGGCGAGTTTCGGGGTGCTGAAGCCGGAAATGTCGCGGCAGGGAATGAGGGACATGGGTTATCCGGAATCGACCGGGACTCCGATTGGCATCGTGTTTATCGCATGCGTGGTGCTGTATGCGATTCCCCGCACCTGTGTATTGGGCGCAATTCTGCTGACGGGTTATTTCGGCGGTGCGATCGCAACCCATGTGCGGCTTGGGCAACCGACGTTCGTAGTTGCATTGTCGATAGCGGTGCTGGCCTGGCTTGGAATTTATCTGCGTGACGCGCGTCTCCGCGCGCTGCTTCCGCTGCGCACTTGACGCTGCGATTCGTATCGCACTAGATCAGGGCCGAAGCAGCGTATCAACATGAAAGGACTCACGCGAGGCGAGCGGCGCGCTTATGCCCCGCGCGCCAATTTTGTCAGCCCCTTCAAGGTAGCCTCGTCAACCTTCACAGCCGCTGCTGCCACATTTTCTTCGGGATGCCCCAGATAGAAACGAAAGCCCTAAGGCAGCCACGGTTAAAGTGATTGCTTTCTTGATTTTCATCTCTACTCTCGCTTTTGTACTCCAGACACTCACTAAAAACGATACACAGAATCCTTCACTTTCTGGGCAGCATGGCACCTGCCATTCAGAACCCTTCTAATCCATTGTAGATAAAGGCTTTAATATGGTTTCCTTGGTCCCCGTAGGAAGAATAGTCGCAAAGCCCGAAGATTGTGCACGGTAGCTGACGCCTCGTGTCCCCAAATGGGCCTCCCGTTAACTGCATCTGGCCGCCGTTTGACCCCCTAGGTGCGCGATTGGACGCACAATGCTAGACGGGTGGTTCGGATGGGCGCAAACTTTAGTACTGTAACTAGTTACGGGTGTCATTCGCTCGTTCTAGTGAGCTCGGGGTCAGGCCTTCCGGGGGAAGTCAGAGGCCGCTGCATTACAAGCAGGTTAAGCAAAAGGTGGAGGAGATATGGCGAGCGCAGTTTCTAACAAGCTCTGGAAATCGTTCGATTGGGCGCTGTGCAAGACGGCGGGGATAACCTTCGACACGATTCAATACTTCAACAAGTTCAATCCTAACCCTTCATTCACTCCGAAATGGTCAGAGAAGCCTCTGCTGAAGTCGTGGGAGAAGTCCAAGCCCACGCTCGGCTGGCCGCGCACTACGGACTCTCTTTGTCCGGACTGTGTGCGCGAGGCGCGCGATCTGATCCTCAACGGCAAGAAGGATTGGACCGACCTCGTTCACGAGAAGGTCGGCGAAATTAAGGCGCAAATCGTCGAGCGCGATGGCCAGGTCTGGATGGTGAAAGAGTGCCCCATCCACGGCAAGTATGAAGACCTGATGGCCGTCGACTCAAAGTTCCTCGAATGGATCGAAGGCAATTTCCCGGGCCGCGACATTCCGGCGCACAACGACGAAGACCTGCATCGCCACGGTTCGAGCACTGTTCGACACGGACGCGGTTCAGTTCTCACCGTTGATCTGACGAACCGCTGCAACATGATGTGCGATCCCTGCTTCATGGACGCGAACCAGGTCGGTTACGTTCACGAGCTAAGCTGGGAAGAAATTCAGGAAATTCTCGAGAACGCCACCAAGATCAAGCCGCGCCGCCAGATGTCCGTGCAATTCTCGGGCGGCGAGCCAACGATGCATCCCTACTTCCTCGATGCGGTTCGCTATGCGCGCAAAGTGGGCTACAACAGCGTGCAGGCCGCCACGAACGGAATCGAATTCGCCAAGAGCAAGGATTTCTGCAAGAAGGCCTTCGAAGCCGGCATGCGCTATGCGTACCTGCAATTCGACGGCATCGGCAACGACGCGAACAGCCACCGGCAGGTGGGCAATCTCTTTGACGTGAAGCTGCGCGCCATCGAGAACATGCACGAAGCCGGCATCGAAATCGTACTCGTCACCACGATCGTCAACAACGTGAACAACGACCAAGTCGGTCCGATCGTCAAGTTCGCAATGGAAAACCCGAAGAAAATTTCCTTCGTGTCGTTCCAGCCGGTCTCATTCACCGGACGCGACGAGGAAATCACTCCGGAACGCCGCATCCGCCAACGCTACACGCTTTCGCACTTGGCGCAGGACGTCAGCGCGCAGGTCGGCAAAGTGGAGCCCACGCGCGACTGGTTCCCGATTTCTTACATCGCCACCTTCGCCGGTTTCTCGGACCTTTCGCATGGCCCCGATTCGCAGTGGGGTTCGCTCTCCTGCGGCTGCCACCCGAATTGCGGCGTCGGCACCGCGCTCATGATTAACAAAGAAACGAAGGAATGGGCGCCGGTTCCGCGCTTTCTCGATGCGCCGTCGCTCACCAAGGACGTCACCGCCATCACCGACGCAGCCCGTGGCAAAGGCTTCTCGAATTTCATGATGGCCATGGCGCTGCTGAAGAATTACAAGCCGTTCCAGGCGCCACCCAGCTTGCGTTTGAAAGATTTGTGGATGAAGTTCGACAAGACGTGGGCGCTCTCGAAGAACTCCAACAAGAAGTATGGCCGCACCAGCCCGGATCGCACCTATGAAGACGCAATGAAGCGCCGCAAGGAAGATCCCTGGAATTTCCTCTTCATCGCCGGTATGTGGTTCCAGGATCTTTTCAACTACGATTTCCGCCGCACCGAAATGTGCATCATCCCCTACGCCACGCAGCAAGGTGAAATTTCCTTCTGCGCATACAACACCGGCGTGGGCTGGCGGAAGATCATCGAGAACATGTACAAGAACGCGACCGTCGCCCAGTGGTACAAGACGCACGGCAAGCACGACATCTTCGCCAAAGGCAAGAGCGTCGATCTATCGAGCTACGAGCACTCGCTGCGAATCGACAAGGAAGATGCGGCCCGCGTCCGTCACCTTGAGCACGACATTCCTCTGACGGCAGCCGAAGAAGACCGCGCCCGCCGCCGCAAGGCCAACGAAGAAGCCGCCAAGGTGCGCCGAATCTACGAAGAGCTCGTGCTGAAGAAGCCCCAAGAGTCAGTCGTCCAAATCGGCTCCATTCAGCAGATTCAGATGGCGGTCCCAGGCGCAACGGTAAAGCCAGTCCAGATCGCCCCAGCCAACGGCAATGGCAACGGTCACGCAAACGGTGATGGCGCAACGAAAGTAGCCAACACCGAAGCAGAAGCCGCCGTCGCCGGCGACTAGCCATCGCGCCAAATCCGAAACTTTCCCCAACAGCCCCGGCCAAAACCGGGGCTGTTCCTTTTGTGGCCGACATTGCCTCTCGAAACAATTCTCCCGCTCTGGTGTCTCACCAGATAGGAGATTCCACAATGACCGAAATCCTGAGCTTGGGTTTCTTGGCGGTTCCGTGGCGGCCGGAAAACACACGCGCGGAAACTGCCGTTCGGGTTGGACTCACGCTCTGCGCCGTCGCGGCACTGGCAATTTTTTTCAGCTACGTTACGAACGCTCTCGATTCGCAGACGTGGCAATCACCGAGCTACGACGTGAGTTGGGATCAGCTCGCCGAATAGCGTACAAGATGCTCCCCGGGACTGCCCCGCGATGTGCTGCTTGTGCGCCCGCTACATTCAACGCATAATTGTTTATTCATCTGCGAGGATCTTCCGATGCCGATCTACGAATACGTTTGCGATGACTGCGGCGCTCATTACGAGCGCATCGTCATGAGCCAGAAGCAATCCATCACCTGTCCGAAGTGCGAGAGCGCGAAAAACACGATTCAGCTCTCCGTATTCGCCGCACCCGCCAACGGCAATAAAGCAAGCGGCGGATCTTCGTCAGGCCCCGCACCGGGATCAGGCGGTTCATGCTGTGGCGGCGGTTGCGGCTGCAATTAACGGCTCGCGCCGGCGCGACATCAACTGCTCTCTCACCCCGCGATCAATGGCCGGTATCGACAGGCCAATTGTCGCGATTACGCACTAAATGCTAATCGCGAATCCGCGATTAAGACTCAGCCTAATCCCTTCCGCAGCAACCATTTGAAAATTTCTAATCGAGAACGGATGGCAATTCTGTTTTGCTGCCGCTTGCCCGTCCTGTCGCTATTTCGCAGCGACCTTCACCGACGCCTGCGTATTCTCCCACTTCATCTGCAGCGTGCATCCGCCGCCGGCCTGATCGAAGTCAATCGTGAAATTCTCCACCGGCGCACTCGTCTTGGACACGGCCATATCAACGCGCGCCAGGTCATTCGCCTCGCCCGAATATTTCGTGCCCCACTCGCTCGTCGTCTTGCTGATCACCAGCGTCCACTTGTCCGCGCTCGGAATCACGAAGATCGTGTAGCTGCCCGCGGGCACCGTCGTCCCGCCAACGCTCGTGTCACCTGTCGTCACGAACGTGGTCGCTTCATTCGCGCCCGCGCGCCAGACTTTTCCGTACGGAACCAATTCGCCGAAAATCTTCCGCCCCTTCATTCGCGGACTCGAATAATCAATCGCGATCGTCTTGCCGTCGGCCAACTTGCACTCCGCCTTGGCCGGCGGGCTCGGCCGCGCTCCCTTATCCTGCTGCGCACAACTCGATGCCGCAAAAACCGTCAGTGCCATCACTGCCATCGCATACAGCGCGAAAATTCTCTTCATGTTGTCTCATCTCCTTGTCCGGGGAATAATTGACCGGGAAATAAATTGCCAGACGCGCACCAATCAATCTACTCTGGATTCTGCTCCGCCCGCGTGCCGCGAGTCAAACCGCGAGCGCCTCACCGCCCAGATTTTTTACCGAGAGTCCAAAGGGCTCCGCTCGACATCACATCAAGATAAATCGAAAAGCCACAGCCAATCAGGGAGGTAATACAAGTGACAACAACACCCGCAAAGCCCTCAAAGATCGATTGGCAATCGCTACCGGCAGCCAAATCCGGCCAATTCCGAATCGGCGGCGATCTCGTCGTCAACCGGCTCGGCTTCGGCACCATGCGCCTCACGGGAAAGGGAATCTGGGGGCCGCCAAAAGATCACAACGAATCGATTCGAGTTCTGCGCCGCGCCGTTGAACTCGGAATCAATTTTATCGACACGGCGGATTCCTACGGCCCTCATGTGGCGGAAGAACTCATCGCCGAAGCGCTCTATCCTTATCCCGCCGGACTCGTGATCGCGACGAAAGCCGGTTTCGACCGGCCCGGTCCGGACAAATGGGTAACGAATGGACGGCCGGAACATTTGCGCGCGGCTTGCGAAGGCAGCCTCAAGCGGCTACGCCTCGACCGGATTGAACTCTTCCAGCTTCATCGCATCGATTCGAAAGTTCCAGCGGTCGACCAGCTCGGCGCGCTGCAACTTCTGCAGTCGGAAGGAAAGATCAATCACATTGGTTTGTCGGAAGTCAGCGTCAAAGAAATCGAACACGCGCGCTCGATCGTGCCAATCGTCTCGGTTCAGAATCGCTACAGCGTGGTGGACCGCGCCGCGGACGACGTTGTGGAATATTGCGATAAAGCAGGTCTGGGATTCATTCCGTGGTTTCCTCTAGGGGCAGGCGACGTATCCAAATCAGGCAGCTCACTCGAAC
>Ga0206925_1058_pt1 | contig 23599 bp, 20 predicted proteins | sample Alteio_BWOrgHeat_62_FD_152944 | JGI IMG/M metagenome (GOLD analysis project Ga0206925, IMG submission 152944) | Enriched cells from forest soil in Barre Woods Harvard Forest LTER site, Petersham, Massachusetts, United States -... | ecosystem: Environmental > Terrestrial > Soil > Temperate forest >...
AAATCTAAACTATTTGGAGAATAAAAGAAAGTTTTGAGGAAATTTCACGCAAGGCACAAAGGGAAAACCTCAAAGAGTACTGAGATTTATTGTGTTTTTTCGGCTAATGATATGTTAAACTTTGAGTTCTTTGCGAAGATACTTTGCGTTCTTCGTGTGAACAAGCTTAAAACCCTTCGATCAACCCCTTCACTTCTTCCATTAACCAGAGTGGGGTAGAAGTAGCGCCACATACGCCAACGGTATCACCTTCGCTGAACCAGCTTTTGTCTATTTCTTCCAGTGAAGAAACGAACCAGGAATTGGGATTGAATTCTTTACATACCCCATAAAGCACTTTTCCGTTAGAGGATTTGGTGCCGGAGACGAATATAATCTTATCAAAGTTTTTAACAAATTCGCGAAGTTGCAAGTCGCGGTTTGATACCTGCCTGCAGATGGTATCATTGAAATCAACCTGTATGCCTTTAGATACCATCGTATCTCTTATCTTGTACAGGTTGCGGGTGTCTTTAGTAGTTTGACTGAAAAGGGTGATGCGCGGTGGCATATTGTCCAGGTCCAGTTCTGCAATATCCTGGAATACGATTGCATCTCCTTTGGTCTGGCCCATCAGGGCTTTTACTTCTGCATGGCCATGTTTGCCATAGATATATACCGGCGATTCTTTTCCTTCATCATCATAAGCTTCTTTTACCCGGTTTTGAAGTTTAAGTACGACAGGACATGAAGCATCAATCAGCTCAATATCGTTTTCCAGGGCCATTTTATAGGTTTCTGGCGGCTCACCATGCGCACGGATTAAAACGCGTTCGCCATGCAGTTCAGGCAGCTGGTCATGCGTAATGGTAACCAGGCCCTTTTTGGTCAGTCTTTCAACCTCCTCATCATTATGCACGATATCACCAAGGCAGTACAACTTCCCATGTTCATCAAGGATATCTTCCGCCATTTGGATGGCATATACCACCCCGAAGCAAAATCCGCTGTTATTGTCTATGGTTACTTTGATGTTCAATTTCGTTGATCGTTAATCGTTTTTGGTTGTTCGTTGCTTCGCGAGAAAGCTACCGTAAATTCAGACTGGTATCCATTTAAATACACTTTTCCGTAAATACAGTTCAAAGATACGGCTCAATTAAAAGATTAAAAAATTAAAAGATTGAAAGATTTGTATGAATATTCAATCTTTGCTCACTTAACTCCTTTAGATTCAAAAAAGTTTTCAATTTCATCAAATAAATAAAGTTCTTCTCGTTCTACCAAACCAAAAAAGGCATCTCGCTGTTCATCTGTCGTAAAGGAAGGTTGTTTTGCGCGCCCAAGCAAGCGGTTCAGTGAATAAAAAAGCCCCTGGTTTTTCTCATATTCAAAAAGGTATTTTGATTCCCTGAAACGGTTAAAAAATTCCAAAAAATTTGCAGGGATGGGTGTGCCTGATGCCTCAAAAAAAGCAATTATTTCAGGTTCTGTAACGCTGTTAAGTTGATCGTAAAATGATTCGGCCATCGGTCGCCTTGTTTTTACAATATGCCTGTCTATCAGCATTTCAAGTAAAACATGGGCAGCAAAAAATAGCCTTACACCCGGGGCGCTTAATCCGGCTTCTTCAAGTTCAACCCTCAAACGCCGGGATTCTACTGTAAACAGCGGAATATTGTGAAATGAAGCATCTGCGATCAGATGCTGCTGATATCCGGCCCATATCTCTTTTACCGCATCATTTGAATTTGAAAAGCCACCGGGTTTAGATGGTTTCCAGTTGCGTTGAGACACACTCACAAGATCTGGCAATACCAGTCCAAAATTATATAAGGGCCTGTCTTTTTGGTGGTCAACCAGGAAATGGGTGAGGTAGTTCATGGGGAGGATGAAGTTGTTGAATTAAGGGGCAGCAATTGCTTTTTTCAATTCATTTCTTTTTAGCGGGGATAATGAAAAAGACTCCAATGCTTTTGCATGGGTCATTTTTACTTTTTCAATATCATACTTTACTTGTATGTTCATCCAGGTTTCCGCATCAATTTTAAATGAATTCTCCAATTGAATAGCGATTAAGACGGTTATATTTCTTTTCCCATTTAAAAGAAGGCTTATTTCAGATTTTGACATCCCCAATGCAAGCACAAGGTCAACCTGTTTCATTGCCCAGGCTTCCATTTCATTCTTAATATATTCTCCCTGCACAAACAGATCGCCGGGACTTAATTGTAAAGCCTCTTTGGGTTTTGTGTTATTCATAATGTTAAGACAAAATTAGGGAAATGAGGTTTACAGAAATGCAAACTTAGACCCTGGTGAAGTAATTTACTGCATTATGGCATTATTTTGTTACAACTTTTGTAACTTCGTTATCGGGATAAGGACAATTTGCAATAAATGGATAATCTATGAGCATCACAGTTTTAAAAGAAAAAGTAATAGACGGCATTCGGAAACTCGAAAATGAAAACCTCGTTTCTGAAATATATGCCCTTCTTCAGTTAGAATCAGATGAGGCCGGCGTTTATGAGTTGAGTGCTGAACAGTTAACTGTAGTTGGGGAAGCGCAGGCCCAGTATAAGGCAGGCCAGTATATGACAGATGAAGAAGCTCAGAAAGATTTTGAGGAATGGCGAAAAAAATAATCTGGACCTTTAGGGCAATAAATGACAGGAAACAGATATTTAGCTATTGGGATAAGAGGAATAAGTCTGATAGGTACAGTATAAAGTTAGATTATCTTTTTAATACTGCTCTAAAAATCGTTGCTATACATCCGGCCATCGGCAGGCAAACTTCTAAAGAAAATATAAGGGTAAAAATAGTACGGGATTATTTTCTCATATATGAGGTGAACAATGATCTTATTATTTTGCTAAGTATTTGGGATACAAGGAGAAATCCTAAAGATATGGATTTATAGCTTAATCGAAAAGAAAGTGATCCCCTGCCTCTCTGAAGATGCCATTATTCGTGCTGCCACTTTGAAGAAATGGAAAATAAAATTAGATATTGATACGGAAAGGGGAATTGTGGATGCGAAGGTTGGTGAGTTGCAGTTGGTTTAGATTAAGAGTTTCTGCCATTGATCAGATATTGCTTCCAATTTAATTATGGTGTTTGCCGGACTTGAACTTGGCAAGGAAACATATATTATTTTTTTTTGCGTTTGAAATACTTGTCAAAAAGTTTTTCTGATTTCTCACCATTAAATCCGATTACCCTTAAATTTTTATGATTTGAAATAAAACTTTCCAAATCATTTGGTTTTTCATTATTAATCGCGTTATCGAGGCTGCCATTACGAATTGCTGAATGTGCCACATCCCATATTCCGATTTTAGTTTTTAGCAATAAGGCTTGTTTTTCAGGATAGGTTGAAGGCAATTCATTCTTTGTTATTGCTGAAATTATTTTCCAGAATTTATTTCGTGGATGCCCGTAATATTCTTTCAACAGCAATGACTTTTCACCCGGTAGGGTTCCTAAAATGAGAACTCTGGTTTCGGAATTTGAAATGGGTTCAAAGGATTGTTTGAGATCCAATTGCCTTAGAACTTTAATAGTTTTTTTAACTTTTGGTTTTGTTAGGTTTTTTACTTTTACTTGCGCAGATTCACTTCCCGTTGTACTATAGGGTTGTACGCCGCTCCAACTTATATCGATTGAATTCCCAAAATCATTTACTCTAAAACTAATACTATTTTTAAGGGCGACATCTGCCCCATCAAACTTGTAAGTCTTTTTAAACGTTTTGTTTTCATGAAAAATATTTACAATTAAAGTATCGCCAAACAAGACTTGAGAGGTATCAATTTTATAGCTTTTTGAAGTAGATAGCCTGGTTGAAGGTCTAATGGTTCTGTTTTTGATTAATTCTGACATTGTTTTTCGTTATAATTCGTATGGAATATAGAACTGTTTGCAATCTTCAATATGTTCAATAAACTTTTTGTCAATTTTAAATTGAGAAGTCAAAAATGTGCCATCAAGATATGGATTTTGGAAATATATTTTTTTAGGGCTCCCTCCAGTGTTAATAAATCTGTCATAAAAAATCATTCTATCAATTTGACGATTAAAAAAGGGAACAGAATAGCCAATAACTATTAATACATCTGTTTTGGACATAATTTCACCAGCAAATTCAATTGCTTTTTGTGAAATCGGATTTTGTTCCCACGCAAAGCTAATTAGACCTTTAAAATTATAGGGGCCTCTATTGGATTCGTCTATAAAAGATAAAATTTCATCGAGGATTTGTGCTGCAGAATTTAAACTTGGGGGAGTAAGAATTTGAATTGAATGATCTCCTTTAACATAACCAGAAATTCCATTTAAATGAATAATTGATGGGTTACCAGTGAATTGGTTTCTTGGAAAGGAATTAATATTTACCAATGTAGCTTGAAAAGATTGCTCTAAATAATCCATTGCAGAAAGTTCAATTTGGCAATCATAATTCCATGTTAATATTTTTACATTTTCTGGCAGTTTAACAAATGGGCCATTTTTAATTAATAATGATGCAAGAAGGCCATCATAACGTTTATCCGGGCGATTTGTAAATTGCTTATACATGAAAAAAATGGAGAGGGTGCATTTTAGTCTTTCCAACTGTAATAGTTCATCTTGTAAATACATTTTTTTTGCTAAAGTATCAATTGTGAGATGATTTTGAGCAGCATTCCAAAGCCAAAGAAGATCATCTCCTAATTTTTCCACCAACGAATAATTTTTGAAATTTGATGGTGGAGTATCATTCTGATTTTTTAAAATCTGACCCAAGTGGCCAATTTCATCAGTTAAAGATTCAATTGTAGGAAGCGTTGAACAACTAGCACCTGCGCCTAAAAGATATGTTACATTAGCAGACACCCTTTTAAATTTTTTGTAGCAAGTTAAATATTATTTCCGCTTAATTTTTATTCCTACAAATTTCCCTTCCAGATTTCTCGTAAATCGAAATGGCACTTTCTGCCTTATTTCAATTATTGGTATTTCGTCGGTTTCTTTATGATAGGCACCAAAAATCCAATTCCCTTCCCCCATCGTATATCCCCTCTATAACCAGGAATTACAACCATGAATCTCAAAAAACAAACCTTCTACAGTAGTCTGTCATGCTTTTTAATAAACCATTTTATATTTTTTAAACCTTTTAAACAACACTTTATGCGAAAATTAAGTACGCGAACCGTGACGCGATTGGGTCGCCTTTTAATGTTGGCGCTCATGCTTACCGGTTATCAGCAAGGCTTTGCTTCCAGCCACAGGGAAGCGCCGCTGATATCGAATGATCCCCTGGCGGACAATACCGATTTGTACGCCTTCCGCAGTCCCGATGACACCAACACCGTGACAATTATTGCGAATTATATCCCTTTCGAACTGCCGGAAGGTGGCCCGAACTGGTACACTTTTGGTGAAAACATCAGGTATGAAATCCATATTAAAAACAATTCGAAAACGACAGGAGATGATATTACCTATCGTTTTACTTTTACGCGCACCAATGATGATGGAACTACCTTTTTCAACATCAGGCTTGGTAAGCAAAACATTAAAACTACCTATACCTGTGAGAAAAGCACGGACGGCGGTAAAACATTTGTAACCATCGCAACTGGTGGTACGGTTCCGCCACCAAATATCGGTCCACGATCCATTAATGGCGCTGCGGGGCTCAATACCAACTATGCAACCCTGATGGCGAATGCTGTATTTACAGCCACAACCGGGGAGAAAATATTCTGCGGCCCGGTTGATGATCCATTCTTTGTGGACCTTGCAGGTGTATTTGATGTGGGCAATTTCAGGTCCAATGCTTCAAGCAATACGACAAATAGGCCAAAGGATGGGCTTTCGCGCAAAAATGTGCATACCATTGCTATAAAAATCCCAATATCAATGCTTCAGGCTTCGGGATTAAGCCGCAGCGCTACCGGCAATATTCTTGATCCTGCTTTTGTAATTGGGGTTTGGGCTTCAGCCAGCCGTCCTGCCGTAAGCACCCTGAGCCTGACTGGAGGAAAGCCTTCTGTAAATGGAAATTGGGTACAGGTTTCCCGCCTGGGTATGCCGCTTACCAACGAAGCCATTATACCCATTGGGCAAAAAGACCATTGGAATGCTGTAACGCCTGATAGCGATCTTCAGTTTGCCCAATATTTTGAAAATCCTGAACTGGCGCTATACATGGATGACAAGCAGTTTGGTGGCGCCGTGCCGGGTTTAAATGCGCTCCGTATTCAGCACCATGCCTTTACTATTTTAGGGAATGTGGATTTTGGAAATACACAACCCGGCTTATTTGTTTTAAAAGGGAATGCAGCTCTAAAGGGTACTGCTCTTGATGATGCCGTATTTGGTACCATTTTATTGCCTGATAATCATAGCCCGCGTGCCGTAGATATCCTTCCGATATTTTATACCGGCGTACCAAATTTATCACCGTATCAATTGGTAACCGGTAAGACGGCAGGTAATCCGTTATCAGCAGGTAAACCATTTATTAATAATTTCTTGCCAACCCTCGGTGATATGCTACGCCTAAATATGAGTACACCGGTAACACCTAGAAACAGCCCTGATTTCAGCCCGATGGGGATTGTGAATTGTGCAGTTTTGGGCATTACAGATCCAAGGTTTAATGCTGATACCAAAACGGTATTTATCCCGAACATGGATGGGTTTCCAAATGGCAGGCGCTTAGAAGATGATGTTACCAGTATTGAATTGCAGGCTGTTGGTGGTGTAGCTCTTGCTGCTATCGGGCTGTTCTACGATGACTGGGATACCAAGACCACACCGGTTACCAACAGGCTGGTTTCAACCATAAGTTTCACTGCCGGCCCTACTGCAAATGATACCACTTTTCAGGCTGCATTTCCTTATGTGCAAGCCCCATGGAGAGGATATGACTATACCCAGATTGCGAACCATTAATAAAATCTAAATTAAAGAAAATGAAAATTTTAAAATTAAATAAAGCAAAATCCTTATTGATTGCTGCAACCATAGTTGCAGGGTCATTAGGCTGGGTTAATTCCGCTTTAGCATCAAGCCATCGCGAGGCCCCGATGATTGCTGCCGATCCGTTGGCAGACAACACGGATTTGTATGCTTTCCGAAGCCCGGACGATACAAATACCGTAACTATTATTGCGAATTATATTCCTTTTGAAGCGCCGTTTGGAGGTCCTAACTGGTACACATTTGGTGAAAACATCAGGTATGAAATTCACATTAAAAACAATGCCGGTACTAAAGGTGATGACTTTACTTATCGTTTTACCTTTACCCATGTCAATGAAGATGCAACTACTTTCTTCAATATCCGCCTGGGGAAGCAGAATATAAAATGCTCCTATAAATGTGAGAAAAGTACAGATGGCGGTAAAACTTTTACAACCATAGTAGCTTCAGGTACAGTACCGCCGCCAAATATCGGCCCACGTTCTATTGGTGATAAAACTGTTGGCCTTGGAACTACCTATGGGCAATTAATGACAAGTGCCATTACAACGGCTACCGGTTCAGGAGGTGAAACAATATTTTGCGGGCCTGTGGATGATCCATTCTTTGTAGACCTTGGTGGTGCATTTGACCTGGGTGGTTTCAGAAAACCTGGCCAGGGTGCCCGCGATGGATTGAAAGGATATAACGTACATGCTATCTGCATTAAAGTGCCTATTTCTTCGTTGCAAAAAACCGGGCTGAGTGTAACAAGTGCAAAAAATATTCTTGATCCTGATTTTGTAATCGGTGTATGGGCATCTGCCAGTCGGCCACAGATAAGTACCTTGCGTACAGATGGTAAACCTGCCGATGTATCAGGCCAATGGGTACAGGTTTCAAGGTTAGGTATGCCGCTTACAAACGAGGTTATTATCCCGGTAGGGATGAAAGACAAATGGAACAGCCTGCCACCCGACAGTGACCTGCAATTTGCTGCTTATTTTGAAAATCCTGAACTGGAATTGTACATGGATACGACAAAATATGCCGCTGCGGTACCGGGTTTAAGTGATTTGAGGATTCAACAAAATTCTTACACTGTATTGGGTAATGTTAATTTCGGTTATGGCCAATCTGGATTATACCCTGTAAAGGGCAATGCCGCCCTGGCAGGTACGGCACTGGATGATGCAGTATTTGGGACCATATTGTTGCCTGATAATCATAGTCCAAGATCAGTCGATATTCTGCCTATATTTTATACGGGCGTTCCAAATCTTTCGCCTTATCAGTTAGCGACAGGCAAAACGAAAGGCAATCCTTTGTCGGCCGGTAAACCATTTATCAACAACTTTTTACCAACGCTTGGTGATTTGCTTCGTTTGAATATGGCAACCCCGGTAACTCCTAGAACCAGTGCAGATTTTAACTCATTGGGGATAGTGTATGCTGCAGTTTTAGGTTTAACAGATCCGAGATTTAATACCAGTACTAAAATGCAATTTATTCCAAATATGGATGGCTTCCCTAATGGCAGAAGGCTGGAAGATGACGTGACTACGATTGAGCTGCAGGCAGTAGGCGGTGTAGCGCTGGCGGCCATAGGATTGTGGTATGATGATTATACAGTATCATCCACAAGCCCGTTGACATACAGGTTGTTGAAAACACTTGCATTCAAATCTGGCCCGACTCAAAATGATACTGCATTTAAAACTGCTTTCCCTTATGTGCAGCAGCCATGGGTTGGTTTTGCGGGTGCGGATGTACCGGGTGTAACTGTAGGCATCGCTTCGCTTAATTATTCTCCGCCTTCACTTGTGATGAAAAATTATCCGAATCCTTTCAGGGATTATACCAATTTTGACCTGCATGTCATTACACCGGGCAGGGTTACGATTCAGGTTTATGATCTGGGTGGCAAGCTGGTATCAACAGTAATCAGTGAAAATAAAATACCCGGAGACTATACTTTTAGGTGGGATGCCGGGGATATAAAAACAGGCACCTATTTCGCTTCTCTTACTGAGAATGACGAGCAGGTACAGGTCGTAAAAATGATCGTAAATAAATAATTTCTTTGATAATGGGTGGTGGTTTTTGATTTAATAAAACCGCCGCCCATTTATTTTCGTAGATAGCCTTAACAAACACAAAAACACAAACAAATGAAAAAGAATAACACAAAATGGATAGGCGCAGGTATGTTGGTTTTACTTGGCCTGATGATTGGTTTTATTGTTCTGTTTAAAAACAATAAAAAAGAAGAAATACTGCCCCTAAAAGAAAGGCAGGGCGCAATGGCAAAAGGATCAGAATGGGCCAAAACCAAAGAGAATGTTGCAAAACTAATCCAAAAAATAAGTGAGAAACCAGATGATCCCGAACCACGAGTACAACTAGCTCAACTATATATGGAAGAAGCAAGAATTACTGGCGACCATCAGTATTACGATATGGCTTCACTCAGGCTTTTAAATTCAGTTTTGAAAAAAGATCCAAACCATTTTGAAGCGCTTTGTTTTAAATCTATGGTTTTGTTATCTCAACATCATTTTAGTGAAGGATTGGATGAGGCTGATAAAGCCATTTCCATCAATGGGTACAATGCCTTTGTATATGGACTAGCTGTGGATGGGAATGTAGAATTAGGCAATTATGATGATGCGGTAAAAAATTCTGACAAAATGGTATCTATTAGGCCTGATTTAAGTTCTTATTCAAGGATATCATATTTGAGGGAAATATACGGAGATAATGATGGCGCTATTGATGCCATGAAAATGGCGGTTTCAGCAGGATTTCCAGGTTTGGAACAAACATCCTGGTGCAGGGTGCAACTGGGAAAGCTTTATGAAAATAAAGGCGACCTTACAAATGCAAAACTAGAGTATGAGATTGCATTAAGTCAAAGACCTGATTATGCTTATGCCTATGCGGGTGAAGCCAGGATTGAAAAATATAATAAGAATTACAAACAAGCCATTGCTGATATTCAAAAGGCGCAGGGCCTGGTAAATGATTATGGTTTTTATGATGAATTGTCAGAATTATTTAAGCTGAACGGTGAACCCGCAAAAGCAAAACAAACCGCAGAAGAATTGGTCAATAAATTAAATAAAGATGCTGAAACCGGGAATAGCGATGACCAGATTGGCCACTATGCAGATAAGGAACTGGCCTATGCCTATCTGAAAACCGGGAATAACAATAAAGCCATGGAACATGCCCTTATTGAATATAATCGCCGCCCGAATAATATTGATGTAAATGAGGCGCTTGCATGGGTTAATTATAAAATGGGTAATGTAAAAGATGCCGATAAATACATTTCTGTTGCCATGAAAACCAATTCTCAGAACCCAACATTGCTTTGCCAGGCAGGCATAATAAAGTCCAAATTGGGAGATAAAGAAAAGGGAAATTTACTCATCAAAAAAGCGCTTTCACTTGATCCTTATTTGTCGCAGGATTTAACCAATGAAATAAAGCCATATCTGGCAATGAATAATTAATGAATAGATTGGAAGATTCCTATCTGTCGGCAGACAGGGAAAAATTGGAAGATTTAATAAAAATTAATTAATCATGGAAGACTTAAAAGACAGAGGGAGTAACAAAAGCCGAATTCAGGGGTTTTGGATATTTTCAGTGACAGGTTTAGCTACCATGCTATTACCTATTGCCGTTCAGGCACATATTGTTCCTTATGATTTGACCAAATTATCTAAGACTGATGTAGCTTTTATTTACCTTAAATTAGGATATACGCATATCCTTCCCAACGGTTTTGATCATATTTTATTTGTTTTGGGGTTGTTTTTATTAAACCCAAGATTAAAATCTGTTATCACACAAGCCACCGCTTTTACGATAGCACATTCTATTACCCTTGGGCTTGCTATGAAGGGTATTATTACACCGGTAAGTTCTATTGTTGAACCAATTATAGCATTGTCAATTGTTTTTGTTGCTGTTGAAAATATATATACCAGCCAGTTAAAGCCATGGCGCATACTTATTGTTTTTGCTTTTGGGCTAATTCATGGCCTCGGGTTTGCAAGCGCTTTAAAAGAGTTAAGTCTGCCAAAAATTGATTTTTTCACCTCGATTATCATGTTTAACATCGGAGTAGAATTAGGGCAAATTTCAATAATTGTTGCAGCTTATTTTTTACTGGGTCACTGGTTCAAAAACAAAGAATGGTATCGCCGCAGAATAGTGGTACCCATTTCTTTAATGATTGCTATTGTTGCTTTTTACTGGACCATTGAACGAGTATTTGAAATCAGTATTTATAACAAGATTGCTGGGCTGTGAAAAGACGTTTTTGCATATTTGCTTTCCATGTAATTATTTGGTTATTTGCAAATAATAATTTATTCGCGAAGCAAACCGGAAGTATTTCAGGCATTGTGTATTCAGGAACCTATCAAAACGTATTGCCTTCCATTATTGAAAGCCTTGAGGGAATTAATAAACGAACTATTACGGATTCAACAGGGCATTTTAAATTTACTGATGTTCCCATGGGTGCATATACACTGGTATTTACCGGATTGGGTTACAAAAAGACAGAACATAAAATAACAATAAAAAGCGATGAGCCGGTATTTTTTTCAGCCAACCTTGAAGAAGATTTTTCATCAATTTCCGCCGTAATTGTGGTACCCAAAACTGATGGAGGATCCATTAAAGGATACAATATTATGAGCCAGGTTGATTTGTCTTTAAGGCCTGCCAATTCTGCGCAGGATCTGCTTCGGTTGGTGCCTGGCCTTTTTATTGCGCAACATGCCGGTGGAGGTAAGGCGGAACAAATATTTTTGCGTGGTTTTGATTGCGACCATGGTACTGATTTCGCAAGTTATGTGGATGGTATTCCGGTAAATATGGTTTCACATGCACATGGCCAGGGTTATGCGGATTTGCACTTTGTAATTCCGGAAACCGTTAAAGAAATGGATGTATATAAAGGGCCGTATGAAGCCAGGTTTGGCGACCTGGCTACAAGTGGCGCTGCTGAATTTAAAACATTTAATGTTTTAGATCACAATGAAATAAAACTTGAATATGGCCAGTTTAATACCTATCGCGCTTTATTAATGGTGAACCTTCTTGGAACGAATAGCCATATTTTTTCAGAACTTCAGGAAAGTTTGTATCTGGCTACGGAATATAGATATACGGATTCTTATTTTGATAATCCGCAGCACTTTTCGAGATATAATGCCTTGCTTAAATATTACGGTCAGTTGACAGATAAAACAGTAATGACCTTCTCCGCTTCTGGATTTAGCAGCAAATGGGACGCTTCTGGACAGATACCTGAACGGGCTGTTGCTGAGGGCGTAATCAGCAGGTTTGGGAGTATTGATCCCAGCGAAGGTGGCCAAACGGACAGAGTGAATATTAATCTACAGTTTGATCATAATTATGACCCGGACCATCGCATCAGGAACCAGTTTTATTATTCCCGTTATGATTTTAATTTGTATTCAGATTTTACGTTTTTTTTGGTTGATTCTGTACATGGAGATGAAGTGAACCAGGTTGATCATAGAAACCTTTTTGGTTACAACGGCAGTTATGATCTGAAATCAAAAATATTCGGCCTTGATACCAAAACTACCATTGGCTATGGCGCACGCTATGATAATGCGAATGTGTCGCTTATCCACGACCAGGCGAGGGTAGCCCTTGACACTTTTGTAAATGGTAAGCTTAACCAGCTCAATGCTTTTTCTTACCTGGACGAAAATATTTTTATTACGCCGAAATTCAGGATCAATCCAGGTTTGCGCTTTGATTTCTTTAATTTTAATTTCCAAAACCATACCCATCCTGATTCTTCAGGAGATGTGATAAAAACGCGCATCAGCCCTAAATTGAATTTCTTTTATGATCTGAATAATAATGTTGAATTCTATATAAAATCCGGTTATGGTTTCCATTCTAATGATGCACGGGCGATAATAATTAATCGTGTAGATAATATCAATGACAATGTACTTCCAAGAGCCTTTGGGTCAGATATGGGAACCCTGTTTAAGCCTTTTTCAAATGTAATTATAAATTTTAATGTATGGATTTTATCACTTGAAAATGAACTTGTTTATAATGGCGATGATGGTACGGTAAGTTCCATTGGCCCAACATTTAGAAAAGGGGCTGATCTTGGAATAAGGTACGAGTTTTATAAAAATTTCTTTCTGGATGCCGACCTAAACTACAGTTACGGCAGACGATTGAATGTGCCATCTGACAGTATTTATATTCCTTTGGCCCCAATCATTACCAGCACCGGAGGTGTCAGTTATAAATCTAAGTCCGGTATTAGTGCAGGAGTTAGGTACAGATACCTTGGTGACCGGCCCGCGAATGAAGCCTGGAGTCGGACCGCAACCGGTTATTTTATTTGGGACGGGATGATATCTTACAAATTTAAAAGTTGGGAAGTTGGTTTGTCTATTGAAAATATAGCGAATTTATACTGGAAAGAAGCGCAATTTGATACTGAAACCAGGCTAAAAGGTGAAACGAGCCCTGTAACACAGATTGACTATACACCAGGTACCCCAAGGAGTATAAAAGGGCACGTGGCATTTTATTTTTGAGAAAATGAACTTTAAATAAAATAAAGTTTATAACTTTATGGTTAAATACGGATTAATCAGAAATAGCATGAAAGCAAAGCTCTTAATTTTTATTGCGATTATCTCCTCTTTTGCCTTAAAAGCGCAAAATTCGGGTGCAACAAACCAGGCATCAGATTTGTCAACTTCGTCCCAAACCAATGAGCCTGTTCTCCATCCTTGTTTTCTTGGCCTGGATATTCTGGCTGGGAATTTTCAGACTGCTCCTGCTTTTAATAATTGGTTGAATAACAATGGCTTTTATAAAAATAATACAATGGCATTAAAGGGATTAAGTGAAATTGGATTCAGGAATAAATGGATGTTTGATTATTCATATATTGGCAATTCCTCAAGCGCTTCAATAAATATTAGCAATATGACATTCGGGGCTGGTTACCAAATTGCAAATATCCATGATTTTAAAATATATGGGGGCTTGAAAATGGGCTTAAACATGATCACTCTCATTCCCAATATGCATACAAGTCTGGATGCTACCCAGGTAAACCTCAATGATGGGTCCGATTTGGTGCAATATTCCCTGATCGCATCGCCTCATATTATGATTATGAGAGACTTCGGGAGAAATTTAAGCCGGAGGCCTAATCGTGTGTCTCGGTTCTGCATAGGTTTGGATTTTGGCTATCAGCAAAACTTATCTGAAAGTAAATGGTTTTATGGCTATGCCAATGAAAAGCCTTTTTATGCTGTTGCGGTTTCAGAAGTACCAAATTCATCATTTGGTGGGTTTTACGGCATGCTGAAACTGGGACTTTATTTACAACATAAATAGCGAAAGGGTAAAATTGCCTTAACATCCGGATTTTCGTATTTTTGTAAAAAACTTTAAAAACAAATGCACGCCATAAAAGAAAGTGACCTCCCAAACTATACCTACACGGACTATGTATTGTGGGAAGGCAAATGGGAGTTGATTAATGGCATTCCATATTCTATGGCGCCATCACCCTCTCCTGATCATCAAAGTATTAATTTAAATATTGCATTTGAATTAAAATTATTACTCTCAAATTGCGAAAAGTGTAAAGTCTTTCTTCCGATTGATTACAAAGTGAGTGAAGAAACGGTATTACAGCCAGACGTTTGTGTCATTTGTGGACCTTATGGAGATCGGCCATTTGTTACTGTAACACCCTCAATTGTTTTTGAAGTTTTGTCACCTTCAACGAAGAAAAAAGATTTGAACTTAAAGTATTCTATATACGAGCAGCAAGGTGTTAAATATTATGTCATTGTTGACCCATTTAAAGACATTGCCTCAGTTTACAAATTTGTAGAAGGCAAATATGAATTAGCTTTGGCAACAGGTTCAGAAACCCTTGAGTTTGAAACCGGGCTTTGTAATTTTGTATTTGATTTTAGTAAGATCTGGTAACGATTATTGATCTTTCTCGATAATATCTAACAACTCCTCCATTCCTATCCCCATCGCCCTGCAATTTGATAAAATTTGCATTTCGGGCACTTCATTTATTAAAGTTGTAAATGTAATGGACCTTGCAAGGTCCTTCCGGGTCCAGATTTCGTGGCCATCAATAGTTCTGATATGTGTTAACCCTAATTTTGTCAGTGCATTACGATAATTTTCAACTGATATTTTGATGACTTCCTCCATTAAAATGGTAATTTTACTTTAAGCTCAAATGTTTTTGGGTTTTTAGCCATAATTCCAGCCCACTCCGGTCTTTTTTGCAATTCTTCAGGAGATGGCCATTTGAGTGTAAATTTTTTGGCAAAATTATCCGGTACCTGGCTGCCCAGTCTTTTGAACTCCTTTAAAAAAGTACCTTTATTGTAAGTATATTTAATAAACTCATCCAGTGCTATTTCAAAAGATTTTTTGGCCAAAATATCATTAGCGCCTGCACCTACTATATCAAGGGCAGGGGCTACAGCATAGTATAATCCGGCATCATTGTACAATAAAACAGTTACATCAATGCTATAATGGCTTGCCGCGCTCATGTATTTTCCGGATGAAGAATGTTTCAGCATTATTATTCAGGTTCCACGCAAAGGCGCTAAGGTTAGCGCAAAGGACGCTAAGAAAAAGGATATTGCCATTACTTTTAGATCATAAATTTTAAATTTTGCGGGCTTTGCGTTCCTTCTCTTTGTGCCCTTTGCGTGAACATTTTCCTTGAACCCATACTTTTTCCTAACTTCGCCCTTCTAAGAATATGAGTACAGAAACAAATACCAAAAATTTTATTGCAGAGCTCCGCTGGCGGGGCATGCTGCATGATATGACCCCAGGGGTCGAAGAGCAACTTCAAAAAGAAATGACTTCCGGCTATATTGGATTTGATCCTACGGCAGATTCCTTGCACGTGGGCAACCTTTTCCAGATCATGATCCTCAAAAATTTCCAGGCAGCTGGCCACAAACCGTTCGTTTTGGTAGGCGGGGCGACAGGCATGATCGGTGACCCTTCCGGTAAATCAGCAGAACGGAACCTGCTGGATGAGGCAACCCTGCAACATAATGTGGAGAGCCAGAAAAAACAATTGATGCAATTCCTTGATTTTGATTGCGGCGCAAATTCTGCGGAACTGGTTAATAATTATGACTGGTTTAAGGATTTTAAAGCGCTTGATTTTTTGCGTGATGTCGGTAAACATATTACGGTGAGCTACATGATGGCCAAGGATAGCGTGCAAAACCGTTTGGAAACAGGCATTTCATTTACTGAATTCAGTTATCAATTAATACAGGGATACGATTTTTATTGGCTGAATACCCGAAAAAACTGTAAACTGCAAATGGGTGGGAGTGACCAGTGGGGCAATATTGTGACTGGTACCGAACTCATCAGGCGGATGGCTGGCGGAGAGGCTTTTGCGCTAACATCGCCATTGGTTACCAAAGCAGATGGCACCAAATTTGGCAAAACTGAGTCAGGTACCGTTTGGCTTGATCCAAAACGCACTTCTCCATATAAATTTTACCAGTTCTGGCTAAATGCTTCAGATACCGATGCCGCAAAATATATCAGGGTTTTTACGCTTCTTTCCCGGGAAGAAATTGAAGCAATGGAAGCTGAACATAACCAGGCCCCTCATTTGCGTATTCTTCAAAAGGAACTTGCCAAAGATGTAACTACCCGTGTGCATAATGCTGAGGCCTACGAAAATGCAGTAGAAACCTCTGAAATTCTTTTTGGAAAAGGAACCACAGAATCGCTCCAAAAACTGACTTCTTCAGATATTGAGTCTGCTTTCGAAGGAGTTCCTCAATTTAAGATTTCTGTTGATGAACTTAAGAATGGAATCCCTATTGCAGATCTGCTTGCAGTGTCCTCCCAGGTATTTCCTTCAAAAGGGGAAACCAGGAAAATGATACAAGGTGGCGGGGTACGGATGAACAAAGAAAAAGTTTCGGATACTGAAATGATGATAAATTCGGGCCAATTAATCAATAATCGCTACCTGCTGGTCCAAAAAGGGAAGACCAACTATTATCTCATTATTGTGGAATAGCAAATTTTCCAAACTATAATTGTAGATTGCATTTTCATTTTAAAAATAACTGATAGTTCTGATATGAAAAAAGTATTCTTTCTTTTAGCTTTATTGCTTGGCCTAGGGTCAAAAACTGTAATGGCCCAAAACCTGCCACCTTATGATACAGCGCTGAAAAAGATCATTTATACCGAAGTAGTACAGGTGCCGGGGGCTTCAAAGGATTTGTTGTATGACAGGGCCATACGTACCCTTGGTGAAATGTATCATTATGCCAATGATAAGTTTGCTGAAAAAGATAAGGCCAATGGCAAAATTGTGTTTAATGGATATACCAGAGTCATTTATAAAATAGATAATGGTACAAATATGACTGATCCGGACCTGATTAAATATAAATTTACGCTTTGGTTTAAAGATGGAAAATATAAATATGAAATCACAGATTTTATCATCAACCGCGGTAATGTGCCTTTCCACATTGAACGCTGGAGGCAGAGTATTATAGACAAGGATAAAAAATTCGGTAAGGAAGACCGCATTGTTGAAAAAATGAATTTTGTGGTTGATGATATATCAAAAGTCTTAGACCGCCTAAAGAAAAGTATGGTGAGTGACAAAGTTGAAGAGAAAAAAGACTGGTAGATTATTCAATTTGATAATATGATAATGTGATAATTTGTGAATGAAAAGGCAATCCTGAAATATTTTTATTTCCTGGTATTTTTTCTTGGCATTTTTTTCAACGCAACCGCCCAGGAAAACCCTGCAAACCGCAAAGCGGAAGATTATTATAAAAGGGCTGTTAATGCCCTATATGAGAATAATTCCAAAGGGCTGATCGAGAACTGTTACAATGCGATGGATGCTAACCCGACGTTTGTAAAGCCATACGTGTTGCTTGCGGATTATTGTATGGACCACGGCAGGCTGTCCGAAGCTATTGAAGTATATAACAAGCTTTTGATTAACATCCCAAATAATTTTGATGGCCTGATGGGGCGCGCTAAAGCGGAGCAGGGGCTCGAAAAATTTGATGAAGCCCAAACTGATTATGAAGCTGCTTCCAACCTCACTGAAATTGCAGCTCAATATCATAAAGCGGCACTTGACAGGCTTGAAAAGCTGAAATATATCCGTTACCTGGTGGCCCATCCGGTACCCTATGATCCTGTAAACCTGGGCCCAAATATTAATTCTGAAGTTGATGAATACTTTCCAACTTTTACTGTGGATGGAGAAACCATGTATTTTACAAGGAAAAAAATAAGAGGAATAAAGGAGCGAAACGGCATTTCGTTTACTGATGTTAATGAAGATATCATGATGAGTAAGAAGGTGAATGGAGAATGGCAGCCGGCAGAAGATATTCCCGGCCCAATTAACACCCCTGATAATAATGAAGGTGCGATGACTATAGCGCCTGATGGCACGTATCTAATTTTTACAAGATGCATCGGGGGTAATTGCGATCTTTATATTTCATTCTATATCAATGATAACTGGACCAGGCCCGTGAATATGGGTGAGCCTGTGAATACGAGGTTTAAAGAAACCCAGCCATCTATTAGTGGTGACGGACGCACCATTTATTTTGCAAGCAACAGAGATGGTAGTCTCGGCGGGCTGGATATATGGTCAAGCACCCATGATGATGAATGGAATTTCAGCCAGCCCATAAATCTTGGCCCCATTATAAATACGAAAGAAGATGATCAGTTCCCATTTATTCATCCTGATAACCAGACATTGTATTTTATTTCAAGAGGACACAAGGGCTTAGGTGCGAACGATATATTTTATGCACGTCGTAATGAAGGAGGTAAATGGGATTCAGCAGTAAATATCGGCTACCCGATAAATACCTCCGCCGATGAACCCGGTCTTGTCATTGACAGGCTAGGTGAGTATGCTTATTTTTCTTCTGAAAGGGATGGAGGATATGGCAAACTGGACCTGTATCGGTTTCTGCTTCCAAAAAATGCCAGACCGCATCCTGTTACTTACCTAAAGGCACATATTACAGATATTTATACCAAACAGCCTTTGCAAGGCAATCTTGAATTGATTGACCTTGAGACGGGTAAACCAGTGCTAAAAACCATTGCCAATAATCATGGTGACGTTGAGGCAGTTTTGCCGGGAGGTAAAGACTATATGGTGAATGTTTCCGATAGTGGATACTTGTTTTATTCAAACAATATCCCGCTTAAAAACTATCATGATAATAATCCATACCAATATAATATTGAATTAAGGCCATTGAAAGCCGGTGAAAAAATAAGTTTGAGGAATGTATTTTTTCCACCGGATGGGTTCGGGCTTGATGAAAAATCGAAACCTGAATTAAATAAACTGGTGGCGTTTATGAAAGAAAATCCGAATGTAAAACTGGAGATCAGCGGGCATACGGACAATTCAGGTAAACCTGCGCATAACCAGGAATTATCAGAAAAAAGGGCCAAAACCTTGTATGATTATTTAGTAAATGAGGGCAAAGTACCGGCCGCAAGATTGACCTATAAAGGCTATGGAGATACCCAGCCCATTGCACCAAATACCACAGAAAAAGGGAAACAGGAAAACCGCAGAACGGAAGTGAAAATTATCAATTAGCAAATTTGGGGATTTGGTCCCGCCCTAAAGCGGGTTAGGAATTATTTTATTCTCAATCAAAAAACTCCACTTTCTCAATATGCCAGCTATTCCCATCCCGAATTCTTATAAAATACAGCCCTGAAGGATACCCGCTTATACTGACCTGCACACAGCACTCATTTGGTGATAACTTGCCTGTAAGTAATCTTTGGCCTGCTGTATTATATAATTCATAATCCATAGCATTGTTTGGGCTAATGGTTTCTATTGTAAAAAATCCCGTAGAAGGGTTTGGGTAAATTTTATAGGTAGGGTCGGGAGTCTTGTCTCCCGGATATAATACGCGGCCCCAATGGAACTGAAATGCACTATCGTAAATCCTTAAGTAAAGCTGGCCATTATAAGTGCCTGGATCAAAAAAAGAGTTGCCAACAGTAGAATACAAGTTTGCCGGCACGATGGCCCTCCACGAACCAAGTGATTCTTCATACACGCCAATGCCTTCGCCCATTGCATATAATCTGCCATTGCAGGTGTAAATATAATATGGATAAACTTCCGTAGAGGTTGGCAATGGGGAAAGCCACTGGTTGCCATCCCATCTTTTTATGCTGTCATGGTAAAGATGAGGGGCATATACAGTAAGGTAGCCATTATAAACAGCCATAGAGCCAATTTGATTACCGGATATTGTGTCCCATACCTTGCCATCCCAACGCATAAGTGCATCGTGGGTAGAGTCATACATCTCTGTGGCATATAAACAATTTTGGTAAACAATTATTTGGCTTACACCTCCAGTATTGACTGAACAGGGCAGACCACTACCAACGTCATGCCAGTTGGCGCCATCCCAACTTGCAATATTTTCAACTTTAATTGTTCCTGCTTTATTGAACCGGCCGCAAATAAATAATTCACTTTTATAAACAATCATCTTGGTATTAAAAAAAGCATCGTAAAGAAGACTGTCAGTATTCCCACTGTCTCTAATTCCTTCACTGACTGCATGCCATGTATTGCCATCATAACGCGCGATATTGTTGGCTTTCACGCCATCAATAGAAGAGAACCTGCCATAAATATATAAATCATCCTTGTAAACCGTCATCCCAAAGATAAAAGCCTCAAAATTTGAATAAGCAATGCCAGCCTTGCAAAATGCTTTACCATTCCATTTGACAATTGCGCCAAATCCTTTATCAGTATCTTTTGAATAGGCTCCTGATGTATAAAGATCGCCCTTGTATTCTTGGTAACTTCCATATTGAAAAAAATCAGAGTCTATAGGGAGGTTTTCTATAATTTGTGCTTGTAATGAAGTTGTCTTTGAAATAAAAAGCACAAACAGAACAAGCAAATATTTAATGAAATATAAGCCACCTCTCAATTTATTATGTTTAAAAGAAGGGTTACTTGCCCATGTGGTGCAGGCAAGTAACCCTTCTTTATTTAGTTTAATAATTTGCATAGTATTATTAAGAAGTCTTCTTTAACACGGAAGGAGAAATCAATAACCTACTCAAATTTATTGCTTATTTATCTTAATCGTATAGGTACCATACTTGTTATTTGTCTTAAGCATATAAATACCAGGCTTGAGAAATCCAAGTTCAATGGGCTTTTTACCAAAAGCATATTCAGGGTCAGTATATACGGTTTTACCTTCCATATCCGTAATTATCAAATTAACAGGTGTTTCTGCAGGCCCGTCATAATCAATTACAATGCTGTTTCCAAACGGGTTTGGAGTTGCTGCGATCTTATAATTTGAGTTTAAAATATTTGCAATACCAGTGCTTTCACAGCTTGTTATTTTACTCATCGCACCCTTGGTATTACAAGTCCATGTAAGAGCCGCACTATCAACCTGGTTGGTTCCACCGGTAATTTCATTGGTTTGAAGCGATCTTACTTCTCCAAAAGCAAGGTTTATTTTCATAATATCATCCGTGCCAAAACTGCCGCCGTTTGTCGTTTCGTTCAGTCCCATACAATGCCCAAGCTCATGCATCATAATGCTTTCCATATCATATTTATTCGCAAAACTACCATATAAATGGGCGGGGCTTGGATAGATCAGGCCTGCTAAAGCGCTTGAAATTTCAATATCAAAACTTGACATGTAGTTATGAAACTCATTTTTTGGCCCTCCTGTATTGTAGGAACAAGGAGAAGGAGAATTGATCCAGGTCCTTGACAAAGTACCCTGGGGCATCGTCGCAAAAGATACTGTATTCTGTTGATGGGTTGTAGCGTGGCCGCCAAAATGACTGTTACTTGTGTATGAATCAGCCATTATAAAGCCGACCTGTGTATTGCAGACCCATAGCCTTATTGCGTCCCTGAAACAAGCCTTGTTTTGCCAATTCCCGTTCATATTGTTGTTTAAATAAAAGGTATACCCACCCGTGCTGTCACTATTACGCATATTAGCCGTATAAAAACTTCTTGAACCGCCATTTATATACTTGTTACGAACAGAATAAGCAATTTGGACTGGGAAAGTGTCCGTTTCTGCTGTTGGTTTTTTTATAAACATTTCACCTGATACGGCCATACTGCCACTGTTGCCATTTAAATTTGAGGGTACCATAATTACTATTAAATTTGTATCCCAAGTAATTAATTGAGTAGGATCAATAGGTAAAGCAGTAGCTCCTGTAGTAGCCTCAGGGAATAAGACCTGCCCTTTATTTGTTCCAAAATTATGCCCACTAATATCCATCAATTGTTCAACACCACCTGCAAAAATTCCGCTTGGCAGGCTGCCCGAATGGATACTTAATCCTGTAATTTGTGGTGGATCTGGTACACAGGCCTTTTTTTTACTTTGAGTTTGATCGCCTATTATGAAATAATCTCCCTCGACATCACTTGAATGGTCAAAACAACTTGGGCCGTTCCCCTGCCCGAAAGATGCAGAACCAGTATTTAATGTATATATTTGGCCTGCTTCAGTAATGCAATTAAAGACAGGTATTTTAACATGAAAAAATACATGTGGAGTAGAATGTACTGCAATCCTGTTGCCTGATATATGGCAGGTATAATTTACTATAATTTGATTGTCGTTAGGAGGCGGAGGTGCGGTAAAACTCATTGTGTATTCGTCAAAATTCAAAGCTGCCGCCGATGGAAAGCTATATTTAACATAATTAGCAATACCAGAATTAAATATATTAAGGTTGGTATTGATTGTAAATACGCCATCATTTAGGTACCTGTCCTGGGTTGTTATGCTATCTTCCACGATAATATCAAATTCTACAGAATCATGGCCTCCCACCGAAGTCGGATGCAACGGCCCAACTTTAAATGAGACAGGATAGAATCCAGCCACTTCATCTGTTTTATGATGTTCTGCCTTTTTGTACATGCAGGAACTATAATAATAGCCATTATTAGCAAATAATATCTGATACAGATTATTAATATCAGGCAAATCATACCAGTACCAATGGTATAAGGTATCACCAATGCTATCACTCATGTCATACTTAACTACACCTTGTATATCAGCATATACTTCAAGTATTGTTGGGTTATCCCCTGGCGGACTCATTGTTGGGTAGCCCGTGGCATTACACATAAAAATGGCTGTACTGCCAGAATCCAGGCTTAGCGCCCCAACAGCTGTTTGCATAAAAGTCCCATTATCTCCGCCAAGGGTTACAACTTCAACACTGCCACAATTAAGGCTGCCCTGCATCTGCTTATTTATAAGGACAGTATTGTTTGTGTAAATATTGCCATCTGAACCTGTAAAATAGGTTTTGGCGGTTACTGTACCTTCAAAAATGTACGTTGAGTTTGTGATCAAATCATTCCAGGTCACCTGGGTTAACAGGGTAGCCTGTGCACTTTGTTCATACCCCGTCAAAATCAGGATAATTAAAATTAGTTTATAAAATTTCATTTTGTATTCATTTAGTAAAT
>Ga0206925_1059_pt1 | contig 23525 bp, 22 predicted proteins | sample Alteio_BWOrgHeat_62_FD_152944 | JGI IMG/M metagenome (GOLD analysis project Ga0206925, IMG submission 152944) | Enriched cells from forest soil in Barre Woods Harvard Forest LTER site, Petersham, Massachusetts, United States -... | ecosystem: Environmental > Terrestrial > Soil > Temperate forest >...
CCAGCCCCGGCACGGGTGGGCGGGCAATGACGGAGCCGGTGGCGTCGAGGAAATGTGCAGCGGTAAGAATAGTGCCGTCGGCGAGGGTGATTTCGCGCGGGCCGGTGAAGCGCGCCCGCTGGCGAAATAATTGAAAGCGGCCGGACTCGAGTTGTTCAACCCGGCAAGCGGCAAACTCGGCGACGAGGCGGCGTTTGCGTTCCTGCAAGGCGGCGAGGTTCGCGCGGGCAGAAGGTATCTCAAGGCCGAACGCCGCAGCGTGCTGGGCGAGGTGCAGCACTTCGGTGGCATAAATTAGAATTTTCGACGGCATGCAGCCGCGGAGGATACACAGGCCACCGAGTTCGCTGGCGCCGTCCACCACGGCCACGCGGGCGCCGGCGTCGCACGCCGTGCGGGCTCCGGCGTAGCCGGCGCTGCCGCCGCCGACGACGATGAAATCAAAAGATTGAGCCATGCGATGAATGACGGGTTATTTTCGTTCTATCGCGGAATTGGAAAAAGTGATAGAAAGAGGATCGTGATCTACCCCACAATAGGGCCAATGTCCCGTCGAACACAAGCGCGCGCAACCTGGGCCGGGATGGCCTGTCTGATGGCCGGCTGGTTGCTGGGCAGCGGCCGCATGCTGGCCGCAGACGCGACGGATGCGGCCCCGACTGCGTTGCCGTTGCCGGCGTCGTATGATTTTCAGAATCCACCGCAAGGAGTGTTTGATGACGAGTGGATGGAAGTGTTCATGGCCGGGCAAAAGATCGGTTACGTCCACCAATTTTTCCGACGTGAAGGCGACCGGATTTTCAGCGAGCAGCATCAATCCATGCGGCTGGGCCGGCAGGACAACATTCTGGAAATGAAGGGCGTGGTGCTGGGCGAGGAAACGCTCGCAGGCGAGGCACGGACTTTTCACAGCGTGAGCGAGATGGCCAGTGCGCCGACCGTGGTGGATGGCAAGGGCGACGGGAAAACGTTTAATGTTTCTCTGCAGACCGGCACTTACAAGGAGCAAAAGCAAATAACTTTTCCGGCGGGGACATTGCTCCCCTGGGGCGAGGAGCGGCAGGCCCGGACGAAGGGTTTGGCGCCGGGCACGGCTTATGATTTTCTGACCTACGACCCGTCGGATGATCCGTTTCAGCCTCTGCCGGCCAAGGTGACCATCGGCGCGCGCGAGAAATTGGACATTCACGGAAAATCCATCGAGGCCGCGAAGGTGGTGACGCATGTGAGCGGGGCCAGCGGCGCGGGGGGGCTGGATATGGTGACCTGGGTGGACGATGAAAACCGGACGATTCGCGCCACGGTGCCGATGGGCGGATTGACGATGGAGATGGATGTGGCCACCAAGGAGCAGGCCTTGGCCGATTTTTTACCAAAAGACATTTTTGCCGGTTCGCTCATTCCGCTCGACCAGGCGCTGCCGGCGGACGCAGCCACGGTGACGCTGCATTTGAGTCGCAAGGACAACCAGACGCTGCCAGTGACGCCCGAGTCTCTGTCTGAGCATGGTGAAGTGCTCCCCGATGGCAGCGTGCGTCTGACGCTGTCCCATACCGGCGCCCCGCCAGCGAACGGGAAGGTGACGCCGATCAGGGTCTTGACGCCGTACCTGGCGCGCAATTCGTTTCTGGACACGAGCGATCCCGTTTTGCGCCAACTGGCGGCGGAGGGTGCGGGCACCACGGCCAACCCGATCGCGGTGGCGCATAATTTGCGGAATTTTGTCGCGGACTACATCACCCAAAAAGATTTAAGCGTGGGGTTTGCCACGGCGTCGGAAACGGCGAAAAGTCACGAGGGCGACTGCACGGAGCACGCGGTGTTACTGGCGGCGCTGGGGCGGATTCGCGGGCTGCCGACACGAGTGGTGGCCGGACTCGTCTATATGCCGAGTTACGAAGGGCACCAGAATATTCTCGGGTTTCACATGTGGACGCAGTTTTATTTCAACAACCAGTGGATGGATTTTGATTCTGCGCTGACCGACGGGGCGCATGCTTATTGGCGGCTGGGGTTTGTGGCAACGGACCTGAACGACGTTTCCCTGTCGGACTTTACCATGGAACTGATGAGCTGGATGGCGGAAATGAAAATTTCGGTCGAGAGCCCGGCGGCGGCCACTAAATAAGCCGATTAAGGTTTGGGCTTGGACGATGGCGTGCCGAAGGTGGTGGGGCGCTGCGCGAGGGTCTGGCCTTCACCGCGCAATTTCTGGATGCGCTTGCGTTCACCGGGGTCGAAGGTGACGCCCTCCTTATCCACTTCTGACCAGCGCGCCACGGAAAAGAGCAGCAGCCAGAAACCAAAGAAAACGGCGGGACAGGCAAAGGGGAAATCCACGACGGACAAAACTACCATGGCAGCGAGACCGGCCAGGGGTGGAATGAGGAACTTCAGCAGGCGGCGCTTGAACAGCAGCCGGCCCACAATCCACAAGGCCGGCACCCACCACACCAGGGTGCCGATGATGCCGTGTTCGGCCAGACTCTGCCAAAAATCCGACCGGGCGACGGAGCGGTAAGTGTCGTTCTGGTCAGCGCCTTGAAAAAAACTGTAAACCACCGGGAAGGAATTGTAGCCCCAGCCCAGCCATTTGCGTTGCAGCCACATATTCCGGGTGTCTTCAACCACGCGTTCGTGTACGGGCCAGTCGGCCGTCTGGCCTTCATAATGAACCCACTCATTGGCGGGGGATTGGACGGAGACGAAGGTGGCGAGGCCGGCGAAGGCCAGCCCGGCAATAATCCACAACGGGATGCTGAGGCCCAGGCCGCGTTTTTGACTGGCACGGCGTCCCTGCCAGCTTTGCCAAGCGATAACCAAACAACCCAAACTGGCGACAATCGCGCCCAGAATTTGATGAAGGGGATCGCCAGCCACACCAATACTCATCGCCAGCAGGGCCGTGGATGCTAGCAGCAGCCAGCCGTCCGTGGATTGCCAATTCCAGCCTCGCTGACCCGCCAGCCAGCCAAGGAGACCGAACCCGGCGCTCATCCAGAGGATGGCAAAGGCGCTCCAGAGGGCGGGATGGGGAAAAGAGGAGAAGAAGCGGGTGTTCTTCATGGGGATCATCCACAAAATTTGATCCGCGTGGCCAGCGACCTGGAGCAGACCCAACAAGGCCAGTGCGCCGGCGCAAATCACCAGCACGGCCCAGGTTCGGGCAAAGACCAGGCGGCTTTTGCACAAGAGCAGCGCACTGATCGTGGAGGCGTAAACCCCCGCAGCCACGAGCACGCCGATGCCGGCCACCTTATATGAAGTGGATATGGGAACCCAACTGGCGGGGAGGGGGGCCAATTCCCAAATTTTGCTCGAACCCAGATTCACCTGGCGGTACGGCGGAAAGTTGCGTCCGATAAGGAATGTGGCCACCGCCAGCCAGACCGGCAGCATCCAGAACACATAGCGCAGGAAAAACTCCCCGGTCTTTTCGCCATAGGTGTGCTGATTGGCCCCGGTCAGGGCAAGGCCGACGACGCCGAGCACCGCGACAATGCCCAGTGACCAGGGCGCATTGCCGCCGCCGCCAATGGCTGCTACGAGTCCGAGACCCACCCAAAGCACGCGAAAACCAAACTCGGCAGAGGATTCCGAGGCCAACTGGCCATGATGTTCGTCTTCAAACACGGGAGATAAAAAGGATTAAGCGGAGGGCTGAGCTGGAGCCAGCGAAAGCCGGAAGCGTTCGATGGCATCCCAATAGGCTAAGGGACTTGCCTCAAGGATATTATTATGGTGCGCGTCCGAAACCCAAAGATGCTGTTTGGGGCCGGGATGGGTGGCATACAACTTTTGACCGTGAAAAAAGGGAACGGTGCGGTCTTCGCGTGCGTGGATGGAGAGCAGCGGCACATGCACACGGCCGATTTTGGCGATGTTGTCGAAGCGGTCCCAGGGCAAAAGTTTCCAATGCGTGACGACGCGAAAGGCACTGAGAAACGCGCCTTCAAGGATGAGGCCGCCAACGGGTTCGCGACTCGCGAGGTCAATCGCCGGCCCGGAACCGAGCGACAAGCCGTAGAGCACGATTTTTTCCGGCGAAATGCCTTTGATTTTTGTAAGGTAGGCGTACGCGGCGGCGAGTGAGGCGTGGCAGCCGGCCTCGCTGGGCGTACCGGTGCTGGTGCCGTAGCCGGGATAGTCGAAGGCAAATACCTCCCAGCCGTGGGCGCGGAACAGTTGCAGGCGTTCGTCCGCCTTGCCCAAATCCATTTTATTGCCATGGCAGAACAGCAGGACGTGGGATGCGGCGGGATTGGGTAAAAAAACGGCGGTGATGGTGTTGCCATCGGGTGAGGGCAACTTGGGCTGGCCGGGGACGTCAGTGTAAGTCGAAGGCGGTACCGGGAAAATCATGGCGTCGGCCAGCAGCCAGGCGAAGACGACGAGCGCGCCATAAGCGGCCGCCAAACCAATGAAAATCAATAAAACCCCGTCGAACATTCCAGCTATTGGAACAGAAAAAGGGGTGGATGCCGAAGAGAAACGGCGAATGAAGGTCTAAAATCGGCCTTGAAGCGGTTACTTTTCATGTTATTTTATCTCCATGAGCACGGTACAGGAAATTGAAGCCGCCATCACGCAATTGGCACCGGCGGATTTTGCCCAAGTCCGCAACTGGCTGCTGGAACAGGACAATCGGCTGTGGGACAAGCAAATTGCGGCGGATTCCGCTGCCGGGCGGCATGACCATTTGGTGAAAGAAATCGAGGAGGACATTGCCGCCGGTCGCACCAAGCCCCTCGATGAAATCATTCACGACACCTAAATTCCGGCGGTTATACGCGGCATTGCCGGAGGAGGTGCGGGCCACCGCACGCAAGCAGTTTCGCCTGTGGATGAAGAACCAATCCCATCCCTCTGTCCAGTTTAAGAAAACGGGCTTATTCTGGTCGGCCCGCGTAACGGATGATTTCCGCGCCTTAGCCTATCCGAAGGCGGGTGATTTCCACTGGTTTTGGATTGGCCGCCACAATGAATACGACAAGATTTTAAAGGGGAAGTAGGCCAGAATTAGCTTCTCCCTAATTTATTTTGTAAATCGATAAAATTTTTAGCGTCGAGTTTGGTGGATTCTGTGGCTTTGGGGTGAGTAATCACTGAATGAAGCAAATTCATATAAAATTTTCGCTGTGCACTGGTGTTTGTTGAATTTATAATTCGATTCACCATCCACACTGAAAGAGGTGTTGGGCGGCGTTTAAGCGACGCTATTAGTTCACTCTCATATTTCCCGACAAATTTTTCGAGTGTATGTACCAGTGCCCCGGGCGATCCTAAGTCAGCTTCAGGCATTCGTTCCATTACATCAAGCAGCGCTCGTATGCCTCGCTCAGGGTGAGGCACCGCGAGTAATTCCTCAGTTAAGGAGTCAAGTCGTTCAATGCCATTTGCACTTGATTGTGTATAATCAAAATCCTCGGCATGAAGAGCGTTCAATCCCTTGATTACTTCTTCGAACGTGAGCGGCATCTGGGATTACTAATAAAACAGATATAAATATTCAACGGATAAGATTATCCAACTCGAGCCAAGCTGAGAGCGTAATATCTTCCGGCCGTGCGTGGGCGTCGAGACCGTGCGTGGGGAGTTTTTCGAGCCAGGAGGCCAAAGATGTTTCCTGGGTGCGGCGGGCGAGGGAGCCGATTTGTTTGCGGCGCTGGGTGAAAAATTCGCGGATGATTTTTTTCGTCGTGGGATGAAAGGCGCGGGCATCGGGCCGACGAGTGAGGCAAAGGAGCATCGAGTCCACTTTTGGTACGGGATAAAAACAAGTGCGGGTGACGGAATGGCTGTCGGCGCGATGGAAGGCGGCCTCAGTAAAAATGGAAATGGCGCTGCGTTCGGAAGTACCGGGCCCGGCGGTGAAGCGCTCGGCCGCTTCGCGCTGGAGCATTAAAACTACACGCTCGGGTAGCGGGCCGGAGAGCAGGGCGTCGAGCCAGGGCGTGCTGACGGAGTAGGGCAGGTTGGCGACGACTTTGTAGGTGCCGCCGGTCAACGCGGGGTGATTGTCCGGCAAGCCCGCGCGGGGATGTTCCACCGCATCGCCTTCGAGCAGGTGAAATTTCTCAGGAAACATTGGCAGCAGCGAAGCGCGCAAATTGCGGTCGAGGTGGCGGTCTATTTCGACAGCAAAAACCTCCGCACCCTCCATGAGGAGTTCTTCGGACAGCGTACCGAGGCCCGCGCCGATTTCCACCGCGACATCGCCGGGCTTTATTTCGGCCAGCTCGAGCGACTTGCGCACGAGATTGCCGTCCACGAGGAAATTCTGGCCCAGATTTTTGCGCGGTACGATGCCCAGCCGGATGAGCAGAATGCGGGTCTGGGTGGGAGTTAGAGGCATGGCGCGACTTTATTGGGCTTCACTTAACTCCTTGAGCAGCTTCTCCGGGTCTTCGGCTTTCATCAAGGCTTCGCCGACGAGGATGGCGCGGGCGCCGGCGGCACGGACGCGGGCGGCGTCTTCCGGCGTGTGGATGCCGCTTTCGCTGACGGCCAGGACGTTTTGGGGCATTTGCGGAATGATTTGTTCCGAAAAGGCGAGGTCAGTTTGAAAGGTGGCGAGATTGCGATTGTTGACGCCGATGAGGTGGGCGCCGTGGCGCAGGGCACGATCAAGTTCGCGCTCTTCGTGGATTTCGAAAAGGGAATCGAGTCCGGCAAGTTGGGCGGACTCGTGGAGCAGCTTGATTTCCTCATCCTTGAGGGCGCGCACAATAATCAGGATGGCGCGGGCACCGGCTTCGGCGGCCTCGATGATTTGCAGCGGGTGGACCATAAAGTCCTTGCGTAGACAGGGGACATGACGGCCGGTGGTGACTTCGAACTCAACGACATCCCACAAGTCGCGCAAGGTGCCGCCAAAATATTTTTCGTCGGTCAGGACGGAAATGCAATCGGCGCCGGCGTTGGTGTAGCGACGGGCCTGTTCGACGGCGTCGGCTCCGGCTTTGATTTCCCCGGCGGAAGGCGAGCGGCGCTTGATTTCCGCAATGACGCCCAGGCGACCCGGTTGGTTGAGAGACTGGGCGAAACCGGGGCCGGGGCGCTGGGCCTCGGCAAAGCGCGCCAAGTCGCGCTCGCGCACGGGGCGCAGGCGCGGCTCGATTTCGCGACGCTTGTGGGCCATGATTTCCGCCAGCTTGTCCATAAAGGGTCTATTTTTAGACAGAATTGGCCAAATTAACAGAATAGAAATACAGGTGGCGGTGTTTTTTAGCCGTGCCAACGGGGCAATCCGTGATAGAAGAGAACCGTCCATTTTAACAACCATGAGCGCGATTGACGACTTAAAGGAAACGATGGCGCGGCTGCGCGGCCCGGGGGGCTGCCCATGGGACATCGAGCAGACGCACAAGAGCATTTGTGATTGTCTGGTTGAAGAAGTGGCCGAGTTGCTCGACACCATTGACCGCGACGACTTTCCGCATATGCGCGAGGAATTGGGCGACCTGTTGCTGCACGTGGTCATGCACGCGCAGATGGCCAGCGAGGCGGGGCATTTTAATTTCGAGGACGTGGCGCGGGAGATAAACGAGAAACTCATCCGCCGCCATCCGCATGTATTCGGGACGATGAACCTGCCCAATACGGAAGCGGTGCTCAACCAGTGGGACGTGATCAAAGCCGCCGAGAAGAAGAATGGCCCCGAGGCGGAAGGCGTTTTTAAGCGACTGCCACCGCAGTTGTCGGCGCTGCTCTGGGCGCGGGAAGTTTTTAAGCAGATTGATAAGAAGAAAATGCCCGCCGAAGGCGTGGTGAATGCAGAGAAAATAGCGGCGCTGGCCAAGGGGCTCAACGAAGCGATTGCGGGGCAAATATTTTTTGAACTGACGGCGGCGTGCCGTCAGGCGGGCATTGATCCCGAATCAGCCTTGCGCCGTCATACTCGGGCGGTGATAGAGGCGGTGGAAGAAAAGAGCCATGCTCCCGCTTCGTGAGAGTGGTTCGTGGGAGATGATGGCCGTCGAAACCTCCGGCGGTCCAGTGCTGGTACCTTACGAAATCCGCCGTTCGCCACGCGGGCGACGCATCCGGTTGAGCCTGGGCCCGCAGAATCAGGCGTTGTTGAAGGTACCGCCGCGCGCCAGTGTGCGCGATGCGCTCAGTTTTTTGCGCAGCCAGGGTGACTGGCTGCAAAGACAACTCAAGAAAGCTCCGCCGCCGATGGTCCTCGCCGAATATTTGACGAAACAACCACGGTTGAGTGGCTTGGGTCGGGAATTTGCGGTGACATTGAATTTTACGACGGCGCGGCCATTTTATGTGTATTCGGAAAAAACCGGAGAGGCGGAGTTCCGCTATCCGGCGGGCGAGGGTGGGGAAGGCGCCTTGCGGGGATTGTTGCGGCAGTTTGCGGAAAAGGTTTTACCGCCGAGAGTACGGGAACTGGCCGGTCGGCATGGTTTGCGCATCAAGCGGGTGAGTGTGCGCGACCAAGGGACGCGGTGGGGTTCGTGTGCGGCGAGCGGCACAGTATCGCTCAACTGGCGGCTGGTTTTGCTGCCGGTGGGGCTGCATGACTATGTTTTATGGCACGAATTGGCTCATTTGACGGAAATGAACCATGCGGAATCGTTTTGGAATTTGGTGCGGGCTTATGATTCAGGCGCGGACCTCCATGATCGGGAGTTGACCCGAGTTTCGCGCGGGCTGATGCGTCTGGGCCGGGCCGGGTCTTTGTAGAAAAATTTATGGAAGGCATAATGAAACTGGCGGGGTATTTTCCCGAGGGGAAACTGTCCTAAAATGCTGGCAGACAGCCCGAGCGGACAGAATAGCACCGGGCGGAAGCGTTTTGGTGTTGCGTAGGGTCGAATTCTTCTGATTTCTAGTCCAGTTTAACCGGTATTCAGCTCATGGCTCACGCACGTATGAATCGCAAGGGGTTCCTCAAGACTTTGGGGGTTGCTGCCGCTGCCTGTACGGTTCGTCCGGCCAGTGCCGCGGTTGCAGGCATGGGCGCCACCCGTTTGGAAGGTGCGAAAGCCGTTGAGCTGCCGCGCCAGACCAAGGCCGCCACCCGCATCGTGGCCTTTCGCGCTCCCGGCGTCTAATCCCCACCACCGAGAATTTTTTCATGGCGAACGTTTTCCCCAAATGGTCCAACACTGTGCCGATCAAGCTGGCGATCGCACTGGTGCTGACCGTGAGCGCGGCAACGGCAGGTGTGTGGTACTACTGTTCCCCCAACTACACCAAGGTTGGCTATATGCCGACACAGCCGGTGCCTTATAGTCACGCTTTGCATGTGGGTCAGTTGGGCTTGGATTGCCGCTATTGCCATACTTTTGTGGATCGTTCCGCGCACGCCAACATTCCCGGACCCAGCGTGTGCATGAACTGCCACAGCCCGGATTTGGGCAATATTTTGAGTGACAGCCCGCGTCTGGCACCCATCCGCGACAGTTACGCCAGTGGCCAGCCGGTGCCGTGGATTAAAATCCACAACGAGCCGGACTACGTCTATTTCAACCACGCCGTTCACGTGAACCGCGGGGTGTCCTGCGTCGAATGCCACGGTCAAATCAATGAGATGGACACCGTGGCCGAAGCCAAGCCCCTCGGCATGGCGTTCTGCCTGAATTGCCACCGCAACCCGGAGCAGGTCGTCCGTCCCTTGGACAAAGTGTTTGACCTGACCTGGAAGGCTGAGAGCCCTGAGGCCCAGACCGAAAATGGCACCAAGTTTGTCCACGACTGGAAAGTACTGCCCCCCCAAAGCTGCTCGGGCTGCCACCGTTAATTTCCCTCTTTTCCCCTCTCGATGAAACTTAAAATCAACCATCCCGCGCCGAGCGAGCGTGAAGCATCCGGCCCGCGCTATTGGCGCAGCCTGGACGAGCTGGCGTCAACCCCGGCGTTCAAGGATTGGTTGGAGAAAGAATTTCCAGCAGGGGCTTCCACTCTCGAAGGCAATGACCGGCGCAGCTTTTTGAAAATCATGGCGGCGTCATTTGGTCTGGCGGGCGTGGGTTTGGCCGGTTGCCGTCAACAAACGCGCCACTTGCTGCCTTATTCGAAGCAGACCGACCGTGTGATTCCCGGTGTGCCGGTGTTTTATACCTCCGCCCTGCCCGGGGCCGAGGAAGCGATTCCCTTGATTGTGGAAACGCACGATGCCCGGCCGACCAAGGTCGAAGGCAACCCGAGCTACAAGCCGACGGGCGGCACGACGACGGTTCACGCCCAGTCGAGCATTTTGGATCTTTACGACCCCGATCGCGCTCAACGCAGCAGCGGAGCCAATGGCGCGCCACTATCGCCGGCGGCGGTGATGGACACGTTGATCAAGCTGGGTTCGTCGTATGACGCCACTGGCGGCGAGGGTTTATATTTTGTCACGGATAAGAGCAGCTCGCCCACCCGTGCCCAGTTGTTGCAGAACATTCGCACCCGGTTCCCCAAAGCGGTTTGGGCGGAATACGAAGCGATTGACCAGGGCAACCCGGCCCGCGCGGCGGAGTCATATCTCGGCAAGCCCGCCCGCCCGCTCTACAATTTTGCCAAGGCCAAGCGCGTACTCGCTCTGGACAGCGATTTTCTCCACACCGAACCCGGCAGCCTCGGTTATGCGCGTGGTTTTGCGCAGTCGCGCCGCATTCAGAATGGCACGGAAGCTGATCCGGAGAAAATGGTTCGCTTGTACGCGGTGGAGAGCAATTTTTCCCTCACCGGCGCTAATGCCGACCACCGTCTGCGTCTGGCCACCTCACACATTTGGGGTCTGGCAACATTGCTCGCGGCAGAAATTCTTTCCCTGCGCAATGCCGGTTTGAACCAGCAGGTGATTGACGCGCTCCGCCAAATGGGCGCGGCGGTCAAGGCGGACAATGTGGACATCGCGAAGTGGGTCACGGAATGCGCGAAGGATTTGGCCAGCCACAGTGGCGCATCGGCCATCATCGCCGGCCCGCAACTGCCGGTGGAAGTCCACCAGTTGGTGCTGTTGATGAATACGGCGCTGGGAGCAGTTGGCTCGACAGTAACTTTTGGTGAATTGCCCGCGCACCCGGCGGTCACCACGCTCGCCGACGTTGGACGCGCGATTGACGCCAAGCAGGTCAAGACTCTCTTTATTTTGAATGGCAACCCGGCCTACAACGCGCCGGGTGATTTGAATTTTGCGGACAAAATCAAAGCCGTGCCCCAGGTGGTGCGTTATGGTTATTATGGCCGCCAGGCGGACGAGACCTCGGCGCTCTCGAGTACTTTTATCGCGGGCCTGCACTATTTGGAAAGCTGGGGCGACGGATTGACGTGGGATGGCCAGTTCGTGCCGGTGCAGCCGATGATTCAGCCGTTGTTTGAAGGCTTTGGAGAAATTGACGTATTGGCGCTGCTCGGCGGTGACTCCAACCCCGATGCCTATGCCTATGTCAAAAATACTTTCACGGCGCAGAACCCCGGAAAATCTTTTGAGGAATGGCTGGCGGTCGGCGTGGCGGGCAGCGGTTTTGCGCCAGTCACGGCTTCGCCTTCGCTGGATCGCCTGAGTGATTTGCTGACTTCAGCGGCAAAGTTCGAAGCGCCGGTGGTGGATGCGACCAAGCTGGAAGTGCGCTTTATTCCGGGTATTACGTGGGATGGCCGTTTCGCCAACAATGGCTGGCTGCAGGAATGTCCCGACCCGATGACAAAGCTGACCTGGGACAATGCCATTTTCATCAGCCCCAAGCTGGCCAAGGATAAATTTCCCGAATTATTGCCCGGGTACACGCAGATGAGCAAGGGGCCGCTCGGTGGCCTGCTTACGCCGCAATCGCGCATCAACGATAACACTTTTGTCACGGGGCGCGAAATTGCCCGGATGGGAGAAATCAAAGTCAACGGCCAGACCATCCGTGGACCCATCAGCATTTTGCCCGGTTTGGCCAATTATACCTTGGTTCTGCCATTGGGTTATGGACGCAAGGTTGTCGGCCAGGTGGGCAAGAGCGTCGGTTTCAATGCTTTCCCCGGAGTCAGCTCCACGGCCACCGTTTCATGCAGTGCCTCGGGTGCAACGCTGACGCTGTTGCCGGACACATACCGCCTCGCCAATGTGCAGGAGCACTGGTCCATGGAAGGCCGGGCGATTATCCGTGAAGCCAGCGTGGATGATTACAAGGCGCACCCGACTTTTGTAAAGGAGATGGACGTCGAGGCGCACTCGCCGCCCATTTACGGCAAGGACAAGGACATGAGCGCGCAGGACAAGGCGACGCAATTGCCGCGTGGCCAGTCGCTCTACCAGACGCATCCGAACAATGTGCCCGCGCCCAATGTGCCGGTATGGAACACGCCCGAGGGCTTGAAGGATTTCCCGACGCCGCAGCAGTGGGGCATGAGCATTGATTTGAACACGTGCCTCGGTTGCACGGCGTGCCTCGTCGCCTGCCAGGCGGAAAACAACATTCCCATCGTGGGCAAGGATCAGGTCATGCGCGGCCGCGAAATGCACTGGATCCGCCTCGACCGTTATTTTGCCAGCGGCCCGGCCAAGGATGGTTCTTATACAGACACGAACGATTTGCCGGAAGACCCGCAGGTCAATTTCCAGAGTGTCGCCTGCCAGCATTGCGAACTGGCCCCGTGCGAAAACGTGTGTCCGTTCATGGCCACGCTGCATGACGATTCGGGCCTGAACGTGATGGCCTACAATCGCTGCGTCGGCACCAAGTATTGCGCGAACAACTGCCCGTACAAAGTTCGCCGCTTTAATTTCTTCGACTGGAACAAGCGCGAGATTGGCGAGTTCTACTCCGGCCCCCTGGGTCCGGACTATTACGATTCCGACGCGAGCCAGCTCACCCGCCTGCAAAAAAATCCGGACGTATCGGTGCGCATGCGCGGTGTCATGGAAAAGTGCACTTATTGCGTGCAGCGCATTGAGTCGGCCAAGATCAACCAGCGCGTCAAGGCGCGGGATTCGGGCAACACCAAGATTCCTGATGGCGTTCTGCAGCCGGCCTGCGCCCAAGCCTGCCCGACGGAATCCATCGTGTTTGGCGACGTGTCCGACCCGACGAGCGCGGTTTCCATTGCCAAGAATTCCGACCGCAACTACGCGGTGTTTGGTTACCTGAACATCCGCCCGCGCACGACTTATCTGGCGAAGATTCGCAACCCGAACCCGGCGATGCCTGATTACACGGCGCAGCCGCTTTCGCGCCAGGAATACGACGCCCGTTATGGTCACAAGCCGGCGGAAGAAGCCAAAGCCGCGGGCGCTGGTAAAAACTAGCCCCGATCAACCAACTTTCTGATCTATCTTATCCATGTCGCACGTCGCTGAAGACACCCTCCAGGAGCGCCCGGCCGTTCTCGCCAAGGTCAAGCCCTTGACGACGCTGCCGCGCCGGCCGCTGGTGCTGAACAACCGCGACTTCCACTGGATCACGAACAAGATTTGCAGCATCGTCGAAGAACCCGCGCCGATGTGGTGGTGGGTTTGCTTCGTGGTTTCCTTGGGCATTGCTTCCTTCCTCGGCGTCGGCCTGTTGTGGCTGGTGTCCACGGGCGTCGGCGTCTGGGGTTTGCGCACGCCGGAGTTCTGGGGCTGGGATATTGTGAATTTCGTGTGGTGGATCGGTATCGGCCATGCCGGTACGCTGATTTCCGCGGTGTTGTGCCTGCTGCGGCAGAAGTGGCGCACGGCGATTAACCGCGCTTCCGAAGCGATGACGATTTTCGCCGTGATGTGCGCGGGTGTGTTTCCGCTGTTCCACGTCGGTCGCGTCTGGTTCGCATGGTGGCTGTTCCCGATTCCGAACTCGCAGTCCACCTGGCCGAACTTCCGCAGCCCGTTGGAGTGGGACGTGTTCGCCGTCTCGACTTATTTTACCGTCTCGGTGTTGTTTTGGTATATGGGCATGGTGCCGGATCTGGGCACGTTGCGTGACCGCGCGAAGAAGACCTGGCGCAAATATTTTTACGGCATCCTGGCCATGGGCTGGCGCGGTTCGACCCGCCACTGGCGCAATTATGAGATGGCGTACCTCATCCTCGCCGGCCTCTCCACGCCGCTGGTGTTGTCGGTGCACACCATCGTGTCGTTCGACTTCGCAGCATCGTTGCTGCCCGGCTGGCACACGACCATCTTCCCGCCGTATTTCGTGGCGGGCGCAATTTTCTCGGGTTTCGGCATGGTGCTGACGCTGGTGCTGCCGTTGCGCGCGATGTACAAGCTGCATGATTTGATTACGCAGTACCACATCGACTGCATGTGCAAAATCATTTTGGCGACGGGCAGCATGGTGGGTTACGCGTATGCGATGGAGTTTTTCATCGCCTGGTACAGCGGCAACATTTACGAAGGCTTCACGTTCATCAACCGCGCGTTCGGCCAGTATGCCTGGGCCTACTGGATCATGATTTCCTGCAACGTCATTTCGCCGCAGTTGTTCTGGTTCCGCAAGGTGCGCGAGAACACGGCGCTGGTGTTCATCATTGTATTGTTTGTGAACTGCGGCATGTGGTTTGAGCGCTTCGTCATCATTGTCACCTCGCTGGCCAATGACTTCCTGCCGTCGAGCTGGGGTTATTTTTCGCCCAGCATCGTGGATATCTTCACCTTCTTTGGCACCATGGGCTTTTTCAGCACGCTGTTCCTGCTGTTTATCCGCTTCCTGCCGATGCTGCCGATTGGGGAAATCAAGCACGTCACCCCGCCGGCCGATCCGCACTATGATCCGAAGGGAGGCCATCCATGAGTGAAGTTTGTGGCATCATGGCGGAGTACAAGTCTCCGCACGATATTTACGAGGCCTGTGGCGAATTTCGCGACGCTGGGTACAGTTGCTCGAGCAAGTGGGACACCTACACGCCCTTCCCGGTGCACGGGCTGGACAAGCAAATGGGCATAGGCCGTTCGCATGTGCCGTGGATCGTGCTCGCGGGCGGCATCACGGGCTTCACCACCGGCGTGCTCATCACCTGGTACATGAACGGGTTTGACTATCCCCTCGTGGTCGGCGGCAAGCCGTACTGGAGCATGATTTACCCATTCCCGGTGATGTACGAGTTGACGATTCTGTTCTCCGCCTTTGGCGCGTTTTTCGGCCAGTTTCTGACCAATTTCCTGCCGCAGCACTACCACCCGGTTTTCAACAACGAGGAATTCAAGCGGCACTCGGATGACGCCTATTTCATCCTCATCGAGGCCAGCCATCCGCTCTTTGATGAGAAAAAAACCCGCGCCCTGCTGGAAAAAACCGGCGCGATCAACATCACCCTGGTGAACAAATAACATGCGATATTTCCTCGCCCTATTTGCTTTTACCATCGTGGCGGTGGTGTCGATCTTCGGTTTCCGGGGAACGAAGTTTACCCACGACCCGTTGTTCATCTTCCCGGACATGGAATGGCAGGCCAAGCCGCGACCGCAGGGCGAGAACAGCTTTGCCGGCTTCAGTGACCACCGCGATGACCGACCGGTGCCCGCCGGCGCCGTGCAACGCGGTTTCGGTTGGGCCATGGGCGAAGTTTTCTCCCCTGATTTTACCTATGCTCCCGCGCAAAATCCGTCGCTTTATTCCGGGCGCGACAGTAGCGGAAGTTTTTACAAGGGCTATCCCGTCCATGTGACGGCGGAATTCGTCGAACTCGGCCGCCAGAAATACAACATCAATTGCGCGGTTTGCCACGGCATCACCGGCAACGGCAATGGCGCGGTGAAGAAGTACATGAGCACCATCCGCGACCTGACCGATCCCTTGTACACGGTGCCCAAGACGGAAGGCGAAATTTTCACGACCATCACTTATGGCCACGGCAAGATGGGGCCGTATGGTGACCGCATTACTCCGGTGGAGCGCTGGGCGATTGTGGCCTACGTGCGCGCCCTGCAACTCGCCGCCAACGCCACGCCGGACCAGGTTCCGCCGGCAGAACGCGCCAAACTCGGCCTATGAACTCTTCCACCGCATCTTCCTCCCTTTCGGCCTCCACGGCGGCCAGCAACGCGGGCAATCCGTGGGCGACGCGCGCTTTGATAATCGGGATTGTGGGCCTGGCCATTGGACTGGTTGGCTTTTTCATGGGGGTAAATAACCATGAGGTGCGCCCGCTCATTGGCTACCTCATTGGTTTTGGATTCTGGTTCTCAATGGTGATTGGGATGCTTTTGCTGGTCATCATGTTTTATTTGTTTGATGCCGGCTGGCCGATTGTGGTTCGCCGCCAGTTGGAGCACGCGCTGGCCGCGATTCCGATGCTGGCGATTGCTTTCTTGCCGCTGTTGCTGCTGGCCTTGGGCGTATTTGGCAAGGCCTCGCAGGGTTTGCTCTGGCAGTGGCTGGATCCTTCGCAGCCTTTGATTGGCAAGCCGGGTGAAACGATTGCGGAAGACCCGCTCTTTATTCACAAGGCGGTGTTTCTCAATCTGCCGTTTTTTGCCGCCCGCGTGGTGATTTACTTTGGCGTGTTGTGGGGGCTGGCAAGCCGGTTCCGCAAACATTCGTTCGCGATGGACACCCAGCCGGATGCTTCCCATGTCCTTTGGGCGCGGCGCTTTGCGGCCGTGGGCGCGTTTGCGGTGCCGTTGACGCTGACGTTTGCGGCTTTCGACTTTTTCATGAGCCTTTCGTACACGTGGTTTTCCACCATGTATGGCGTGTGGTTCTTCGCCACTTCGATGCGCGCAGGCATCGCCGGCACCATCCTGATTTGCATCTTCATGAGCGCGAAGCCGGGGCGGCCATTGTACGGCATTTTCAACCGCGCCCACCAGTACCTGCTGGGCTGCCTGGCCCTGACCTTCACGGTTTTCTACGCGTACGTCACCTTCTGCCAATACTTCCTCATCTACAACGCGGACATCCCGGAAGAAACCTTCTGGTATAACCTGCGCGAGAATACCGCAAACTGGGTGCACAATTCCTGGTGGTGGGTCAGTCTGGTCATCATTTTCTTCTACTTCTTTGTTCCGTTCTTTTTCCTGCTCAATTACCACGTCAAGGTCTGCCGCAAAGTGCTGCCCTTGGTGTCCATTTGGGTACTGTGTTTCCACCTCCTCGATCTTTACTTCAATATCCTGCCCGGAAAGATTGCGGACCCGACCTCGGTACTCGGCTTTCAGGTGCGTGAATTTACTGTTTCTCCGTTTGATGTTGCCACCCTGGTTGGCGTCGGCGGCCTGTGTGTCTTTGCCTTCCTGCGTTCGCAGTCCAAGACGGAAGTCATTCCCATCCATGACCCGCGCATTGAGGAGTCGCTGAACTACCATGAGTAACCACGACGAGACCCCTTCGGCGCCTTCGCTGCCCCGCTGGTTTTTATCCGCGGCCGGCGTGGTGGGCAGCATCGTGATTATCATGGTGGTGCTGGGCGTGGCCTATTGGTCTTCCCAGCCCACGCAAGCGGTGGACCAGGACATCGTGGCCGAACGCGCCCGGAATCTTTCCGATGTGCAGGCGAAGCAGGCGGATCTCTATAATAATTACTCGTGGGTGGATCAGAAGAAGGGGATCGTCCGCATTCCGGTGAAAGACGCCATGGGTTTGTTGACCGCCAAGCTTGACCAAGCCACGCGCAATCAGCCCGAGGCGCCGGCCCGCCTGACCTTGGCGGCGTCACCCGCCGGGTTCACGCCTCCGGCGCCAGCTGCCCCGCCGCCAGCCGCCGTTCCGACCACTCCGGCCGCCACTTCCGCTCCCGCAGCCGCCAGTGCTCCTTAAATTTTCGGCTCTTCCCGGTGAAAAACGATTGCGCCAGCACATGCCCCTTCGAAGATCTCGCAGCTTCGATCAACCCCCGCACCGATTCCACCCAATCGGAAACGGGTCGGCTGGCTCAAATTGACGCCTCGTTGCGTGGGCCAGTTTTTTTCTTTGTAGCCAAGGCGCTGGGCTGGCTGGTGCTGGCTTCGATTTTAGGATTAATTGCAGCCATCAAGATGGTGAACCCGGAATTTTTGGCCGGGCATGAATTTCTAACCTATGGCCGGGTGTTTGCCGCGGCAGTGGATTCATTTATTTATGGGTGGGGTTGCCAGGCGGCGTTTGCGGTGGCGTTGTGGCTGATGGCCCGCTTGTGCGGCACGCAGGTCAAGCACTTGGGCGTTTTGTATATGGCGGGCATTTTTTGGAACATCGGCGTGTTGTGGGGCGTGGTGAGTATTTTTCTCGGTGAGTTGACCTCCGTGCCGTTTTTGGAAATGCCGCCGCAAGTCGCTCCGTTGCTGGGCTTCAGCTATGTGATGATTGCGATGTGGGCGCTGTTGAGTTTTCACTATCGCCAGCCGGGTCCGGTGTATGTTTCGCAATGGTTTTTGCTCGCAGCATTACTGCTGTTTCCGTGGATTGGATTTTCGGCGGAATTGATGATCTTTTTTGCGCCGGCGCGCGGAGTGGTACAGTCGGTGGTGGACGCCTGGTTTGCGAACAGTCTGTTGTGGCTGTGGTTTGCGCCAATCGCACTGGCTGTGCTGTATTATCTCCTGCCCAAAATTTTGGGTAAGCCAATTTTTGGCTACTATCTGTCCGTGTTGGGCTTTTGGTCGCTGGTGTCGTTTGCCGGCTGGGCGGGCACGCACTTTCTGATTTTTGGCCCGATTCCGGTCTGGATGCAGTCGGTGGGTATCGTAGGCAACACCATGCTGCTCATCCCGGCGATCATCGTGGCGCTCAATTTGCTGGTGACCGCCCTGGCCGACCCGAAGGCAGTATGGGCCAGCCCGGTATTGCGCTTTGTGGCTTTTAGCGCCGTGGCTTTTGCCCTGGCGGGAGTGGTCGCGACTTTGTCCTCCCGCGAATTTGGCATCGTGACGAACCTTACGCAATTCACTGCAGGCAATATTCTGCACCTGCTCTATGCGGTGTTCAGCATGGCGATGTTTGGCGCGATTTATTACATCTTACCGCGGGTTCTGGGGCGGGAGTGGCCGTCGGCAATTTTGATTAAAGCGCATTTCTGGTGTGCGGCGCTGGGCGTGGGCGCGCTGGTGTTGGCCCTTTATTTTTATGGCTGGCGGCAGGGCGTGGAGATTAACAATCCCGAGATTGATTTCATCACCTCGGTGCATAATACCGACCCGCTGAACCGCATTCGCGTCGGCGCCGGGGCATTGCTGCTGGTGGGGCATCTGGTATTTTTTGCAAATTTTGCCTTCATGGCGGTTGGTGCGGGCTGCGAATGTTGCTGCGCCTGCTTGGCGAAATTTGGCTTGCTGCCGGCGGCGGGAGGTGCCCGATGAAAAACCTGCCCGTCCTCTTTTGCGGCATTTTGTTCATGCTGGTGGCGCCTTGGTGCGGCCTGATTCTCGGCTCCAATGTCCAGTTGGGTTCCTTGCAACCCGGCGCGGCGGATGAAGGCGCTCCGGTTTATCCGAAGATCACCGGCGGACTCGCCGCCCAAGGCCGCGCCGTTTACACGGAAATGGGCTGTGTTTATTGTCACACGCAGCAACCCCGTCCAGCCAGCGCGGAAATTTTGCTTTCGCAGACCGTGAAGACCAAGACCGGCGCTTCGGTGGAATTGGTTTATCTGAGTCCCGACATTGCCCGTTCCTGGGCCAAGCGTGGCGCAGTGCCCCGCGACTATATTTATCAGGATCATCCGTTGCTGGGCCTGTTCCGCAATGGGCCGGACCTCGCCGACGTCGGTGCGCGCGCCATCAGCCTGCCGAGCAGCGACTGGCATTACCAGCACTTGTACGACCCGCAGATTACTTCAAAGGGCTCGATGATGCCGCCATTCCGCTTTCTCTTTAAAACACAGAAAATTGGCGACCGGCCTTCCCCGCTGGCACTCAATCTCCCGGCCTCGGAGCCCATGCAGCCCGCGCCAGGTTATGAAATCGTCCCGACCGACCGCGCCATCGCGCTCGTCGCCTACCTGCGCAGCCTGAACCAGGATTACGAACTGCCCGAAGTCAAATTTGCCCCGTAATCATGAGCGACCCTTCCTCCAGCGCTTCCAATCCTTCTTCCCCGCATCTGCCGGGTGGGCTGGCTGGTGGTGAAGACCGTCTGGGTGACGAGGCCTTGCTCAACTTGCACGAGCGCTTGATGCGCGAAAAAGAAGAGCCGAACGAAGGTTTTTCGCTCATTCCGATTTTCCTGATTTTTCTCGGTTGCTTGCTGACCTATTTGAACGGCGTTTACCTTGCCACCAAGTCCGGCGGATTCCATTGGGATGTTTACAATTCGGAATGGAAGTCGGGCGAAGCCGGCGCGGCCGCGGTCGTGGACCCGATGAAGGCCGGCGAACGTATTTTCCTGGCGCAGTGCAAGCAGTGCCACGGCGCGGACGGCAAGGGCCAGGCGGGCGTGTACCCGCCGCTGGCTGGTTCGCCCTGGCCCGTGGGTGACCCCGACCGCCCGATTGCCCTCCTGCTTGAAGGCATGAGCGGGCCCGTCACGGTGCTGGGTCAGAGCGTCAACAACTCGATGCCCAATGTGGGTTCCACGCTTAAAGACAAGGACATCGCCTACGTGCTGACGTACGTGCGCAACTCTTTCGGCAATCATGACGACCCGGTGGACGATGGTGAGGTCTCCACAGTGCGCGCTCAATTGGGCAACCGTTCACCCTGGAAGCCCGAAGAATTGCTGGCCGCGCACCCGCTTGGTGCAGGGAATAAGCCGGCGGCGGCTCCAGCCGCTGCTTCGGCCACTGCACCCAGTGCGGCACCAGCGGCGGCAACCAACTAGATTGGTCAAGCCGGTGGGTTTTATTCAGACGGTTATTTTTCCCAGGACGGTTTTAGCTCAGGCACTTCAGGAATGTGTTTGTCGTGAAGTAATTGCACAAGCGGCTCATGGCGTACGTCCTCAGACAGAGCCCATGATCGAATAAAATCTTGGTGACACTTTAACAGCAGCACATGGATGGGCTGGCCTTCAAATGTCCTTTCTATGAGTGCCCAACCAGAGATGTCCTGGTATTTCACACTAAAAGACTGTTTGCCGCTTTTTTCGTAGATATAACTGTGATGGAAGCTGATTTCGCCGCAACGGGCGGGATGGTGCATGTTGTACCAATAGAGCCACGCAAATAAAAGGCCGGCAACAGAACCAATGATCAAAAACTCCCCCAATGGTTGGTGGAAAAACCACAGCACCAGCAGGCCGGGAAAAAACCAGTAACAATTAAAAGCAAGCAGCTTGAAAATCCGGCGCGCCAGCGGTTGCGCGGTGACGACAAGATGGGTTCGGTAAAGTTCATAGGCTTCCGGTTCCCGCCACTTCAGGATGGGTTCCACGCCAACGAGCCAGGGCATAAGCTTAGCCGGTGGATCCTGCGGATTGTTTTGGCTAAGATTAAGCGCAATCTTCGACTGAATGAAATTTTTGACTGTCTGATAACTGGTCGCATCAGGAAGCATGGAGGCTAGAATTTCAAAATTTCCTGCTGGGGTAACCAGCTGCAGAACGAGGCCGGTTTGGACGTGGTATTCCCAGCTGCTGCTGATGTCAGTATAAGCTATCCGGCGAAGTTGTTTGCGCATAAAGCCGCCGGGCAGGAGAACGGCACTTTCCGTTAATTCCAGTGTCCGGGGAAAAGCGACCTGTCCAACCAACAATACCAAGGCCAAAAATACGAACGGTGCGCTAAAGATGACCAGACTCCAAAAAAGAAGACCTTGAGCTTTGTGGCTCACGAAGCAGGCCAGGATGACCGGGATTGCACAAAAGCAGAACGCGGCACCGACTTGACGCCAGGGCGGATTGTAGGGATGGCGCTGGGGTGCGTCCATGGCAGAAGTAATGGCGTAAAGTGGGAACCGGGGCCAGTCGGTTTACCGGCAAACTTTCACCAGGCTAACTATCCGTTCGCCACCTGTACCGCACTGGCATTTATTTCGCCGGTTTGGCGCGGAAAAAAGACGCCACGCGGCCCACGCCGCCGACACATTCCGCGCCGGCGGCGGCAGCGAGTTCCGCACTCTGGGTGCGCAGGGTCTCGCGGCCTTCGGCAAAGCGCACCTTGACCAGTTCCGTGCGCCGCAGCGCGATCTCAAATTCCTTGAACACGGCGGGCGTGATGCCGTCCTTGCCGATGTGTACGGCGGGCTTGAGGGTCTGGGCTTTGGAGCGGCAGGCGGCTTTTTCGGCGGAGGTCATGGGAGGCTAAGGGCTATTTCACCGCTAAGGAGCGAAGAACGCAAAGATTTTATCCACGAATGGCCACGAATAAAAAAGGCTTTTTCAGAAAATTAGTGGCTATTCGTGGATAAAATTCTTCCTTGGCGTCTTTGCGCTGAAAATAATTTAACTGATTTTGGCCAAAAATGCCTTAATTACCGCATCCAGTTTGGTGGCATCCTTGCCGCCGCCCTGGGCGAAGTCGGGCTTGCCGCCGCCTTTGCCGCCGAGCTGGCCGCAGAGTTCGCCGACGATGGCGCCGGCGGAATGGCCCGCCGCAATGGCTTCGGGCGAGCAGAACGCCAGCACGCCGACCTTGCCCTCTGCCGCCGTGCCGAGCACGACGACGCCGGGGCTGATTTTCTGGCCGACCGGCGTGGCGATGTCGCGCAGGCTGCCAATGGGGGCATCCACAACTGCGACGACGAAATTGAGCGAGCCCTTGGCGACGGCCTTCGCGACGAGTTGTTCGCCGAGCGCGGCGGCCTGTTGCTGCAAGGCGGCGCGTTTGGCTTTTTCCACGGCGGCGCGTTGTTGGTCGAGCGCGGTTTTGAGGTCGCGCACGGCTTGCTCCAGAGTCTGAACTTCGGCAATAGTGGGAGAAGCCGAGAGTGGGGCGAGGGAGCCAAAGGGCGGCCCACCCGCTTCCGTCAGGGCTTGGCGCAGTTTGGCCGCCTCCTGCTCCATGGTCTTGGCGGCAGCGATGGCGGCCTCGCCAGCCACCGCTTCGATGCGGCGCACACCGGCGGCGATGGCGCTTTCGTGGAGAATTTTAAAGAGGCCGATGTCGCCCGTGTGGCGCACGTGGGTGCCACCGCAGAGTTCCATGGAGTAGCCGTCGAGGCGCGGTTTCAACAGGCCGTGGGAATCTTTTTCGGAATTACCGCCGATTTGCACCACGCGGACGACATCGCCGTACTTGTCGCCGAAAAACTGCATCACATCCGCGCGGCTCTTAACGTCGGCGTACTTGAACTCGCCCCAGGTGACGGGCGCGTTTTCCTTCACGCGGTCATTGACGAGTTTTTCGATGGCAACGACTTGTTCGTGGGTCAGCGCGGCGCTGTTGAAGTCAAAGTTAAGTTTGTCGGGATTGACCGCGGAGCCTTTCTGGGTGGCGTCGCGGCTGACAATTTCGTGCAGTGCCCAGTGGAGCAGGTGGGTGACGGTGTGGTGGCGTTCAATGGCCGCGCGGCGCGGGTTGTCCAATTTAACGGTTACATGCGAGCCAACCGCTGGAGCGTCCGTGCCCTCGATGAAATGCAGCCAGGTGTTGCCGGATTTTTGGGTGGTGGTGATGCGCCAGGTTTTACCTGTGCCGTCCAGTTCGCCCGAGTCGCCGGCCTGGCCGCCCATTTCGGCGTAGCAGACGGAATTATTGACGACGACGACGGTTTTGTCCTTCACCACTACGACTTCCTGCACGTCCGCGCCGATGTGGTTATG
>Ga0206925_1060_pt1 | contig 23487 bp, 21 predicted proteins | sample Alteio_BWOrgHeat_62_FD_152944 | JGI IMG/M metagenome (GOLD analysis project Ga0206925, IMG submission 152944) | Enriched cells from forest soil in Barre Woods Harvard Forest LTER site, Petersham, Massachusetts, United States -... | ecosystem: Environmental > Terrestrial > Soil > Temperate forest >...
CGCGGCATTAAAAAGCAAGTTGGACAAAGCGTGCTCAGTCAGCGCGAAGTCCGCCCGCACGAGGGGGAAATCCATCGGCACCGTGATGGTCAGCGGATGGCCATTGAGCGCCTCACGCGCGTTGTCCAGCGCCGCGTTGACCAGGTCGCGGGCATCGCACCAGTTCAACCGGGGCTTGACCGCGCCGCTTTCCAGCCGCGTCTGGTCGAGCAGGTTGCCGACCAGGCGGTTGAGGCGGCGCGTAGCGGTACGGGCCTCCTCAAACAAGCTGGGGCGCAAGGCCGGATCCGCATCACGCAAATTTTCCAGCGCCGAAGTGATGACCGCCAGCGGCGTGCGCAACTCGTGGGACACGCTTTCGAGCAGGGTGCGGTGAAGTTTGGCGGATTCGGCGAGCAGTTTCTCGCGTTCGCTGGCGGCGCGCAAATGCTCGCGTTCGACTATGAGCGCCAACTGACCCACGAAGACTTCCAGGAGTTCGCGCTGGCGCGAAGTCAAGGCGAGGCGCTCGGGCAATAAGATGCCAAGCACCCCGAGCACGCGGTCCTCGCGCAGCAACGGAAGGTAAAAACCCGCGCTGTCGGGCAGGGTGCGCGTGGAGCGACCGGCGGGCCGGCGCAAGAACAGCGCGCTCTCGACTGCAGTTAATTCCTTGGCATCAAACGCAAATCCACTGGCTGGGTGCAAGGCCAGCGGACCGCCATCATCCCTAAACAAGGCCAGGGCGGTTTGGCCGCCCAGTTGTTGTTCCAACTGGCGCAGGGAATTGGCCGCCGCCTCATCGAGGGTGCGGGCCGAGGCCAGCAAGCGCGTCAGATGAAACAATGTGGTGGCGCGCTGTTCGCGGATATGCTCCTCCCGCGCCTGGTCACGAATCCACACCGTCACCTGGCTCAGCACAATGGCCACGACAAAATACGGTCCCAGCAACAAGGCGTCGGAAAGCTTTTCGATGGCGAAATCCCACCGCGGCGGAATAAACACATAGTCCCAGACCGCCACGCTAAAAATCCCGGCGAAAAGCGCCGCGCCGCGATGGATGCGCAGGCTGAGTAAAATCACCACGAGCAAATAGATAAAACCCAGCCCCTGATAATACTCCTCCGGCAGCGGAACCCCAACAACGGTGAGCACGCCTACAGCAATTATCACCAGCGCGTATTCCCGCCAGTGGCTGACCCCCGCGCGCAACCACTCACTCACTGGCCGCCAACCAACCAAAGTGGCGCCACGGTCAAATGCCCGAGAGGGGGCAGGCGGCGGGCGTGGCGGCGGGACATCCATGCAATGACCAGAATGGCGTTAGTCGGCCCGCTGGCAAGCCGCCGCGTTTAGCGGGCAAAGAGGCGGACGGAGGAGTCACCCTGGCCCAGGGCATCGCGATTATAGTCCACCAGCTTTTGCAATTCCTGGCCGGCCTGGATCCAGAATTTTTTCACGTCGGACTGGCGCGGCTGGTAACTGTCAATAAAGGTGACGCCGACCGCGGAGTACTTATAGCGGTCAGCTGCCGAGAGACTGATCTCCGCTGAACCGTCCGCCGCGAAACGCTGCCAAAACTCCCCGGCATAATTGTAAAAGCAGAGGATGCGGTTGACCTCGTCAACGAAGCTTTGATCCTTCACATCAATCATACTTTGCATGAGGTTGGAATTGAGATCGCTCAACCCGTCGGAATATGCGCCATAGCCAATGTTGGCAGACAGCCGTGCATTGAAGCCCGCGAGCAGACGGAAGACCTGTTGTTTGTGCGTATCCAGCGTGGGGTCGGGCGCTTTGGCAGTGGAATCGCCCGCCAGCTGATCCTGTAATTTTTTCAGCACCTGCTCGTCGTAGGCCACCTGCTGGGATAACGTGGCCAGGTGAATTTCCTGGTCAACCAACTTTTGTTGGGCGTCCAACATGGCCTGCTGCTGGTCAATGATGGTTTTATTTTGCTGATCAACGATTTTTTCCATTGCGGAAAAACGGTCGGCCTGACCGCAAGCGACGAGCAGCCAACTGGAAGACAGAGCGGTGACAAGAAGAAAAGTTTTTTTCATGACGGCAATTTTGACAAACGCTCGTTTGAATTAATCTGGAGACTGCACTAGCATACTCTTGTTCCAGTAAATAAACAAGCCCGGCAAGTGCTTGTTCGTGAGTCGCTTGCGACAAACGCCACTGATTTTATCATTGCGCCAGCAGGATCCGGGCAAATTATCCCAGGCCGAGCGAGGAGCCTGGGGTGCTCCGCTTCGACCCGATGGCGACTACGCGAGCGCCTGCAACCGGTTCTTCAAATCGGTCTTCAAGTCCGAGCGGCTCAGGCCGACGACTTGATCCTTCAACTGACCGTCCTTGAACAACAACAGCGTGGGGATGGCGCGAATATTGTACTTTTGTGCCAGCTCGGTGTTGTGATCCACATCCACCTTGCAAATTTGCACCTGGGCGCCGAGCTCGTTGGCGAGGTCTTCAAGGATGGGCGCGATGGCCTTGCATGGGCCGCACCATGGAGCCCAAAAATCCACGAGTAACGGCCGACCGGGCGTCTGCAGCGCGGCTTCAAAGGAGCTGTTGTCGAGCACGAGAATTTTGTCGGAGGCCATGAACGGAAAATGTTGGTGGGTGAACCGTTGGAAAAAACCTAACGCGTATGCAGGTAAATCATGACCGCAGCGGCAATCGCCACGGCTGCGCAAATGAAATCAAGCAGGAGCAGGGCCGGGCTGACCTCGTCGCCGCCGCCCGAACGACGGGCTGACGAACGGCGCGCGGCCGTGGGTTTGGGCGGCGTCGGCGCATCCGGGGAAGTAATAGAAATCGGGCCGGTGTGCAGGCCGGTCACGGCTTGTCCGGTAATTTTGGGCGCGAAAGGCGAACGCGTAACCTTGAAGGCCGGCTTGGGTGCGTCGCCCAGATGCGGGGTACCCAAGGGTGAAGGGGCGCCAAGGGGCGATTTCGGGGCAGACGAGTCAGAGGGGGTGCTCATGGGAAATACAAGGGAATGGACTGTCCAGTCTTGCCGATTTCATCGGAATGTCAAGGTTGGGTGGCGAATTTTTCCACGCCCCCTACTTCTTCTCCGGCAGGTTTTCCCGCAGCAGGTCGGCAACTTCCTCCGGCTCGGCATCTTCCAGAGTTTTGCCCTTGTGTGAAAGCTTTTCGAGCGTTTTCACGACGCCTTCGGTCATGCGTTCGTGCGTCTCACTCGAACCGCCAAGGATGGCAAACTTCTCCCCACGGGTGATGCGCTTGTGTCCGTCGCGCCCATCCAAGCCGAGGCCCAACAACCCGGCGACTTTGGCCGGCTTTTTAGATTTTTTGGCGGGAAGGCGGGACATTAGGAAAGGGCGGGCGGTGGTTCTCCGATGGCGGGGGCCGCTTCCTCCACTACGATGGCGAGTGGGGGCGGGGCACACCGGTGAATGGCGATGTCGGCAAAATCCGCCGTCTGGGCCAGTTCAACCTGGCGCAGGCGGGTCAATTCCAGAATAGCCAAAAACGTGGCGACAATCAACACCAGGGTAGGCTGTTCCGGCAGCAGGCTGGTGAAGGTGAAATTCTCTTCCATGGCACAACGCTGCAAGACATATTCCATCCGGTCGGCGACGGTGACATGATCGCGGTGGATTTCGCCGTGCACCATTTTTTCGGACAGACGGCGCAACAGCAAGTTAAAGGTGTTCCACAATTCAATCCGATCCGTCGGGTCGAGCGGGCGGTGCAGCCGGTCCTCGTCGCTTTGGCGGAATTCGCGGGGGATGAGGTTCTGCGCTCGGGCAATGAGCTCCTGCAACCCGCCGGCGGCATCCTTGATTTTCTGGTATTCCAAGAGTTGCTGCACCAAGCCCCAACGCGGGTCGAGATGGTCGTCGTCCTCGCCATCGGCCGGCTGGGCGTCCTGCTCATGCTTGGGCAGCAACAGGCGGCTCTTAATATACATGAGTGTCGCGGCCATGACAAAAAAGTCGCCCGCGATGTCGAGGTCCATCTTCTCCATGGCATGCAAGACCTCGAGGTATTGGCGCGTGACCTCCTCCATCGGCACGTCGTGGATATCCAGCTCGTTCTTCCGAATGAGGAACAAAAGCAAATCCAGCGGCCCCTCAAACACCGGGATGCGGATGGGGTGGTCGAGCGATTGCAACAAGGGCTCTTGGACGGGCGAAGACATCGTGACCTAGTGGCCTACCGGGAAGTTCCCCGTCAATCAAAGCCAAAAATTACACTGACCGGCGGCCAGCACGCGCAGAGCTGCCCTTAATGCACCAATAACATCACCCGCACATTGACGCCAATGCCGTTTTGGTTGGTGGTGCTGCGGAAGTAGGAGACGCCGTATTGGATGTCCCACGTTTCGCCAAAACGCTGGCGGATGCCGTAGGTCTGTTCAAGCAGCCCGCCCAAATGCTGGTCAAAACGCCAGCGACCCAGCAATGAATAACGCTCGTTCAAGCGCAAGGTGGTTTCGAGCCAGTACTGGTCGAGCGTGTGCTGCAGCTCGTCGGTTTCGAGCGAGGCGGTCCAGCGGTCGCCGTCAAAGATGGTCGTGCGCGTGCGCACTTCGCGGTTGGCAAAGGCCAGCGGATCCATGCGGTCGGATGCCTCCACCTTCAACCACGTCACCGGAGTCAGGCCCACCTGCGTCCAAACATTCGAATAATCCTGCTGGCCGCTAGTCTCCTGGATTCGCAGATCGTTATATACGTCAAACGTCGCCAACTGGCGTGAGCCGTAGCCTTCCCCGCGCGTGTTCAGCACGTTTTCAAAACCATAGCGGAGGACGTTTTGCGTGCGCAGATTGTCAATCGCGCGGTTGTCGTTCAGATCCAAAATTGGCGGATAGGGTGAGAACGTCGTGGTGTCGATCGCGGGAATGATGCCCTGCCCCTGTTGCGCACCCGGAATATAGCGGTAGGACAGGACCGGGCGGAAAATGTGCTGCAGGCCGTTGATGTCCCACGTCGGATTGGTGTAATCCCAATGGCCGACGGCGCGCGCATCGGCATCAAACCCAAACTGGCCCAGCACCCGCGTGAACGGGCCCGAATTGTTCAGTGTGTCCTGATATTGGGTGACGCGCGTGCCCACCACCGGCGTCAGCGTCGCCCAATCGCTGAAGTTGACCGGCCGGCGCCAGCCGTAGTAGGCGTCGAAGCGGTTGCTGTGCAAAGTCGGCGTGCCGTTGAAATTCTCCTGATTCAATTGCACGTAACTCGCCTGCCCCTCTTGGTAAATGCTGGTTTGCCCGAGGGGGCTCGCAAAATAATCCATCCGCAATTCGGGCAGGCGTTCCTGCACCACTTCAAAATCATCCGGTCGGGCGCGGACAAATGCCGAAATCTCCGAGTCCTGCATGCGATGATTGGCCTCGACAAAATTATCCGGCAGTTGGTTGTTGCTCCAGGCATCCTGGCGGTAATCGCGCAGCACATTCGAATCCCCCCACCACCAGAGCGAGCCCGTCACATCCACCTGTCCGGCAATCGTGCCTTGGTGCAGCCAGTCCGCAAAAAAGCGGTTTTTGCTGATGGGCAGTCCCGCAATGTCGAGCCCGCGATTGCCCGCGTCGTGGATGAAGCCGCCCTCAAACAGGCCCACCTGGCGCCAGTCGGGATTCGACTCGCTGTCATACCGCAAGGCCGGGCCGGCCAAAATGCCCCGGTAGCCGTAAGTGTCGAGCAGCAAGCCCGGCTCAAACGTCGGGTTCTGCGTCCAAAATGACGTGGTGCGTACATACATGCCCAAATCGCGCCGGTAGCCAAAATGCGCCTGCAGACTCATGGGCGGGTCCGATTCGCGACCTTGGGTGTAATGGGGCAGATAAAAAACCGGCAGTGAGCCAACGCGAATCATCGCATTGCGGAGAACGACATCATCTGTGGCCGCGCGGTAGGTCGCGCTCTTGGCCACGATATTAAGACCATAAGGATCCGGCTCGCCAAAAAACAGGGTTGGGTTGGATAACTCGCTGGATTCCTGCCCCAAGGTAAACGTGCTGCCGTCAAAATACGCCGGCGGATGGCCCATGCGCACATCCGTCGCCACCAGCGCCTGCTTCTGCTGATCCATCGCGGCCTTGCGCGCGAGCACCCGCAGTGCCGCGCTGGTCAGCGTCACTTGTCCAGTGACTTCCACCGGTCCGGCCGTCGAATCATTCGGCGGCATGGTCAGCTCATCCGCATGGACGCTGCCAAATCCCGGTATTTCCATGACCACGTTGCCCTTGCCCGTTATTTTATCCACCTTGTAATCAAAAACATCCGCCGTGACCTTGGGTTTGGCAGGTTCGGCCGTGGTCGGAGTCTGGGTGGCCGGGCTCGCGGCATTCTCCGGTCCGGGGATGAGGAGCGGCGGCGGGTCAGCCTGCGCCGTACCCGAAGACAGCAACGCTCCGCCGGCCAGAATGGCCACCAGCGGGCAGGTCGCCATCGGCGGCCACCGGAGCAATGCGCGTAACACGCCCGCGAATCTGCCCGGCCCCACCCTCGGTCACAAGATTTTTGTTCAGTACCGCCGCCCCGGGCCTTCATTCCCGGTTTGCAACTTGCGCCCCCGACCCACAAACTACCCCCTTTCCAACGCCCGGGTGGTGGAATTGGCAGACACGATAGACTTAGGATCTATTGGCCGCGAGGTCTTGCAGGTTCAAATCCTGTCCCGGGCACTTTTGCACTTAATCACTCGTCAATTTCATCCGAGCAGTCCGCGCAGGTAATTCCCATACGCGCTGCCGCCATGTCGGGCGATTTGCTTTTCCAGTTGCGCGCGTTTAATCCAGCCCGCTCGAAAAGCGATTTCCTCCAAACAAGCGATTTTCAACCCCTGGCGCGATTCGATGACTTGCACAAATTGCGCGGCGTCGAGCAGTGAGGCTGGCGTGCCGGTGTCCAGCCACGCCGTGCCACGACCGAGCAGTTCGACGCGCAACCGGCCTTCTTTTAAATAACGCCGGTTCAAATCCGTGATTTCCAATTCGCCACGCGTCGACGGCTTCAACTGCCGCGCAAATTTCACGGCATCACCATCATAAAAATAAAGTCCTGGCACCGCATAAGGCGATTTCGGTTTGGCGGGCTTTTCTTCGATACTCGTCGGTTGGCCGATTTTATCCAACTCCACCACCCCATACGCGGAGGGGTTCGCCACGTGGTAGCCAAAGATGGTCGCGCCGTCTGCCTGCGCCTGCGCGGCCTGGAGCGATTTCACAAAATCATGGCCATAAAAAAGATTATCGCCCAGCACCAAAGCCGAAGGCGCGTCGGCCAGAAATTTTGCACCGACCAGAAACGCCTGCGCCAAACCGCCGGGCTTGGGTTGTGCGGCATAAGAAAGCTCGAGACCAAACTGTGCGCCGTCGCCCAACAAACGCTGGAACTGCGGTTGCTCCTCCGGCGTGGTGATAATTAAAATTTCGCGCAAGCCCGCCAGCATCAGCACGGACAGCGGATAATAAATCATCGGCTTGTCGTAAACGGGCATCAACTGTTTCGACACCGCCAGGGTGAGCGGAAACAGTCGCGTACCGGTGCCGCCGGCGAGAACGATGCCTTTGCGTTGCATGGGAAATTAGGCCGGCGCGCCGAGCCGCTGGCGCGCGTACTTGCCGCTGGTGATTGCATCGCACCACGCGCGCTGTGTCAAATACCAGTCCACGGTTTTGGCGAGGCCGGATGCGAATGAAGTCGCGGGCGTCCAGCCAACTTCCCGACGCAATTTGGAAAAATCCGTGGCATAGCGCCGGTCATGGCCGGGGCGGTCTGGCACGAAGGTAATTTGCTTTGCGTAACTCTGGCCGTCGGGCCGCGGCGCTTTTGCATCCAATAACGCGCAGATCTGGCGAACGACATCGAGGTTGGCGTGCTCCGTTCCGCCGCCGACATTGTAAATCTCGCCGGGACGACCGGCGTGCAACACCTGCGCAATGGCGGTCGCATGGTCTTCCACATAAAGCCAGTCGCGCACCTGCTGACCGTCGCCATAGATCGGCAACGGCCGGCTCTCGCGCGCATTCAAAATCATCAGCGGGATGAGTTTTTCCGGAAATTGATTCGGCCCGTAATTATTCGAGCAATTGATTGTCAGCACCGGCAGTTGGTGGCTTTTCCAAAACACCCGGACTAAATGGTCGGCAGACGCCTTTGAAGCCGCATAGGGCGAATTGGGTGCGAACGGAGTTTGTTCCGTAAACGGCGCGGCCCCAGGCGCGAGTGAACCATAAACTTCATCCGTGGAAATATGCAGGAAGCGGAAAGCTTTTTGTTCTGCCGCAACCAGCTTCGACCAATACTGGCGCGTGGCATTGAGCAACCGCAGCGTGCCAACGACATTGGTCTGAATAAACGGCTCCGGTGAATCCAGCGAGCGATCTACGTGTGTCTCCGCGGCAAAATTAACGATGGCATTGATTTGCTGCGTCGCGAGCAACTCAGTCACCAATTTTTCATCTGCAATATTCCCTTGCACAAAAACATAGCGCGGGTCGCGCACGACCTCCGCTACATTGGCAGGATTACCCGCGTAGGTCAGCCGGTCGAGGTTCACTAATTTACGTAACGGCGAACCGACCTCCGCCAAACGCTGGCGAATGAAATGGCTGCCGATAAAACCGCAGCCGCCGGTGACCAGGAGGTTCATGGGGGTTAGGCCGCTTTTTGCCAGAGACGCAGATCGCGCGCAATCGCTTCGTGCACCTCGGCCAGCGCGATGCCGGCGGCGGCAAGCTTGGAGGAGTCCAGGATGCAATTGGACCGCGGAGTCTTCGCCGCGACCCGCATGAATTCCTCTTCGCTGGCAAAAAATTTGAATTCCTTCCGGCATACGCCGCTTTTTTGAATGAACTCGACTACTTCGCGCGTCGTGATCGCCCCAGGGTTGGTAACGTTGTAAATACCGAAGGGTACGCGTTGCTCCCAACAGGACAGTGTCGCCTCGGCAAAATCCTGCAAATCAGTGAGCGAATTGGTGGCGGCGAGCAAACGGTCGTAGTGCATCAGCTTGCTCAGATAATTGCGCGGCTCGTCGCAACGGTCAAACGGCATCCGCATCCGCCAGATAAAAACATTGGGCCGGCCTGCGAGCACTTCCTCGCCCAGCGCCTTGGTCCCACTATAAAATGAGCAAAGCGGATCGCGAAAGGTGAAGTTGGGCGCGTCCGTTTCACGAAAACCACCGCCGCCAGGACGTTCGCCGGAAAAAATACAACCCGATGACACATGACCCCACGGCACTCCCGCTGTCTCGCAAACGTCCGCAATCCGACCCGGCAGCACGGCGTTGGCCAACAGACATTCGTCCTTGTGCTCCTCGCAAGCATCCACCGTCGGCTTGCCGGTGTAGCCCGCGGCATTGATGAGAAATTCCGGCCGGTCCGCCCGCAACGCCGCCAGCAAAACTTCCGGCTGGGTGTAATCCAACTCCGCCCGCCGGATGATTTTAAACGGCAAACCCCGGCGCCCGAGCCAAAGCTGGTACGCGCGCCCAACATAGCCGGAACCGCCCAGGAGGTAGATCATGATTCTAAAACCAGCCTGACATTAGCCGCTCACTCATCAAATTCATAGCTAAAATACTCGATGTCTTTCGCAAAACGCCGCCGAATCCAGTCGGTGGTTTTTTTGTCATAGTAGTCCTGGTAGGGCCGTGCCCTCCGCGAAGCGTGGAGATGGGGCAATTTGGGCGGCTGCTTCACGCCCAGCTTTTGGCAAATCGTTTTGAAATCCTTTTCCAAATTTTCAAATCGGCCCACAAAGTCCATCGCCATCCGGCCTCTGGTGTCCACCAGATAATCGAGCTGGCATACCCCCAGGTCGTGGCCATGACTCATCTCCAGCTTCTGGCAGTAAAGCCAGAGGTTTTTCTGGAAATCCTTGCCCGTAAATGGCAGATCTTGAGTCCCGGTCTGCAAATATCTGATTTGTGAAACCGCCCGGGCCCACGGATTGCGCACGAATGTAAATTTGAAAAAATGGCCCAAAGGAACATGGGTGCCCACTACGGTCAGTTTGGCGTGCTGACGCCCATGGCCACCCCCTGGCAGCCAATGGGTGGCCAAATCGGAACCGGACAATTGCCCAATCTTCGTGGCCTTCGTCGTCAGCGGGATCAGCGCCTTCTCAATGCTGGTTCCAGCACAGCGCGGGATGTGGATGAAGATAAACGGGCACGGGTTCCAGCTAATCATGTCCGTTCCTCAAGTTGCGGGCGCCGATTATGAATTTGCCAGCGGGCGTAGGAATTTTGACTATCGGGCTTCATGGGCGCAGTCATTCCTAAAATCCGCCGCCCCGATCCTGCCCGCATGGTCAAGGTCACCGGTCCGCTGACCATGGCTGCCGCTGGGCGTGTGGCCGCCGCCGTTCGTCAGCTTGCGCAAAGCTCCGCTGCGCCCATCACTCTGCACATTAGAAGTGGTGGTGGTGAGGTGGCGGCCTTTTACCAGCTGGCTGGCGAGTTCGACACCTTGCGCTGCCAGGGGAAAAAGTGCCGGGTCTTCACCCTCGCGCACGAAGCCCGCAGCGCCGCTGCCTACTTGCTGCTCGCCGGTCACCGCGCCTACGCCCTGCCTCATACCAAAGTGGGTCTGCACGGCACCCGGGGTGCACTACCCAAAAATGGCAAGCTTGTCTCCCGCGAAACCGCTCTCGCCATCGCCATGCACTTGGATCGTGAAAACCGCACAGTGGCCCGAATATTGTCCAAACATCTCATCCTCCGCCTCGCCGCCCGCCGGCGCGAATTGTTGGCATCCTCCGCTCCCCCGCCCGGCAAAACCCCGCGTGACCAGATGGAAAATTTCACCCTCTCACTCGCCGCTCAGCTGGACTCCAAACAGGCTCAGCGCCTCCTCCACCAATCCTTCGAGCGTCTAAAATTAATTTTTGCCCTCTCGCCTCTGTTTCTCCACCAACCCCATCCGTCTGGTCCCCGGACTCTGGCAGCGCGCGAAGTCAAAATTTTTCAAGCCGCCCTTGCGTATGAATTTGCCGACAACCGCGGTACAAAATGGCGGCTCGGCCCCACCGCCGGTGCTGAGCTATTGATGGATTACCTGCTCGCCAAAGACTTCCTGCCCGGCGATCACCTGAAACTTGTCCGGCGCCTTGCCCGGCGCTTTGGCCGGGATTTTCTGTCCAAGTCCGCCATTGCCCAATACGAACGACTGCAGTGCCAGAGCCCCTCCCGGGCGGAGAAATTTTTAATCAACGCCGCCCTGCCCGATGCACTGGGTCTGTGGTATTTCACGCTGACCCTTTGCCATCGCCTGCTGGCCGGCGACCTCACTTTTTCCGCCCAGGATGCTTACTGGCTCGGCCTCGTGGATGAAGTGCTGCCGGCCGAACCGCTCACAGTCCCGTCACCATGAATTTCAAAAACTATTTCGACCGGGTGGTGCTGATCAATTTAAAGCGCCGACCCGACCGGCTGGCCCAGACGAAAAAAAATCTGCGGGCCGCTGGCTGGCCGTTCCTGATGCCGGTAATTTTTCCCGCGAAAGACGGCAAAACGCTCCGCCCGCCCAAGGATTGGCGTCATGGCAAGGGCGGCTGGGGTTGCCTGCAATCGCACCGGGCGATCCTGCAACAGGCCTGGGCCGACGGCGTGCAAAGCCTCCTCATCCTCGAAGACGATATTTGCTTCGAGAAAAATTTTGCCGCCCAGGTGAAAAAATTCCTCCGGGCGGCGCCGAAGGACTGGGACCAGCTCATGCTCGGCGGCCAGCAGATGAATCTGCACGGCACCCCTACCCTTGTAAAACCCGGCGTCCTGCGCTGCACCGATTGCGAGCGCACGCACGCCTACGCCATCCGCGGCGAGTTTATGCGCAAGTTGGGCGACCGTCTGGCGGGCGGCGGGTTGTTCAAGGGACTCGTCATCAACGACTGGATCATGGGCCGCGACCCGGAAATGCAACTGGCCCACAAGGTCTACGCGCCGGAGTTTTTTCTCGTCGGCCAGGAGCGCAGCTATTCCGACGTTTACGGCGCGACGCAACCGCGAAAATTCTGGAACCCACCGGGGTCGGAACTGCACGTCGTAAATCTCCACGCCCCGGCGTCGGTCGCCCTGGCCTTGGAGGAACACGGCCTCTGTTTTGGCCGCAGACTCGGACGCGAGCGCAACCTCGACCACCAACTCGTGCAACTCTTCGCTGAAACGAAAACCAACCCCGTCGCCCGCATCCGCCGTCTCCGCGAATGGATTAAAACCATGCAGTGGGAACTCGCCGCCGACCCCACGTTTGTCTGCGCCCTCTCCCACCCCGAAGCCACTCCCCATCTCGTCAAAGCTGCGTCCCTGTGGCCGGTCATTGAAATCACCGCCAACACTGTCGAAGAAGCGGCGAGACAGCTCTGATCGGAAAATGCTCCTCACCTACTTGACGGCCTGAGTTACAACCCTTAAACAACCCGCCCATCCCAATCATCATGGACCTGCGCCGCGTGCTTTTTGTCGGGGGAAATGCCAAGCTGGCAAGCGTACAAATCCGCTGTGTGGACATGGCAAAGCGCCTGGGTTGCGCTTACCACCATGGGGCGCGTCAGGCCGCCGACGTGCCCGAGGGCTACAACGTCTTCGTCTGCGTCAAAGCGGAACTCCCACTCCGCGAATATGCCGAACTGGCCAAGCGGGGGAAAGTCATCTGGGACATTATTGACGTACCGCCGCCGCGCGATAACATCGCCGCCTACCTGGCCAGCAACAGCCTCACCCAGGAATTGTTTGAGGACTACGGGCGCGTGGAGGTCATCCCCCACTACCACTGCAACTTCACTGGCCGGCCCAACCGTCCGGGTCTGCGTCGTCCCGTCTGGCTCGGTGCACGTCACTGGCTGCCGCAATTAACGGGCTTTGAGTTTGACGCCCACGCCGTCGAGGGCCTGAAGCGCGCGCAAGTCGTCCGCATTTTCCGCCGAACCGGCATCGGCCTGAATTTGCGCATCGCCCAGACGCAATACAATCCGCCCCGCCGTTTTGCCGAGCTGACCGATCCGCGTCGACGCGCTCGATCGCTGCGGGACTTTTTTGATTTCCATCTGGCGGTCAACTCCGGCATCAAGCTCATCAACTGTCTCGGCTTCGGCGTGCCGTCCATTTCCAGCGATGAACCGGCCTACTGCGAATTCGCGCCGGAGTGCACTCTTTTTTCCAGCCTTAAACATTGCGCCAAAAAAGTGCGTGCCCTGCAGGAAGACAAGGCGCTGTACAACGATTTGCGCAAAAGATGCCTGCGGAAAGCCGGCGATTTCCACATTGATGCCATCGCCCGCCGCTACAAACTCTTCCTCCAGTCCCTTTAATCAACCCTGATAACCGAAACCCGACGGCATGAGTAAATTTGTGGTGTATACCGCCATCACCGATGGCTACGACCCCTTGCGCAGCCCGCCCGCAAAGTGGCGCAAGCACGCGGATTTTGTCGCGTTTCTCGGCAATGAGCTCCCCGCGCCCGGCTGGGAGGTGCGACCCATTTACCACCGGTTTCGCGATCCCTGCCGCAACGCCAAAATCCACAAGGTCCTGCCCCATCGTTTTTTCCCCGAGGCCGAGTACAGTCTTTGGATTGACGGCTCCATTGTCATCAAATCTCCGCTGCCCATAGAAAAATGGGCGAGAGAATATTTGCGCCACCACGACCTCGCCGTGTTCAAACATCCGGTGCGACACTGCATCTTCCAGGAAGGGCTGTACTGCATGAAGCTGGAACTTGATCGCCCTGAAATCATTGATCGGCAGATGCAAAAATATTACCTCGATGGCTACCCGCTGAATAACGGTCTGGCCGAATGCACCGTCCTCCTGCGCCGCCATACTCCGCAGATGCGCCGGTTCAACGAAGCTTGGTACGCGGAAATCCAGGCCCATTCGCGCCGCGACCAGCTCAGCTTCAACTACGTGGCGCACAAGCTGGGGTTTGAATACAACTTGCTGCCCGGCCGGGTGTCGCGCAACCCGCACTTTGCCCGATTGCGCCACTCCGGCGAACGTTCCGCCCCCACCGCTCGTTAATCCCTTTCCGCTCCAACGATGCCACTCAAGTTCGACAAGCCCTATGCCATCATCGTCGGACACCCGCGGAGTGGCACCCACCTGCTCGAAAGCTGTTTGGCATGCCACCCCAAAGTCCACAAGCGCTCCGAATGTGTGCTGCGGTACAAGCAACTCGACGGCAAAACAAAGCTGTCCGCAGAACTGCGCAAAAAGACTCCTTTTATCAACCACCCCGGATATGTGAACCTGGCCATCGTGATGTATGCGGAACTGCCACTGCTTGAGCAATTGTGCGGCCCGCTCGCCGGGTTTAAAATCATCCACCTGCTGCGCGACCCGCTGGCCGTGGCGCGCAGCTATGCTCAATGGGAGGCCAACAAGGCCTTGCACGGGAAAAAAGCCCGCGCTCATTATAAAACTGCCGAAACACCCTTGCCCAATGCGCCGGTTCCGGAAAAATCTCTGCGCACGCTCGCGAACAAGGTCAAAAAACTTCAGACGGAGCATGCTGAAATTCTCGCAAGCCACCCCGCAACGCTCACCGTGCATTACGAGGATTTCACCCAAAACGAACAAGTCGCCGAATTACCGGCCGATTTTGCTGATGAGATTCTAAAATTCATCGGCCTGCGTCCACACCGGCTGGCCTGTGACTTGCGCAAGACCGGTTCGTAACCCCGCCCTTTCCCCGCCATGCCCAAGCCCGCCCAGCGTACCGCACCGCCCTGCATGGTGTTCCTCTATTACGACAATCCGCAGATGCTGGAGGTGCAAATGGAATGTTGGGCCGCGTACCGCGGCGTCCTGGCGCACCCGCCGCGCATCCTCGTCATTGACGACGGCAGCCCCAAAACCTCTGCCGCGGAAATCATCCGCAAAAAAACGCGCAAACTTCCCATCCAGGTTTACCGCATCAAGGAGGACATCCCCTGGAATTTCACCGGCGCGCGCAACCTGGGCTGCCACCAAGCCAAAGGCTGGATCTATATGTCGGATATTGACACCCTGTTGCCGCCGGATGACGCAAAAAAACTTTTTGAGTCACTGCCGCTTGACCCGGCGTGCTTCTATCTGCCCCGGCGCGTTTGGCTGCCGAGCGGGACCGAGGCTGAAATAGCCATCGTGAACCTGCTTTTTCACAAGCAACAATACCTGACCATCGGCGGCTATGACGAAGACTATGCGGGTCACTACGGGCGCGAGGAAACGGATTTCTTCCAACGCCTTAAGCGTGTAGCCAAAAAAGTGCTGCGCCCGGACGTCACCATCCAGGTGGTGCCACCGCGCCTGGTGCGTGACGCCCGCACCACTGGACGCGTTCGGGATAAAACCCATAATGCGAAAATTTTCGAACAGAAGGAAGCGTCCGGCTTTCCCAAGCCCGTCAACCCCCTGCGATTTACATGGGAACGCGCATTGTGACGAACAGGCAAACTTTTTGGTTTTAAGCACGGGAAGAATTGCGCACGGCGGTTGTTTCATTACCGTGAACCTACATGTTACAGAAGCATCCGTCCGCATTCTTGCGTGACTTCGGCAAAGGAATACAGCCGTGAACCACGTGCTGTTTTTTGGCGGCCTGGCCGTCTTGTCCGCCCTGCTTGCGGCCACCGAAGTCCAAATCGAGGGACCCCATGGTTGGGCCGCCAATCTGCCCACCTGGCGCGTGGACAATCGAATAACGAAGGCCATGCTCTCCGGCAAACCGCTCACCGGCTATCATGTGTTTTTATTTTCCTTCGTATTCGTATTTGTGCATTGGCCATTTTTGAGCGGCCTGGTCCCCTGGTCCCTCGGCCACGAATTGCGCGTCCTCTCCTTCAATTTTCTCTTTTGGATACTGGAGGATTTTTGGTGGTTCCTCTTTAACCCTGCTTTTGGCCTGTCAAAATTCAAGCGCATTGATGTCTGGTGGCACGCCCCCTCCTGGTGGTGGATTGCCCCGCGCGACTACTGGGTGCTCACGACCCTCGGACTCATCCTCTATTATTTTTCCTTCCACGTCGCCTAAAGTAAAGTCCGCGAAAAGCTTGCGACCCGTGCCCGGGGTTCTCTGAATAGGGGCATGACGCCCGCCGTGCCCGCCAAGCCCATCCTCTTTGGCGAAACCCTCGAGTCCCTGACCGAACGGCTCGTCGCGCACGGCGAACCAGCCTTCCGCGCCAAGCAAATCCTCGAATGGATTTACAAAAAGCGCGTGCTCGACCCTGCCGCGATGTCCAACCTGCCCGCGTCGTTACGCGCCTGGCTCACGGAAACTTTCGATTTTACCCCCGCGAAATTCGTCCTGACCAAGACTTCGTCTGACGTCACGGACAAGCTCCTGCTCGAGTTGCGGGACGGCGCGTTGATTGAGACCGTCGTCATCCGCGCACCGATGGAGGGCGTGGGCGCCGACCGTTCGCGCAAGACCATTTGTATTTCCACCCAAGTCGGTTGCGCCTATGGCTGCCGCTTCTGCGCCTCCGGCCTCGCGGGCTGGAAGCGCGACCTGAGCGCCGGCGAAATCGTCGCGCAACTACTCGCTGTCTGCACCCAGGAGGATATCCGCACCCCGCGCGCGAAAGCGGAACTCGCCTCGTTCGACAACATCGTCGTCATGGGCATGGGCGAGCCACTTTCGAATTACGACAATCTGTTGCTCGCGTTGCGCATCTTAAACGCCGAATGGGGCCTGCACTTTGGCGCACGGCGGGTGACCATCTCCACTTCCGGCCTGGTGCCGGAAATTCTCCGGCTCGCAGACGAAAAACTTGGCTTCCGCCTCGCCATCAGCCTGCACGGCGCGACTGACGAAGTTCGCGAGCAAATCATGCCCATCAACCGCAAATACCCGCTCGGGGAATTGCTGCCTGCCGTACGCACTTTCTCTGAAAAACACGGCCGCATGATCACGCTCGAATTCATCCTCATTGCCGATGTGAACGACAGCACCGCGCAAGCCTATGCGTTGGCGAGAATTGCGAGCGACCTGCACGCCCACGCCAATTTAATTCCTTATAATACCGTCGAAGGCCTGCCGTGGAAACGCCCGAGCATCGAACGCCAGGATGCCTTTGCCGATATTTTGCATCGCGCCGGTGTTTCAGTGACGCTTCGCCGCGAAAAAGGCCACGACATCGCCGCCGCGTGCGGACAACTCCGCCTGCAAACGGAAACCGCCCGCGCTGCCGCCAAGGCGAAACAAATTACCGAGAGCGTCGCCAAAACCGCGTTGTAGCGCTGCAGACTCAAGCAATCGCTCGCCCGGCTAAGGTATGTTTTCCGGGGCTAGCGGGGCGTCATGGGCATCTCGCAAAAGCGCCACGCCGCGCAAACCTGGCGGACGGGGGATGACCACATCAATAATATCATGGGTGATTGTAGTGATTTTTTCGCCATGGCCTTGAACCCCTGCCAGCCAATAATGATCGTTGATCCAAAGCAAAATGCTTCGACCGTTGCGTTCGTTCGCCCCAAAATAAGGTGCGCCAAACTCGGAGAAGTCACGGGTGCAGAAAATAATACTCTCCGGCGGGTGTGCCGTCAGCTCCCCCAGTATATGTGATGGATCGGCGTAGGCCAGCGCCGGGGGCAGGAAATCCATCTCGGCCAGTGATGACGGGATGCGCAAATGATAGTTTACCGCGATGCCTTCCGGAATCACCATGAGGCTCCGGGCCTGTGGGGTCGTGGTTTTGAATGCGGCCTCCACGTCTTTAAACAACTGGCCGTTGAACATTATCTCAGGTCCAAAAGTATAAAAGTGGTCGCGACCCTCGCCGACTTCAAAGTTTTTTGTGGCGTAGCGTTGAAAACTGGCCTGCCCCAATACCGCGACCCCGGCCAGCACGAACACAGAAAAAGCCCCGGGCAGCAATCGGTTGGCGCGCAAACCATTGACGGCTGGCCGCGCAGCCTCCACCACCATCAGATGCACCAGCCAAAGCGCCGCCAGCGGCATCATGAAAAACCCAAATTGATAAATGCGCCCGTTTAACACCATGCGCGCCAGCATCAACGCCGCCGCCATCCCCACCACAGCCAGACCCAGCGCGCGCTTCCAGTCACCCCGGCCAGTCCACCCGGCCCAGAGACTCCATGTCACCATGCCAGCCGCCGCCAAAATCACTGGAAAGACAAACGCCGCGCCAATATCCAGCCAGTGAATGGCGTGGGTCTCCGCCAGCCAGTCGCCCAGTCCTCCCGCCGCAACCACTAATCCCACCATCGCATACCACCCGGCACTCTGTTTCGGCATGCGAGTCCACGCCCGCGCCGCCAGCGCCATGACCCCACAGATCAACACCAACAACGCGCCGGACAACAATTGCCCGGCGAAATGACTCCACGGTTGGTCAAATCCCAAAAAGCCAACTTGCGAATGTTCGGCCATCAACGTGTGCAGAAACCGGGGGACTACTACGGTATAGGGCGCAAAATCGGTGGCCAGAATTGCGTAGCGCAGCCCACCCCGGATCCCAAAATATAAAAACACCGGCAGCCATAAGCTGAAAAATCCGCCGGCCAGCCAGAGGGTTGTTGTCTTGGCCCACCGTCTTGCGCCACGCCAATCCCCCGCTGGGGCTTGCACCCGCGCCACTTGAATAAATCGTACCATAAAATAAACGCCCAGCGAACCCAGGGCCGCCAACAACGCTTCCGGTTTGTCCAAATAGGCCACGGCCAGACCCAACCCCGCCACCCCCAACCATGCAGAGCGTTCCGACTTCAAGTGATGCACCAACCCCCACAAGACGACCACCAGGCCGGCGAATGAATAAGTGGCCTGCGCAACATAGGGAGCGAGAAAATTGAAATTCGCCAAATTCGTATAGTTCCCAAAAGCAAATACCACTAAAAATACCACCGCCGCCAGCCAGCCCGACAACCGATTGCCCAAGTTGCGAAATATGTCGCGCAACAAAATGACCACCGCCGCAGTCAGGGCGATGTTGGTCCAGATCATCGTATCAATGCCCACACCAAACAGTTTGAACGCCGCTCCCTGCACCAATTGCGCCAGTGGGCCGTACCAATTAGCCACATTCATATAGAGCAGTGCTCCCTCGCTCATCCGCCAGGCGAGATATAAATCGCGCGGAAAATCAATCATCGGATCCATCCACCGCAACCAGCTTTCAGTCAGGAGAAAAAAATAAAGTGCCGCGATCGACAGCGGCTCCACCACCGCGAGAACTGCCGGCCATTTAATCGCACCAATCGGATTAGCGTCCGTAGATACGTCCGATTCTGCCGGAAGCGGTTGACGCTCCGCTGGACGGGTCTTGGCACGCTTCTTTTTGCTCATCGGGGACTGCGCAGCTTGGAGGAGAAGTGGCACTGAAAGCGAGTCCGAAGGCACCACCCCCGCAGCCAGTTCGTCGAGCCCAACACTGTAAACTCCGTCCGCCGCTCCTCAATTAATCGGCTCGGCGATATACAATGGCAGCGCGGCCGGCTTCACTTTGGGCGTGAGCAAATCAATGACGTTGCCCGTGACCGTGTTTTTCGTCTGCCCGCCACGGGCGACACGCTCGTAGTTGGCGGCAATCCAGACCATGATGGGTCGGCCCGTGGCGTCGTTGTCGCCAAAATATTTTTCACCGAATTCCGCATAGTTGCGAAAATGCAAATAGATGGCGTCGGGCGGATGGCTCTTCAATTCATCCACCACTGGTGGTACGCCGACGTAACCCAGAGCGACCGGATGGAATTCCAATTCCGCCAGTGGGCTGCGCACCCGCAGGTGATAATTCGCGGCAATGCCTTCTGGAAACACCGCCAGCGTTTTCTCATTGGCCGTTTTTAAGCGGAATACGTGAATCATTAAATTAAGCAGCGTGCCGCTGGTGGAATCCCGGGCCGGGTAGGTGTAAAACCGGTCGCGACCTTCACCCACGCTGGCCGTCTTGCGCGCATAAACCCGCAGGCTGACTCCGCCCAGGGTAGTCACCCCCCACAACACCAGCAGCGTGAAAACAACGGGCAACAGCCAGTGGGCCAGCGGCCGGCCCGGTTGGGGTCGCGCGGCCTCAACGGTGACGAGATGGATGACAAACAACACCGCCAGCGGCATCATGAAAAAACCAAATTGGTAAATGCGCCCATGTAAAAACATGCGCGCCAGCATCAACGCCGCCGCCGTGCCGACGAGGGCGAGACTCTGCCAGTGCGCCGCCTCCGCGCGGCCCCGCCAGGCCGCCCACCAACTCCAGCCGACCACTCCCGCCGCCGCCAGCATGACCGGGAACACCAGCGCCGCGCCCACATCCATCCAATAATTGGCGCCCCCCAGCCATGCGCCCAGCCCGGCCGCCACCAGCATGATTAAGGGGCCCAGTACCCGGGCCGGACTGTGGGAAGCCGACTGCACCCACCAGCGCGATGCCGCCAACATCAGGCCTAACACGAGCACCAGTCCCGCGCCCGCCCGCACATGACTAAAAAAATGCGGCCAGGGTTGGTCCCACCCAAAAAAAGCCTGGGTCAGGTGCGAATGTTCGACCGTGTCCTGAAACCGCGTATTCAACACCGTGTGCGGCACATAGTTGGCCGCCAGCCACGCATAAGTGAGCCCGCCTCGAACTAGAAAATACAGAAACACCGGCAGCCACAGGCTGAAAAAACCCCCCAACACCCACAAGCATGACCGTCCGGCACCGGTCCATGCCGCGCGCCAATCCGTGGCCGCCTGATTTTTTCGGACCAGGTATAAAAATTGTGCCGTTCCATAAACAAACAAAGCACCCACTGACGCCAGCAGCGGCTCCGGTTTGTCCAAATACGCGATGGCCAATCCCAATCCAGCCAACCCCAGCCAACCTGGTCGCGCCGACTTCACCTGCCGCAGCAGTGCCCACAATAGCAACACGAGCCCGGCGAAGCCATAGGTCGACTGGGCCACATACGGCGCAATAAAATTATAATTGGCGATCGTGGTGTAATGGCCAAACGCAAACACCACCACAAACACCACCACACCCAACCAACGCGACAACCGATTCCCCAGCGCGCCAAAAATGCCCCACACCAACAGCACCACGCCCACCGTCAGCACGATGTTCATCCACACCACCGTATCAATCCCCACTCCGAACAGGTGAAAACCCGCGCCTTCCGCCAGTTGCGGCAAGGGCCCATACCAATTTGCCACATCTTTATAGAGCAAATCACCCTCGCTCACCCGCCACGCCAGATACAAATCGCGCGGAAAATCAATCAGCGGGTCCATCCAGCGCAGCCAGCTCTGGCTGAGCATGAAAATAAAAATGCCGGCAATGGACAGCCATTCCACCGCGGATAGGAGTACCTCGCGCCCGCGATGAGTTAAGCCGTCCGGCTTTTCCGCCGGGGACGACCAGATTGGCGCAACCTCCGCCTTGGGCTGCGTCACGGAAACAGGTTTTGGTCGTTTCTTTTTGCTCATCAGCGCAGTGCAGTTTTGCGAAAAGCCCCGGCTCAAAGCGAGCTTGAAGGCGGTGGCCCATCAGCATCCCGCAAGAACGCCACGCCGTGCGAATTCGGGGCCCGGGGCTTGAGGATGTCCAGCTCGTGGTGTGAGACGGTTTTTTCCGTGTGACCATCAATCCCCGCAAGCCAGTAGTGATCGTTAATCCATAATACCAGATTGCGCCCGCTGGCTTCGTCCGCGCCAAAATAGGGCACGCCGAATTCCGAAAAATCCCGGTCATAGAAGATAATGCTCTCCGGCGGGTGCGCCGTGAGTTCATCAAGCACGTGCGGCGGACCGGCGTAGGCCAGCGCCACGGGTTGAAATTCCAGTTCCGCCAACGTCGTCGGCACCCGCAGATGGTAGTTCGCCGCAATTCCTTCGGGGAAAATGACGAGGGTGCGGGCGTTGGGGGTCTTTTCTTTATAAGCGACCATCAGATTCTTCAACATCACCCCGTTATTGAAAACCTCCGGCCCGAAAGTGTAGAAATGATCGCGACCCTGGCCGACTTCGTAGTTCTTCAGCGCATAGTCATGCAAGCTGACCTTGGTCAACGCCAGCACCCCCGTCAGCGCGAGCACCGAAAACACCACCGGCAGCAGCCGGTTCACGCGCAGGGCACCCGCCGTCGGCCGCGCCGCCTCGACGACCATCAGCTGCACCACCCAGAGCACCGCCAGTGGCATCATGAAAAATCCGAAATGAAAAATCCTCCCGTACAAGATCATCCGCGCCATCATGAGTGACGCCGCGACCCCGACTACCGCCAGCCCCAGCGGGCGCACCCAGTCAGCCCGGCCCGTCCAGGCCGCCCATAGACTCCAACCTACCACGAAGGCGGTCGTGAGAATCACGGGAAAAACAAACGCTGCACCAATTTCCGTCCAGTGCAGTGCCTGGTATTCCGCCAGCCAGGCGCCTAAGCCAGCAAAACCGATGACCACCCCGCACGCCCACCACCAGCCGGGGCCAAACTTCGGCGCGCGGGTCCACGCCCGCGCCGCTACCGCCATAACCCCGCAGATCAACAACAACAATGCGCCGGTCCAGGCCTGCAGGACAAAATGCGTCCACGGCTGATCAAACCCAAGTCCGGCTTGTTGCATCGGCGCGGTCATCAACGTCTCGCGAAACTGTCTGGCCAGCACGGAATACGGTACAAAGTTGGTGGCCAAAGTTGCGTAACGCCATCCACCCCGCGCTAGAAAATATAAAAATACCGGCAGCCAAAGACTGAAAAATCCCCCAGCCAGCCAAACCGCCGCCACCCCTGTCCACCGACCTGCACTGCGCCAGTCCACCTTCGGCCGCTGTTCTCGCGCAGCGCGAATGATCCACACTGAAAAATAAATGAACAGCGAACCCAGGGCCGCCAACAACGCTTCCGGTTTGTCCAAATACGCCACCGCCAGTCCCAGCCCCGCCCAACGCAGCCAGCCCGAACGTTCCGACTTCAAGTGGTGCACCAAACCCCACAAGACCACCAGCAATCCCGCAAACGAATAAGTGGACTGCGCCACATACGGTGCGAGAAAATTATAATTGGCCATGTTGGTATAATGACCAAAGGCAAACACCCCTATAAACACCATGGCCGCCAGCCATCCCGATAGTCGACCGCCCAGCAGGCGGAAAATATCGCGCACCAACACCACCACCACTACAGTCAGCGCGACGTTCGTCCAAATCATCGTATCAATGCCCGCTCCGAATAAACGGAAGGCCGCGCCCTCCACCAATTGCGCCAGCGGCCCATACCAATTCGCCAACTGCTTATACAACAAGTCCCCTTCCGATATTCTCCACGCATAATACAAATCCCGCGGGAAATCTATCAGTGGGTCCATCCAGCGCAACCAACTGTGCGCCAGCAGATAGATAAAGAACGCCCCCAGCGATAATAGTTCACCCACCGCGAGCAACTTGGGCCAGGAGAGGGGGTTCGGCGCCTTGGGTGTCGCTGTGGCGGCTCGCCCGGTCTGCGGCTGAGCTCCTTTCGGACGAAACTTCGTTCGCTTTTTTTTGCTCATCGCGAAATTATTTTACCCTGTGCGTTCAGCGCGGCGACAACGCTT